>ENA-OOXT01001268-OOXT01001268.1-human-gut-metagenome-genome-assembly--contig:-NODE-1268-length-16787-cov-2.380289_pt1 | contig 16787 bp, 8 predicted proteins | sample MGYA00241590_ERZ501349 | MGnify/ENA primary metagenome ERZ501349 (study PRJEB25962, sample SAMEA2042838) | human gut metagenome | biome: human gut; feature: human-associated habitat; material: faeces...
CGCAAAGGTCGCTCCCTTCCGAAAAGTACGTCGCGCCTCGCCTTGCAAGCGACTAATCCGTCAAGCACAATAACGATAGGTGATAAAATGGATAACGAAAAAAGACAAAACGAAATAGACGAAGCGGCTTCTTCGCTTATAGCGAACGCAGAGGAAACGACGGGCTATAAGTCGATTAACGCGCAAAAAACAGCTCAAACCGAAGAAAAAACCGATGGCAAAATATTTCAAAAATTTAAGATAAAAGACATTGTGTTTCTTGCAATTATGGCGGCATGTATGCTTGTTACCGGCGCGGTAATGCCGATTGTAGGCAGTATTCCCGTGTTTGCAATTGTACAAGTTTGCTTGGGACTGCAATTTTCCGTATTTCCTACAATCGGAATGATGAAGGTGCGAAAACCCGGTGCGTTGCTGTTTATGTCGCTTTGTTGCGGCGTGTTGTTCGCATTTATGTTCTTTCCTATGTTTATATGCATTATGATATGCGCTCTCGTTGCCGAAGGGCTTACCCTTTTGATATTCAGAGGATACCAAAAGGACGGTGCGTGTCTGTTTGCCGGTGCGATATATTTTCCGATTACGCTCCCGATCGTAAGTCCGTTGACGACGTGGTGGTATTCTATAACCGGCAAGGACGCCGGCAGCATCGTGTTTGCCGGAGTGACGAACCTGTGGGTGGCGATCGGAATGTCAGCGGCTGTGGTGGTAATTTGCATTATTGGCGCAATCGTAGGTGTGCTTATATCAAGAGAACTTAAAAAAGCCGGAGTACTTAAGAAATGACAAGACGCGAATACGGTAAAAAAATATATCCGCTCGTCGCTTTGCTTTCCGGCGTGTTGATAATTGTATTCGGGCTTATTGCCGCAAAACAAATAAACGGCGTGTACTACCTTGCAGGCGTGTTTGTCTGGTTGTGTTTGTTCGGCATGTGGAATAGCTGTTTCAGGTTGTTGCCTCTTACCGTTGTCTTCGGCGGAATATTTTTCGGTATATCCTACGCGATAGACAAGGACGTTTCTAAGGCTACCCGACTTGCCGTAAGGATTGCCGCAGTAACGCTGTCGGTCGTTCCCGGTATGTGCGTGGAACCCGTGCGTATGACGAGGAATCTTTCGCAACTGCATACCCCTCGCGGAATAACGCTCGGAATGCTCATTGCTCGTTCGTTTGTACCGATGCTTTCCGACGAGGAAAAACGAATAAAAGAAGCAATGAAAACGCGCGGTGCAGGAAATGCGTTTAATCCCAAAATTTTTTACAGAGCGTATCTCGTTCCGTTGGTAATGAGACTTGTCAACATTTCCGACACTCTTTCTCTGTCGGTGGAAACACGTGGGTTTTCGCTCGGAAAAGAGCCGTATACCATATATAAAAAGGAAAAAATTGCGGCAAAAGATATCCTGTTTCTTGCGGGAATTATAGTCGGATCGGTTTTGGCGGTGGCGTTATGAGAGCGATAGAACTTAAAAACGTAACTTTTTCTTACGACGGAAAGGCGAAGATTTTGGATAACGTCAATTTCACCGCCGAATACGGCAAAGTTTCGCTAATTTCGGGACATTCGGGCGAAGGAAAAAGCACTCTTATGTACATAATAAGCGGCATTATCCCCAACGTAACCTACGGCGAATTAAGCGGCGAAGTTAAAATAAACGACGAAGATATAAAAGGTAAAAAACTCGGAGAAATTTGCCGCAAGGTTGGCGTGGTGCTTCAAAACGCCGACGAGCAGATTATACAAAAGCGCATAGAGGACGAAATAGCGTTCGGTTGCGAAAACCTCGCTTTCTCGCCCGAAAAGATAAAAAAACAGATAGAAATAGTCTGTAAACTGATGAAACTTAATCCCGCATGGGAATGCAGAAAACTTTCCGGCGGACAGAAACAAAGACTCATAACCGCCTCTACGCTTGCAATGGGGCAGAAGATAATAATCTTAGACGAACCGCTTGCAAACTTGGATAAAGACGGGGCGGCAAACTTAATGCAAACGCTCAGATCTCTTGCCGGTGCAGGATATTGCGTCCTCGTCATAGAACACCGCTTGGATATGGTGCTTCCGTATGTGGACGGTGTGTATCACGTCGGAAGCGGTAAAATAAAAGAGATAGAAAACAAGGAAGAATACCTTGTAAGCCAAACGACGAAAATAGAAGATATTTGCCCCTTTTTTGCGGGAAAAAAACTGCTTTTCGATTTAGATCGCGTTGCGTTTTCGGTTAAAGAAAAAGAGATACTCAAAGATATTTCCTGCAAAATTCCGAAAGGCGGAAGGACGGTGTTTTTAGGCGAAAACGGATGCGGAAAAACCACTCTTATGCGGCTGATCGCAAGGCTGTATAAGCCGACGAACGGACATATTACGCAATATATCGATAAAAAATTCGGACAGAAAACCAAGGCGAATAAAAAGTGGTTCAAAAAGGTCGGAGTGATTTACCAGAACCCCGATTACCAACTGTTTATGCCGACGGTGGAAAAAGAAGTGGGTTTCGGCGCGGAATCTCCCGAATATGCGGAAAAAATAGCCGAACTGTTCGGAATAAAGCATTTATGGAATCGTCATCCGCAGTCCCTCTCGGAAGGGCAGAAACGGCGAGTTTCCATTGCGGCGGTAGTCGCTTGTAAGCCCGAAGTTTTGCTTCTCGACGAGCCGACGGTGGGGCAGGACTTTGAAGGTCTTTGTAAAATGACGGACATATTAAACAGACTTCACGAGGAAACGGGCAACACAATGATAACGATAACTCACGACGTTCGTTGCGCCGAGGCGTTATGCGACAAAGCCTTTTACATAGAAAACGGTGTGGTTGCAAAAACGGGCGGAAAAGAACTCGTGAGAGAGTATTTTAAAGGATAAAACAATAAGGAAACAGGCTGTATGGCAGAAAAATCGGTTTTATTAAAACTTGATAACATCGGAAAGATATACGACAGTAACGATATTTTAACGATCGGTATTCGCGGCGTCAATCTCGAATTCGATTATAACGAGTTCGTAACGATAGAGGGCGAAAGCGGCAGCGGTAAATCCACGCTTTTAAACGTCATCGCGGCGAACGACAGTTACGAAGAGGGCGAGCTATATTTCAACGGCGCGGAAACTTCGCATTATTCCGAGAGCGACTGGGAAAAATACCGCGAAAGAAACATCGCGATGATTTTTCAGGACTTCAACATTATAGAAAACCTTACGGTGCTTGAAAACGTCGAACTCGCGCTTTTAAGGCTGGAAGATAAAAAGGAACGCCGCCGCATTGCCGAAGAACTGATAGAAAAGGTAGGGCTTACGGCGCAGAAAAATCGTCGGGGCAGCAAACTTTCGGGCGGCGAAAAACAAAGAACGGTTATAGCGCGCGCCTTAGCGAAAGACAGTCCTATCATCCTTGCCGACGAGCCTACGGGCAACCTCGACGTTAAAGCGAGCAAAGAAGTCGCCGCGCTTTTGAAAGAAGTGAGTAAAGATAAACTCGTCATCGTGGTAACGCATAACCCCGAATTTTTCGTGGAATACGCAACGCGTAGAGTAACGATTTTCGACGGCTCGGTAAAAGAAGATAAACTTGTAAAGTCACCCGAACCGGCGAGCGAAAACGCGGGCGCGGGAGAAATAAAAACGTCTAAAAAACTCGATTTCAAAAACACGTGGCATATAGGCACTTTGAACTATAAAAGCCGCCCGAAATTTACGGTGATGATGAGCTTTGCCCTTTTCGTATGCGCGATTACGTTGTTTCTGGTGATAGCGGTATTCGGGAATTCGTTGATTCAGCCTACGCAAGTCCCGCTCGACGGAATAGGAATTTCGGGCAAAGTAATTTTATCGGATAAGAGCAATTCCATTACGCAAGACGACCTCGACGAGGTCGCGGCAAAGACGAAAGCCGGATATTTCCTGCTTGACAGAAGTAAATCCGAATTCACGGTGGAACTTCCGAGAAGGGGCGGACTTACGCAGTCGTATTCGGTGGCGTGTCTGTACGACCCGTATAAACATTGCCTCGACGAGGGGAAAGCGACGCTCGTCATATCCAAAGCGCAGTCGGGCGACGCGGAAACTATAAAAAACGTGTTCATAAACGCGGGCGTGGGGATAAGCGATATAGAAATCGTTACCACGGTGGACGTGACGGAAGTGAAATTATATCTTGGGTACGACGATCTTACGGCATACGGCAAAAAAATGCAGGCTCTTAATTCCGTAATGAAACTCGGCAACGACGAAACGACGGTGTTTACGTTCGAGGTAAATGCCGAACTTAGCGAAGGACAAGTCAATTTAGTCAACTCTAATTACTACGCGGCGGACGGAAAGCAAGTTGTTTTCAACGCGAAATCGGATAAAGCGTACACGGTGCTGACTTCAAATCAAAAAAACGACGACGTAAGCGGGCTTATCGTGCAGATGAACGAAGCCGATTATAGTGCGATGTTTTTATCGGAAGAAACGTCGGTACAAAGCGCGCTGTATTATGCCGACGACGCGGCGGCGAAAGAAGCCGTTAAGAATTTGCCCGAAGGGTATATGGGAATGCTTTCCACTTCGGGGGTATACGTTCAGAACGCGGGCGACGTGTTCACGAACAATATCCTGTGGTATCTCGTGATGATAGCGGGAAGTTTATTGTTTGCAATGTTGATTTCGGTAATCTTCATGCGTTCGGTCAAGATATATCAGGCAGATTTCGCGGTATACAGAACGCTGGGAATTTCAAGAAAGATTTCCTCCCGTTCGCTGTACGTGCAGATGGCGCTTATCTTTTTGCCGACGCTTGTTTTGCTCCCGATAGTAAGTTTGATAGCAACGCTGTATCCGGGTAGCACGCTTCCGTTTATTTCGATAGGCAACTATTTCTTCGTGGAAATCATGCTGTTGTTTATCGTGGAGTGCGTGGCGTTCGGGTTTAACAGAAGCATTAACGGACAGAGCATAAGAAAATCGCTTAGAGGAGGAAGCAAAGGCTGATATGATACGCGTAGAGAACATAAAAAAGACGTTCAATCCTCATTCTTCGGCGAGAAATCAGGTGTTAAAGGGCGTTTCGTTCGAACTTCCGGATAAAGGGCTTGTCGCGATTTTCGGTAAGTCGGGCAGCGGTAAAACAACGCTTCTCAATATCATCGGCGGGCTTGAAAAAGCCGACGGCGGAAAGATAATCGTAGACGGCGAGTCGATGAAAGGTAACGAAGATAAAATCCGCAATCAGAAAATCGGATTTATCTTTCAGAACTATTATCTCGAACGCGGCTACACGATAGCCGAAATCATGCGAAACGCAATGCTGATCGCGGGCTTTACCGATGAGAAAGAGATAGAAAAAAGAACGGAAGAAGTTTTGAAACTCGTTGATATGGAGCGTTTCAAGAACAAACAAGGCGACGCGCTTTCGGGCGGACAAAAGCAAAGAGTGGCGATTGCCCGCGCGCTTATTAAAGGCGCGGACGTAATTCTGGCGGACGAACCTACGGGCAACCTCGACGCGCAGAACACTTACAAGGTAATGGATATATTGAAAGAAATATCCAAAACAAAACTGGTGGTACTGGTAACGCACGAAGTCACGCTGATTAAAAAATATGCGGATACGCACATAAAGATCGTGGACGGCTTATTGGTTGACGACGCCGAGATAGACGAAGCCGAATTTGCGAGCATTACTTACGGCAACGTAAAAGAAGAACCCGTAGCCGCAAACGAATTAAAAGATTTTACAAAAAGCAATTCAAAGAAGAACGGCAGACTGTATACGTTCAAAAACATATTCCGTTCGCTTAAAAAGGGAAACGACGAAAAGGCGTATTCCGGCGGAAATATTTTCAAACAGATATTTATTCTCGCAATGGCAGCCGTCGTATGTTTCTTCTCGCTTTTCTCGTTTGAGGCGTTGAACGTCAAAGCGGACAATAAGCCGATAGACGAAAACAGCGTTTACGTGAACATGAATAACTACTCGGAAGTGAGAAAGTTAAAAAAGGATCTTTACGACACGGTAGACTTTTACGAGATGAATTATGCGGAAGGCGGTTTTTCGTATAACAATCTGCAATCTCTTTCGGGAATTACGGCAAACTATGCGCCGAAAGCGTTGAAATCCGAAGATACAAAAGAAAGCGTAGGATTGGAATTCGGAACGATGCCCGAAGAAAAACAAGTGCTTATTTCGCGCGGGCTTGCCGAAACGCTGAAAAACAAATTGCGTATCGAAGAACTTGAAAACGACCGTTCGCTTTTGCTGATCTTGTTTGAAAAAGATTATGCGGTGAGCGGGATCGTAAAGGGCGAAAAGCCGTTCGTTTATTTCAATCGCGCCGATTACGTAAATTTTTCGGGCGTGTATCGGGAAATACGTTTTACGGACAATACGAATTTGTTTTTCAAGTCGGATTTCATAGATAAAGAAACGTATAAAACGATAAACAGTTATTCTGCGGAGATCCGAGTGTACGACGGCGAAACGTTGGACTTACAGAACAATCAATGCACGGTGGAAATCAACCGTAACGCGATTTACAAAATGATGTCGGACACAACGCAAGCGGATTACCGTATGGAAATAGCGAACGCAACGCTTTTGAAATCGCCCGAATTTATTGCGATTTCAGACAGTTATCCGATGTACGTGCGGCAGTTTTCTTTAACCCGTACAGTTATGACGACGGATATACGCATTTACGTGACGAAAGCCGCGCTCGACAATATCTTCGTGTATATCTCGCCCAACCTCGACGCTTTAGGCAGCGGTTCGCAATATTTCTTCGAGATTTCCACAAGCGGCGGCGAACAACTTGCCTCGCTTAATCAAAGACTTTCGGACAGAAGCGTTGTTTCCGCCGACGTTTCGGCGTTGCAACGGGCGCAAAACCAAGAAGAACTAGGCGCGGCGGTGCAGAGCCTTATGATTTTCGTTCTTGTTGCGGTGCTGATGTATCTCATTTATTTCTTTATAGAAAAATCCGGCAGCGTTAAAAATAGCAAAGAATACGGCGTGTATCGTGCAATCGGCGTAAACAGAAGCAATTTGTTGTTCAAGGAAACGATGAACGCGGTGTTCGGCAACTTGGGCGTATATCTGATAACCTATCTCGTCGTTATCGCCGTGATGTGTGCGAGATATGCGGTAATGAACGTTGCGTTTGCGGGCTTCATAGGCATAGCGGCGGCAAGTTTCGTGATAAGTTCGCTTTTGATGATAGGCATTTCGCTTATTCCTTACTTGTTCGTGCTTACGCAAAGTCCGTCCGAAATACTTTCGAGATACGACATTTAAGCGAATTAAGTTAAGGATAATCATCGCGAAAGCGGTTATTATACAATAAAAATTTTTTAAAGGAGTTGTTATTATGACAGCAGTAAGAAAAAAGTTGACGGCTATCCTTGTAGGTTTAGTCTCCTTACTCGCAGGACTCTCTCTGTTTGTCCTTACCGGATGCGGACAAGACAAGGCAGAGGATCTCAAAGTTACCTTTATGGTGCAGGACGATGCCACGAACGAGTGGCAACAATACAGCCAAGTAACGGCAGAGAACGGAAAAGTTACCCTTCCCACCGTAAGCAAGCAGTATTACACGTTCGCAAACTGGTATGAAAACGAACAGTTTACGGGTACTCCGTTCACGGGCGAAAGCGTAACCAAAACGCTTAGCGTATATGCGAAATTCGTCCCCGTCGAAGTAAACGTACATATAAACGGCGTCGACGAAGGCACGCAGAACCTTATCGACGTAGTAAACGGAAGTTACAATCCCGGCGAAGGTCTGGAATTCGACGGCTGGTACACCAACGCAAACTATACCACCAAATGGGACGGTCAGGCAGAAACCAACGATTTGTACGCAAAATCCGTTGCGCGTATCACTTTCAACAACGGTTACGAAGACGTATATACCACAACCGTTAATCCCGGCACGATATTCGAAACGCCCGTAACGCAGACGGCGAAAACCGAAGCGGGAGAAACATCCACGGTTCAGGAAGTAAACATCCGTAAAAACTATATGTCCAAAAACGATATTTCGTACGTGGACGAAAACGGAAACGAATTCGATTTTACGAAGGCGATAGATAAAAATACGAATATTACCGTAAAATGGCGTTCTCCGTTTTTGAAGTATCAGGCAAACCCCGCAACGGGAAATCTTTGCGTAACCATGTACGGGAACGAAGGCAGATTTGACGATACGGAAAACTATGCAAGTATCAATACCGTTCCCGTTATTTCGATTCTCGGAAAAATCACTTTCGATAACGACGGCGACGGCGCGGCGGAAACTTATAACGTTGAATCGATTCGTCTTGAAAACGGTTTAATCAATAACGCTTCTATAAAGAAGCTCATTATCGGCGAAGGCGTCGTTACTATTCAGAGCATCAATGCGAACGCTTCCTCGGTAACCGAAATCGTTCTTCCTTCCACTTTGAAGGTAATTCAGAACTGCTTCAACAACCTCAACAGCTTAAAGTCTATCAACATTCCCGACGGAGTGGAAGTGATTATCGGTTCGTTCTGGGCAAACACCGTTACGAACTGGAACGGCTATGCTCAGTACAACAAAGGGGAAACATATTCTTTCGATATCGCAATACCCGAAAGCGTGAAAAATCTTTCGATGGTTCCTTCTAATCTTGCGTTTACCCACACGAAAGAAACCGCAAAAACGGGGGATTTTTATAAAGACGGCAATTATATTTATCAAAAGACCGAAAAGGGACTTGTTCTTATCGGCGACTATACCGACGGAACTACCGTAAACGTACCCGAAGGCGTAAACGGCATTCAGGTAGGAACGTATTTTAACCGCACTCTCGAATATCTTGTTCTTCCCGAAACGTTCTCGTTTGTAAACTATAACGAAGACGTATCGAATTACCCGGCGGCAGCCTTCCAGTATTCGTCTAAAACCTTCCTTTTCGACAAACAATACGCAAACGACCTTAAAGGCAACGTCGCTCCTACGGCTTATTCGATATTTTCCGCTATGGAAAGCGTAACGCGTGTAAACTTCAGGCAGACGGCTTATCCCGAAGGACTTTCGGATTACGCATTTATCGGCGATCCCACGGGCTGGGCGGTTTTGTCGGAAGATTATTACGAACCCTGTTCGAGTACGAGCCTTAAAGATAAGCTCATATACTCCGCCGAAAGCGAAACGCCTGCGGTTACGGCAAATTATATCAATTCATTGACCAAAGAAAGCTATTCCGCGGTTGTAAACAAAGTTAAAAACGATACTTTAACCGTAAAAGAACTTCTTGAAGCTCTCGATACCGCGAACAATACGGCTCTTGCGAAAGCCTACGAAGCAAAAACCCTTAAGGTCGTTTCGGTCAAAAATCTCGGAAGCGATTACGATTTGTCTTCCGCTCTTACGACCAACGTATATCTCGACATAACGTTTACTTATTCGTTCGGCGGCGGCTATACCGCTACCGATAACGGCGACGGAACGGCTACGGTTTCGGGTTATAACGCCGATACGGCGGTAATATCCGGCAACGGTCTTGCGATAATTTCCGTTCCCGAAACGGTTACCGTCGGCGGCAAGGAATTAAAGGTTACCGCAGTTGCCGCAAACGCTTTTGCTAACAATGCGGAAATCGGATATATTATCTTGCCCGCTTCGCTTAAAACGATCGGCGAAAAAGCCTTTTATAACTGCGCTTCTCTCGTTGCCGCGGATATTTCGGATTGCAAACTCAATGCGATCGGCGCAAGAGCTTTCGAAGGGACTTCTTTAACCGAAATCACTCTTGCGCTTTCAGAATTGAAAGAAATCGGCGCGTATGCCTTTAAAATTTCAACGCTCATGCAATTTATTCCCGCCGCGGGCGAAGAGAACAGAAGTATGCTTACTAAGGCGGACTTGAAAGAAGGCGAATTCTTCTTTGTCATTCAGCAAGTAGTGCTCAGCTTCACGAAAGCGGAAAACAGAGCTATCGGTATATACAGTTACGTTAAAAAGACGGTTGCCGGCGAAGGCGAAGCTGCGGTTACTACCTGGGACGTAAAGTTTGTCGCAAGCGCGGGCGGTTACAACGCCAGTCTGACGTCTTGCAATATTAACCTCGGAAATATAGACGATACGTCGAACATTATCCGCTATGAAGTAATGGAAGGTTCGTATTATTATCTCGGCGAAGAAAGCGTAATTTACTTCAACAGCGTTTCTAAAATTCACGCAAACGCTTTCACCGACAGCGAAACCAAAAATTACAGCGGTTCGAGCTTTAAATACTCGCCCGCATATATGGGCAGCGCGATCACGGGAAGAAAGAAACTTTCCGAACTCGTAAACGACGAAAACTGTTCTTCCGTGTTCGAAGAAGGTTGGTATGAAGGTTATACCGACGACGGAATGGGCAGCAACAGAATGAAAACGGTTTAACTAAACAAGAGACGAGAGAGCAACACCGCCCCGATAAAAAGGGGCGGCGGAGTCTCGTTTTTAATCGAAATTTCAAACTTGAAATCATTACAAAAAACAAACTTGAAATGCATTACATACGGAGGTGTTGCCTTTGAAAAGATATATTAAAAGCGTATTGACGGCAATATTTTGTTTCATTTTGATATTCGCCTTTGCAGGGTGCGGAAGTTCGTCTTCCGTGAAAGATCCGAAAGACGCCATAAAAGACGCTTACGGCGACACGCAATTTAAAATCACGTTCGATTCGGGCGATCTGTCTTCGCCGCTTTCGGATATTTACTATTCGGCAAACAATATGCCCGTTTTACCCTCGCCCGAAAAGGTGGGGTATGTTTTCGCGGGGTGGTATTTCGATTCGTCGCTTACAAACCCGTGCGACGTGTCGAACGGGGATCTGTACTGGAAAATGTGCAATCTCACCTTGTACCCGAAGTGGGAAAAAGAGGCGATCGTCAATAACGGAACTTACGCGCTCGATTACGAGGCGAAAATCGTTGACGGAAGCGTCGTAAAAGGTATATTGGCGGATACGTACGGTTGGCATAATTTTGCCGAAGACATTATCGCCGAAGAAACTTACATCGAAAAAAACGACGAGGGAACTTTTCTGCGTATACAATATAATTGTCACGAAAGAGGTCCTATTTTCGCCGATTCCGAGGACGCTACTTTCGAGGTGCAGGCATACACGGTGGAAGATCCCGAAGGCAGAGTAAACGAAAGTTTAAGCATTTTAGACCGCACAAGCCTTATTCAGACGATTTATTATGATATTTCGGGACTGAATATCGCAGATCCGATTTATCTTAACGTTACGTATTATAACTGGGCGGCGGACGTGGAAACGAGAGAAGAAAGAGACCGTTGTTCGGTTGCCTATAAGGTTGAATTTAAAATTACGCGCTTTATCGGCTTTTCCAAGTCTTTTGTAAATACAGACGGTAAACTCGATAACGGCGTGTATATGGTTCCGACGCATTATACCGGACTGGATAAAGGGCAAGCCATGCTCGATTATTTTCACCCCGTTTATGCTTACATTGTCGCGGAAAACGGGCATTATACGCTTATTAAACCGTTAAGTGCGTACAATTCGGATATTTTAGGCAATCTTTCGGGTGACGATTATTTTAATCGTACTACGGGTTTTGCCCGCGATTTTACTTATTTTTTAACCGACAAATCGAATACGATCACGTCGGAGCAAGAAGAAAATTATAATCTTTATATTCCGTCGCTTTTAAAAGCGAAGTCGTGGGGAAATCTTACTTATGAATTTCATGCGGATACGGGCAGATATTACTATACTTTCGATTTGGGCGATTCGCTTAGTAATGACATAATCCTTTTCGGCGGAAGCACGGGCGCGATGGAGCAGATGTTCAATTTCCCCTTCTCCTATCGCAGACTTACGCTTTCGTATGACAGCATGGTAAGAATAACCGATTGGGATTATACCCCCGTTTCGGGCGACAGTTTTACTTACCGCAAACAAATGCCTCTTTACGCGGGTTATACGCAGGCGGATTTTGCCGAAAACAATGCGGATTTTGACGTTATGCAGCGATACGCCATGTCTGTCAGAATGGTAAATATGTTCTTTGCATCTAACGACGGCGGCAAAACGGGAACGAAAAATTTCGATTCCAAAATGACGATCGCTCCCACGGCTCAGACCGCGGCGGGGAATCTTTCCGATATGCGTTATTCGTTTTCGTATTTCGATCTTACATACGAAGCGTTCGGATACGATCCGAAAACGGACGGAGAATTATATTCCGCCGCGACGAACTTCTTAGCGGCATTCACTCCGATTGCGGGAACGAATTTCACGATAGAGAAAACGGATATAGGTAAAACGGTAAATGCGGGCGATACGGTAGATCTCGTTTCGCTTTACACTGAAATCGTTTACCCCTCGGTGAACGCTTCCGGTCTCTCGTGGCAAGCATATTCTTTGGATAAAGACGGCGAAGCCGATTTTTCTAAGCCCGTATCGCTTTCTCGCTCGTTTGCGTTTTCTGAAGGAGTCGCCGTGTATTATTCCGCGAAATACGACGACGTGACGAGAAATTGTCTCGTAACTATCATGCCTTACGAAAAGCCGCAAAACGTTACGGTCGCGTCTTCCGATTGGCATTATGACGATTCGGACGGGATTTACAAAACGGACAAGCGTTTTAAGGTGGGCAATTACGTCGAAGTTCCCGAAGTTACATGGTCGTGGCTCGGAGATAAATACACGTCGTTCACGCTTACCAAGTATGACGACGAAGTGCCGTACACTAACTTTTTAAACGTCGCGGCGTATGTTTACGAAAACGGCGTTTACAACAAAGCGTTTTCGCAATTTACCGATTTGCACGGGACGTATAACGTCACGACGATGCTTGCGCCCGTAATGCGCGTTGAATTCCGTTTGTATAACCGTTTCGGGGAATTTACGTCGCTTTGGCTGGAATACCGCGGAGAAGCCGCCGGGGATTACGGTCTGTTCGAAAAAGAAAAAATCGTTTCCTCGGGCGACCTTAAATACGAAAAGAAAGAGGACGGAAGCGAAACGCGCGCGGCTATAACTTACACCGAAAACAGCGCGAAGGTTATAAAAGACCTCGAGGATCTGCTCAACGTTCCCGCCGAATATTCGCTTCGCGTTACGGACAGCGACGTCACGAGCGTGATTTCCGTGCCGCTTATAACGTGCAACGTTTATACGAAGAATGCCGCCGTTACGGCTAAAAATTTCGAGGAGGCGTGGGCGATTATAAAGGACGAAAAATACGCCATGCTCGAACTTACTTATCGGGACGAATACGGCGACAGCGTAAAACTTAACGTTATGTACGGGTTCACCGTCGACGGAGCTTCTCTTTACGATTACAAAATCGTTTCGGGCGCGTCGGCTCTGTTTACCGGCGAAGAAATGAGTTTCGAAAGACCTAAAATCGCGGGGGCGGATTACGTGCCGTTTGCAAGAGGCGGATTTAAGGTTTACCGTAAAAACGGCGACAATTACAAAATCGCCGAGGATGAAGAGGCTTTAGTTGAAAGCGGCTCTTACGGCGCGACGCTTAAATTTTTGCAGGCGGGCGAATATCGTCTCGCATGGTATTTCGCCTTAAATACGGATTTTAACGGGAAACCGATATTCACCGTCGGATCGTTCGAAATGCATAGCTTACAGTGCGAATATTCGCAGGACGTAATCGTCTATGACCGCAATACGAATATAGAAGTAACTTACGTAACCGACGTTTCGCACCCGTTCGATTCGTCAAAGATAGATTACGTCGAAAGAGACGGTTATCAATATTATACGACGACCGTAAGCATGGCAAAGAGCAATTTGTCGCTTGACTATTCGTCTTTTGTCGCTACGAGCGACAGACTCTGGGGTTGGAGCTCTTCTTTAAGCGGAGATGACAGATTGTTCTCGGCGGGAAGCTCGATAGGCAGGCTCGGCATAACTCTCGGAACGGTTACCCCGACCGTTTACGCGCTTTGGGACGAAGGTATAGTCGTTAAAGCATATTACGACGTGGACGGCGACGATACCAAGCTTTTGGGCGAAGTGAAATATTATCGTCCGACAAGCGGCGGAAATTACACCTTCAGTTTGTTCGATTTCAGACAGTTTTATGAATTTAAACAATACGGCGATTACGAAGTCGCTTACTGGAAGGCCGATAAGGCGATTTTTGAAACGAGAGAGGGAATAGTGTATACATACAGCGACGTATTCGAATGCGGTTCGACCGACAAGGCGTTCGAGAACGGCTGGAAAATAGAAGAAGCGATAACCCTTCGCGCGGTGCTTAAAAAGAAACTTAACGTATCTTATCTGGCGATAGACGAAAAGGAAAATCCTCTGGCGTTTACCTCGCAACCCGGCTCCGACAGAGCGTGCCTCGAAGGATTTACTTTGTCGAGTAAAATAACTCAGGCAAAACTTAAAATGTTACAGTCGGTATCTTGTACCGATTCTTCAAAGGAATTTAAGTATTGGGCTGTGAAAATCGACGGAGTTCTCACGAAAATAGACATCGAAAATACTAAACTAGAGCAGAACTTCGCAACGAAAAACGAGCAGACGGGGAAGTATAATTCTTCTGTCGTTCTGTATGCCGTGTTCGGCGACAAGGAGGCATAAGCAATGAGTATCGCAAAGAAAATAAAAACGATGATTATCGCCGTTCTGCTTACGATTTGTTGCTTGTTTGCGACCTTGCCCGCCGCACTTACGGCATATGCGGCAACGCCCGTAGACGGAGAGGACGGAACATATAACGTTTCGTACTCTATCGCCGAGGGCGGAATGGTGTCTACAATGCTCGGCAGATATATGGCAAATCCCGCCGTTGTGGAAAAGATAGGAAACAATTACTATCTTTCGGTAACGCAACTTTCATCGTCAATGGAAAATTTGTCGTTAAATTTGGAAAGCGGCAAGCAAGTCGGCTACGAAATCACGTCGGACGACGGATCGAATAAAACTTATCGGTTTACGGTGTCGAAAGAGAATTTGTCAAAAGGGTTGCCTTTTTCGGTATACGTGTCGCTGAGAAAGGAAACGTATTCGTTTACTATAAATCTCGATTTAAGCGGCGCGACGAGAACGGGCGATATTGCGGATAGCAAAACCGACCGTCCGGGCAAATTCGTTCCCGTAATTTCTACGACCGCGGGCGACGAATACGAAGTCGCAAGGGGGCAGACATTTACGATCCCTTCCGCTTCGGCTGCTCTCGGCGACGAAACCGTTGAGGTAAGCGTTTCGGCGTATTATGTGAGAAACGGCGAAAAGACCGACATTGAGATTACAGACAACAAACTTACTCTTGAGAACGCAGGCGAATATCATATCGTTTACCGCGCGGAAAGTTCGCAATATACAACCCTTCTCGGCAATCCGACCTATGCGGAAAAAGACATAAAGATAACTTCGCTTTTGGGCGGAGGAAGTTTAGCGAAATTGACCGATACAGAAGGCATTTTGCCCGAAAACACAACGTTGCTTGCGTCCAGAATAGGCGAGGACAGCACGATTTACAAGACGGCTGCCGAAAAAATGGCAAAGATAAGCGACCGTTTTCAAGTGTTCGGCGTGGAATTGACGCAAGCGGACGGTTCTTCGGTAACGCCCGAAAAAGCGGTTACGATAGGCTTAAGAGTAAATTATACGTACAATCGAAACGAAGTAGAGGCGTATCTTCTCGGTGAGGACGGAAGTTTGACCAAACTTTCCGTTTCTAACGGCGGCAGTTACGTGAACATATCTACGGACAAAACGGGAACGATCATCGTATGTATTCCCGGAGTGGCTTTCGTAATGCCTATATGGGGATATATTCTTATTGTAGTAGGTGCGGTTGTTTTAATAGCCGCCGCGGCAATAACGGTAACGGTAGTACTTGTAAAGAAAAAGAAAAAGGCAAAAGCGGCGTAAAAATATTGCATACGGCAAAGGAGGGAAATATGCGTGAACGGCAAAAATACCGTGCGACCGGCAGTACCGAATCGCAGGAAATGTATCTTGCTACGATTTACAAAGTATACAAAAAACGCGGGAGCGCATATCTCAGCGCCGTAGCGGAAGAACGGGGTTGCAGTAAACCCAGCGCATTCAACGGGGTAAAAACCTTGGAAGAGTCGGGATATATCGTCTATGACAACGGCAAGATTATATTGACGAAATCCGGGCTTGAAAAAGCAAAGGATATAGAAGAAAAACACAACACGCTTGCAGCGGCGTTCGAACTTTTAGGTGTGGAAAAAGCTGAGGCGGAAGAAAACGCCTGTCGAATGGAACACGTTATAAGCGACAACGTACATAAACGGCTTTATGCGTTCGTGAAGGATAAGCAAGGCGAAACCCCGTCGGTAGAGAAACAGGGCGAGTGCTTCGATTTGTTGCCGGAATATTTTACATTATCAGGCATAGAAAAATCCAAAGCGATTGAACTTGCCGCAAACGTCACGAAAGGTATAAATACGAGCGAATTTCAAAGACTTGAACCGAAACTCGCTACCGTGATAAAAATTCTGAAAGCCTTTGAAAAATAGTGAATCGATTAAAAGCATTTAGGTATGGCAAACGACGTTCATAAAATCAAATGCTTCTTTTATGGGACATTCTCTGCAAGAACACAGACGAAGATCATGCACTGAATACGGACGAGATTGCGAATTTACTCGCTTTGCGCGGGGTGAACGTTTCGCGGAAAATACTCGTTCAAGATATTGCCACTTTGTGTGATAACGGTTATGAAGTTCTTTCATATAAAAAGAGATATCATTACTATTACGTTGTCAATCGTGCGCTCGAAACGGCAGAAGTGGTTATGCTTGCGGACGTT
>ENA-OOXT01001270-OOXT01001270.1-human-gut-metagenome-genome-assembly--contig:-NODE-1270-length-16746-cov-3.349170_pt1 | contig 16746 bp, 11 predicted proteins | sample MGYA00241590_ERZ501349 | MGnify/ENA primary metagenome ERZ501349 (study PRJEB25962, sample SAMEA2042838) | human gut metagenome | biome: human gut; feature: human-associated habitat; material: faeces...
GGCGGAAAAGACATCGCCAGACGCGCCGCCGAATTGTGCGGTAGTGCCTTAGCGGATGCCCGACCAGAGCGCGTCATTTTCCGCTTGAAACGCTTCCCTCAGCGCATTTTCATCTTCAGTAGATACATCCTGCTCAAAAATCAGGATGCCGTCCATATCCGGATCATGCTCCCAAACCTGCAGGGTCAGCACATCATTGTAGTGCCGGACGGTATAACCATCCGCGTCGAACGTCCAGTCCTCTTTCTCCTCGCCAACCGCCCAGCGCAGCAGTACCGCCTTCGTCCCATCAAAACGGTACAGCGTTTCTCTGTGAATGCCGCCCGCCAAGCCGCCGTTCACAGAACTCCTTACAATCTTGTGTTCCGCATCAAGGTCGTAATTCGTGAACGTCAGCGGACAGAGAACATACTGTTCGCCATCAAAAATGAAAAACTGGTAGACGAAATTGCTCGCGCCGCGCTGTGTCAGTATCACCGCATCGTTGATGCCGTCGAAGTTGACATCCGCATAGGAAAGGCACGGGTCTTTCTCGCCGGACACGAAGCAGAGTTCCTGCCCGTTGTCCGCAATCAGGCGGTGGATGTATTCGTTCTCCGTCGTCTGCCCGATAATTTCCGCGCGGACAGGGGCGATGGTCATCAGGAGAAGCAAGGCAAGCAGGCAGAAACGGGAAATACAGTTCTTCATAAAGAATACTCCTTTCGCATTGGTGTGCTAATGAAAGAACGAATACGGGGCGGCAATTCATCCGCAGAAAAAAAGGAAATTTCTTCATCGTCTGAAATGGAAATGCTTGCAAATTACTGATGTTTGCGTTATAATGAAAATGGTAATTTATGATTCATACTATTCCCAGATAAGAATGCGCCAAGATGCGCGGCGAATTTTTCATTCTGGCTAACGTGAATGGAACGCAGCGTAGCAGCGCTACGCTAAGTAGAATGAGCGGACGCCAGAAGGGAAAAGGCGCAAGCAGATGGCGCAGATGAATCTGGAAATAGTATCAAGGTTTCTTGCTGGGGAAGTGGGGAAAGGGGTGTTTGCCACGGCGCACGAAGGAGCAGCGCAATACTGCCGCAAAGTGGACAAGCGTGAAATTCCGGTCTGTCCGATTTTAGGGGTCAATATTGCTGTCATCAACATGAATTGGCTGCTGAAATATTTGGCGCAGAATATTCATCAATTGCAGGGAGATTACATCTGCGTATCGAATGTACATACAACCGTCGTCAGTTACGAGGATGCGGACTACCGTGCCGTGCAGAACGGCGGTCTGATGGCGATTCCGGATGGCAATCCGCTGGCGCAGGAAGCGCGGCGGCGCGGGTATCCGCAGATTCAGCGGACAACCGGGCCTGACCTGATGATGGAGGTCTTTCGGCAGTCCACGGCACACGGCTGGCGGCATTATTTCTACGGCAGCACGCAGGAAGTGCAGGAGAAAATGATTGCGCGCCTGCAGCAGGAGTATCCGGGGCTGGTAATTGCGGGTACAGACGTGCCGCCTTTCCGCGAACTGACACCGGAGGAAGATGCGCTTGCCGTGGCGCGCATCAATCAGGCGCAGCCGGATTTTGTGTGGGTCGGGCTGGGAGCGCCGAAGCAGGAGCGCTGGATGGCGGCGCACCAAGGGCGTGTGCATGGGCTGATGATTGGCGTCGGCGCGGGCTTTGATTTCTTTTCGGGCAACGTGAGGCGCGCCCCGTTATGGATGCAGAAGCACAGCCTGGAATGGCTCTATCGCCTGATGCAAGACCCGAAGCGGCTATTCCAGCGCTACTGGAGCACGAATCTGAAATTCATCTGGAACGCGACCATCAGGAGAAAGTAAATGCAGCAAGCGACAAAACAGCCCGCTGTACTGCTGGTACACGACTATTATCAGGTTCCCGGCGGCGAGGATGTCGTTGTGGCGAACGAGAAGCACCTGCTGGAAACGCACGGTCACGCTGCGGCGCTGTATGCGCGGCGGAACGAGGAGATTTCGCGCATGGGAGCGCTGGAGAAAATCCGCAGTGCGCTGGGGATGTTTTTCAGCATCCGTACATACCGCGAGGTCCGACGGAGCATCCGCGAAAACCGGATTTCGCTGGTGCATGTGCACAACACGCTGCCGCTGATTGGCCCGGCAGTGTATTACGCGGCATTGCGCGAGGGCGTTCCCGTGGTGCAGACGGTGCACAACTTCCGCCTGCTCTGCCCGAACGCGATTTTCTACCGCGACGGCCATATCTGCGAGGACTGCACGAAAAAGGGGCTGCACTGCGCGGTGAAGCACCGCTGCTACCGCGGCAGCCGCCTGCAGACGGTGCTCTGCGTGCTCAGCACACGTTTGCACCATGCCCTCAAAACGTACAGCCGCCTGCATTACATCACCCTGACGGACTTCAACCGGCAGAAGCTGCTGGCGCTTGAGCAGATTCCGCCGGAAAACGTGTCCGTAAAGCCGAACTTTGTGGAACCGCCGGAGACGATTGTGCCATATGCGGCGCGCGAAAATCAGGTGGTGTACATCGGTCGGCTGGATGCGCTCAAGGGCATCCGGCTGCTGCTGGAAGCGTGGGCGCGCTACGAGCGTTCAGGCGGGGGCATGAAGCTGATCATCTGCGGTACAGGGCCGGAGGAAACATGGTGCCGCGAATATCTGACGCGGGAAAAGCTGAAGCAGGCGGAGCTGCGTGGCTTTGTGCCAAATTCGGCGGCACGGGCGCTGATGGGGCAGTCCAAGGCGCTGATTCTGCCGACACAGTGGTATGAAGGCTTCCCGATGACGATTGTGGAAGCCTTCAGCGCCGCCACGCCGGTGATTTGCTCGGATTTAGGCAACGCGGGTTCCCTGATTTCGGACGGCGTGACGGGCTTCAAGTTTCCGGCGGACTCGGCGGAACAGCTGGCGCAGACGCTCAACCGGCTGCAGCACGCGGAATCCGTCAGCGAAGGCGCGCTGAAAACGTATCAGGAGAATTTCACGGCGGAAGCAAATTATCGTCGGCTGATGGCGATTTACAGCAAGGCGATGCAGAAAAGCGGCGAAAGGAACGAACCATCATGCGGCTGATTGTGGCAGATGTACGGAGCACCAGCACGGACGGCATTGCCGCTGGGCATTATTTCACCGTCGCGCAGAATTATCTTGACCTGTTCGGCGCGGAGATGGATGTGCGCATTGCGGGCGGGCCGGTGTACGGCGACCGCTTCGGGGACAAGCTGATTCGTCTGCCGCATGATTACATCGTGGGCAGTTCGGCGGTGCGCAACAAACGCGCCGTGTTCCAGAACGTGCGCGCGCTGCTGCGGGAAGCGCAGGATGACGTGATTGTCCTCCAGTGCAGCGCCGTCGCAACAGCGTATCTGGGGCTTGCACTGTTCAAGAAGAAAGAAACGCGGGTCTACACCATCCAGTACAGCGCCGACGGCGTCAATTCGGCGCTGAAGAAGGGGCTGTATGCGCTGTGCAGGCGGAAAATCAGCGGCGTTATCTGCCCCAATGCAGCCATTGGCGCGGCGTACGGGCGGCCGATGTGCGTCGTGTCCGATTACATCAGCACAGGAACGATGCAGCCGCCTGTGCCGTATGCGCAGAAGCGCTATGATTTCGGCATGGTCGGGCTGATTACGTCGGACAAGGGCGTCGTTGAGGCGGCAAAACAGCTGCGGAACACGCCGTATCGGGTGCTGATTGCGGGTCGAGTGCAGGAAGCGCCGCTGGAAACGGAACTGCGGGCAGTCTGCGCGGGCGCAAAGAACATCGAACTGCGGCTGGAATACCTGTCCGAAGCGGCGTATGACGAGGCGATTCGCCAATGCCGCTACTGCATCCTAAACTATTCGGAGAATTACTCCCTGCACAGCAGCGGCGTTGTATTCGATATTCTCTTCCGGGGCGTGCCGATTGTGGGCAGCCGCTGTGGGACGCTGCAAATGGTGGAAGCAAACGAATTGGGCAAAACGGTATCCAGCATGGCGGATTTTGCGCCGGAAAGGCTGCTGGATGAAGCTGTGCATGACCGCTATGTGCGCAACATTGCGCGCTACTGCCAATCGCAGGCACAGGAGCGGGAAAAGCTGCGGGATTTTCTGACGCGGGGCGCAGCGGAATAACCATGCCGCACAGCGCAAAGTGAAAGGAGTGGCTGAAGCGTGAAGGTCATGTGGATGGGGAATATTATCCTCCCTGCCATTGCGGAAAAAGAATCGCTTCCCCCGGTGTATATCGTGGGCTGGCTGGTCGGGCTGTCGCGGCGGCTGACGCAGCTGCCGGATGTGGCGCTGACGTATGTGTTTGACGCGCCGAAAGCGCTGACGGGCGAAGTGGACGGCTACCGCTATTACGGGCTTGTCAACCCCACACGCCCTACGCAGCGCTGCGGGGAAGCCTACACCCGGCAGCTGGAGGAAATCCTGCGCAAAGAGCAGCCGGATGTCATTCACCTCTGGGGCACGGAAAATCAGCACACGCTGGCCATGGTTGATGCGGCGGAACACATGGGGATGCGCGAGCGGATTGTAATTTCCATTCAGGGGCTTCTGTCCATATACGCGGAGCATTATCGCGCTTATCTGCCGGAACACGTCTGCCACGGGCGCACGCTGAAGGACTTGGTGAAGGGCAATATCGTCCGGCAGGAAGCAATCTACCGCCGCGTCGGGCAGTATGAACAGGAAGCCCTGCGCAGGGTACAGCACGTCATCGGGCGCACCGACTGGGATGCTGCCTGCATGGCGGAGCTTGCCCCGCAGGCGGCCTATCATTTCAACAACGAAACGCTGCGGGACGAGTTCTACACCGGCGAATGGTCGCTGGACAACTGCGAGCCGTACAGCATCTTCTGCAGTCAGGCGCATGTGCCGCTCAAGGGGCTGCATCTGCTATTGCAGGCGCTGGCGATTGTCCGCAAGCGCCATCCCGATGTCAAGCTCTATGTGGGACGCAAGGACTATGGACGCATTCCGCCGCTTGCGCGCAATGCCTATGAGCGGTACATCCACCGTCTGCTGCGCGAAAACGACCTCTACGACCATGTTGTTTTTACCGGAAGCCTGAATGCACAGCAAATGAAGGAGCGGTATCTAAAAAGTCAGGTGTTTGTGCTGCCGTCGAGCATTGAAAACTCCCCCAATTCGCTGGGCGAGGCGATGCTGCTTGGCGTGCCGTGCATTGCGTCGGATGTCGGCGGCGTGCGCTGCCTGATGACGCACGGCGTGGAAGGGCTGATTTATCCGGCAGACGACCCGCATTTGCTGGCATATGATATCTGCGAGATGTTCGCGCATCCGGAAAAAGCGGCGCAGATGGCGCGCGCCGGGCGAGAACATGCCGGAAAAACGCATGATGCGCAGAAGAATCTGGAGATACTGCATCAGATTTATACGGAGATTGCACGATGAAAATCCGAATCACAAAGAACCATGTGGATGCACTCTGTGTGCTGATTGGCGTGCTGGGCATGGGTTCGCTGTATTTTCAGGTGTTGCGGATGCCGCTGATGGCAGCCATGCTGATTGCGTCGATTCTGCTGCTGACGCGGGCGCATCATCCGAAAATCAGCGCCCAGAACATACGCCTGACGCTGCTGCTGACGGCGGCGCTGCTGCTGACGAGCTTTGTTAACCCGCAGAACGGCATCCACATCAACGATATTGTCATTTGGCTTTGCAACATCGGCTATGTGCTGGTTCTGCAAAGCTGCATCGGGTATCGGACGTATATGCGGCTGTATACCAAAGTCATGCTGGCAGAGGCGGCCATCAGCCTGATTTCCTTCGTCATCGGTGATTTGCTGTCGCTGCCGCTGCCGCTGCTGCACTACGAAGCTTCCAGCGTCAACGGATTTTATCTGACGCCTTATTTTACCTTAGGCTGGCTGAACATCCCGGTTTTCCACCGCAATGCGGGCATGTTCAACGAGCCGGGCAGCCACCAGATTTTCCTGAACTTCGCGCTGCTGTTCCTGATGAGCGACGAAACGCGCATGGGCATGAGCAAGAAGAAATACTGCTGGGCAATTGCGCTGCTGATCGTTACCATCCTCAGCACGTTGTCCACAACAGGCTTCATTTGTCTGGGCGTTGTGCTGCTGACGGTGGCATTCCGCAAAAAGGGCGGGAAAATGGCGCGCAGCATCAAGATGGCGGCGTTCGTTGGGCTGGTACTGCTGTTTGTCATCGAGTCTGTCACGGGCGTAGTGGAACGCAAGATTGTCGGACGAAATTCCGGCGGTTCGTTCTACACGCGGTGGAACGACACCTTCAGCGGCTTTGAAATCGGGCTGGAATCCCCCATTGCGGGACAGGGCATTTTCTCGGAGCGGAAGGCGGAAATTCTGCTGGAACACAGGGTGCAGAACATTTCCAATGGCTTTGCCGCCTTCGTCATGGATACAGGGTTGATTCTCCCGGCAGTTTGGCTATGGCTGATGTACCTCGGTATCCGCACCAAATTTGCCAAGGAGCGGCTGCTGTATGTGCTGGGCGTTTTCCTGCTGTATTTCCTGTGCATCAACACAGAGGGCGTTTTCCTGAACATACTGTTTTTGGGGCTGCTGGGCAAGTGGCAGCCGGACGCGGAGGAAGCGCCTGATCTGCCGGCAAATGCGCGCAGGCAGAGGAAACGCAGGAGGCGCTGCACTGTGCCGCCGGAAAAACTGCGCCTGACGTTTAACCCGCAGCCGGAGGACGCGGCGCAGGCGCAGACAGGCGAAACAGGCGGAGAGGAATCATGAACACAGCATCAAGGAGCGAAAACACAGCACGCAACATCGGTGTAGGCGCAGTACGGCAGGTGGTTACGCTGCTGTTGGCTTTTGCCGTGCGAACGGTGTTTGTGCGCCGGCTGGGCGCGGATTATACGGGTGTCAACGGGCTGTACAGCAACATTCTGGCCATGCTGTCACTGGCGGAGCTGGGTGTGGGCAACGTGCTGGTGTACAGCTTGTACGCACCGCTGCACCGGGGCGACACGGGCGAAATCCAGCACCTGCTGGGCTATTATCGTCGCATTTACCGCCTGATTGCGCTGGCGGTAGCGGTGCTGGGCGCGGCGGTAATCCCCTTCCTGCCGCTCATCATCAGCAGTGAGCTGCCGATGGCGCAGCTAATCGTCTACTATGTGCTGTACCTGGCGAACTCCGTGGCATCCTATCTGGTCATCTACAAAACGACGCTGATTCAGGCTGACCAGAAGGCATATTTGCAAAACATGGTTTCCGCCGTGGCGCTGGTGGTGCAGTATGCGGCGCAGATCGCGTGCCTGCTGATTTGGGGCAGCTATCTTGGCTATTTGCTGATTCAGATTGCCTGCACCCTCCTGCAGAACGCGGTGCTGAGCCATTTAGCGGACAAGATGTACCCCTTCCTGCGGAAAAAGCAGAAATGTGCGCCGATGCACCGCAAGCAGGAGCTGAACGACAACATCCGCTCCATGTTTCTCTACAAGCTGGCGACAATACTCATCAACAACACGGACAACATTCTGATTTCCGTCATGCTGGGCACAGTGTTCGTCGGCTACTACTCCAACTACGCGTCGCTGACGACGTATGTGACGACATTCGTCTCCATCGTGATTACCGGCATTTCCGCCAGCTTGGGAAATCTGAATGCCGAGAAGAATTCGGAAAAGTCATACGCCATGTTCCGCAACCTGATTGTCCTCTTCGGGGCGATTACGGGCTTCTGCGTCGCCGCGTACGGCGCGATTGTACAGGACTTCATCCCCATCTGGGTGGGCGAAGAATACCTGATGGACACAGGGACGGTAGCAGCGGTGCTGTTCACATTCTACCTGAGCACCATCGTCGCGCCCGTGTGGATGTACCGCGAAACGCTGGGGCTTTTTCGGCAAATGAAGTATGTTATGTTTATGACAGCGTTGGTCAACATCCTGCTGTCCATCCTACTGGGGCACTTCTTCGGCGTGGCGGGCATCATCGGCGCAACAGGGCTGGCGCGGCTATGCACCATCTTCTGGTATGAGCCGAAAGTGCTGTTCCATCGCACCTTCGGGCGCAGCGCTGCCGCGTATTTCAAGGCGCAGGGAGGCTTGCTGCTGCTCAACGGCGCGGTGATGGCGCTGTCGCTGCTGCTGTGCGCGCGGATGGGGCATACGCTGATGTGGATTATCATCAAGGGCATCACCTGCGCGGCGGTGACGGCGCTCCTGTACACGCTGGCGCTGGGGCGGACGGCAGAATATCGCTGGATGCTTGAAAAAGGGCGGAGTTTCTTGCGCAAATGGAGGAAGAAGGCATGATCGATCAGGAAATGCAGCACTGCCGTAAAATTGTGCGTTTTGACCCTACCATTTCAACAGCGAATCAGGGAGATTTCATCATCCGCAACGCCTGCGAGCATGTGCTGCACGACTGCTTTCCTGTGCAGCTGTCCGTCGCCGTGCCGGTTCGGGACAGGCTGTCGAAAGTGTCGATGAAGCACGTCGGCAGTGCGGATTTCGCATTTGTCTGCGGGACGAATCTGCTTTCCTCGGACATGCGCCGCCAAAGGATGTGGAATATCCGCCTGCGGGACGTGGTGATGATGCGCTGCGGCGATTTGCACAAGCGGGAGCTGCTGAATTTCCGCCTGATTCGTGAAAAATTTCAGCGCACGCATGTCATTTTGCTGGGCGCGGGGTGGTATCAATACCAGGACGAGCCGACAGGGTACACGAAGCGGATTCTAAAAGCGCTGCTGGATGGGCAGTACCTGCACGCGGTGCGCGACGAATACACGCGCCAGCGCCTGCTGAAGCTGGGCATCACGAACGTGCTGAATACGGCGTGCCCGACAATGTGGGGGCTGACAGCCGACAAATGCGCGCAGATTCCGACGCACAAGGCGGAGCGCGTCGTGACAACGCTGACGGACTACCGCAGCAGCCCGGAGCAGGATGCGCAGATGCTGACCATGCTGCAAAAGCACTATCGCGAGGTGTATGTGTGGCTGCAAGCAGTTGAGGACTACGCCTGCCTGCGCCAAATGGATGCGCGCGTGACGCAGAATTTGCACCTGATTCAGCCGAATCTGCGAGATTACACAGCGCTTTTGGCATCAGGCGGGATTGACTACGTTGGCACGCGGCTGCACGGCGGCATCCACGCAATGAACATGGGCTGCCGAAGCCTGATTCTGGCGGTAGACAACCGCGCAAGTGAAATCGCGAAGGACACGAATCTGCCCGTCCTGCCCCGCGGCGGGAATTTGGATGTGCTGGAGGAGCGCATCTGTTCCGCATGGGAGACGCAAATTGATTTGCCGACCACGGCAATTCGGCAATGGAAAAATCAGTTCCGCGAGACAGATGCAGAGAAAGTGCCTTGATTTTCGTATAAAATGCGGCTTTCTGCGCGGTAAGTATTGACAGCCGACTTGTAATTTGTTACAATATAGCTGGAATTGGGAAAGGTGTTGCTATATCCACCGGAAAAACAGCGGCTCGCCGCGAAAAGGAAGGCGAAAAAACAGCAATACCTTCCATTGGCACAACCATACGTCGTGCCGGAAGATTGCACAGAACAAGGAGTGAGGACGATGAAGGACAAAAAGTGGATGCGAAAGGCATTGTCTTTCCTGCTGGCTGTATTCATGGTGACGGGCAGTATGGGAACAGTGCTGACGGCGGCTGCAGAAGAGCCGGAAACTCCGCCGACGGAAACGGTTGAGGTCGTGCCGACGGAAGCACCGGAAGCAACGGATGTTCCTGAAGCAACGGAAATCCCCGAAGTGACGGATGTTCCCGAAGCAACGGATGTTCCCGAAGCAACGGAAATCCCCGAAGCAACGGATGTTCCCGAAGCAACGGATGTTCCCGAGGTAACGGAAGCGCCCGAAATCGTGGACGAAGCAGCCGTAGATTACAGCCGCTCCGTGCTGGATAACGAGTTCTTTGACTCCGGCTTTGCCGCGACGTTCAGCAGCGCACAGCTGTACCTGAATCCGACGGGCGATGAGCTGGTTGGTCAGGTAACTGGCGTAGTGTATGTGACGCATCGTCCACAGAAGGGTCAGCTGAATGAACGGATCTCCGTCTGCGTGTATGACAAGACGGCTGGCGTTGCATATGGCTATCTGGCGGCGGATGCAGTGCATCCTGTGCCGGAAGAGGGCATTGAGAATCAGCGTCACACCGGTGTTTTCGCGAGCGGCGTGGAAATGCCCAGTGCCCTGCTGGTGCTTGCGGCTGCGACGGAAGAACCCGTGCCGACCCCTGCGCCCACACCCGTGCCGACGGAAAAGCCCGTTGTCGTGCCGACCGAGGAACCCGTTGTTGAGCCGACCGAAGAGCCCGCTGTCGTGCCGACTGAGGAACCCGTTGTTGAGCCGACCGAGGAACCCGCTGTTGAGCCGACCGAGGAACCTGCTGTTGTGCCGACCGAGGAACCCGTTGTTGAGCCGACCGAGGAACCCGTTGTTGAGCCGACGGAAGAGCCCGCTGTTGAGCCGACTGAGGAACCTGCTGTCGTGCCGACCGAAGAGCCCGCTGTCGTGCCGACTGAAGAGCCTGTTGTCGTGCCGACTGAAGAGCCTGTTGTCGTGCCGACCGAAGAGCCCGCGTCGACCCCCGCGCCTACGGACGTGCCGGATGACCTCGAAAACATCGACCGCGCGGATGTGATTATTCCGGGCAAACCGACGTTCGAAATGGACAAGGCGACGGCGGAGCTGGGCGAGAATATCACCTTCACCATCCACACGAAGAATGCCACCAAGATTTTGATGTACATTGACGGCAGCGTCAACCGCTACATCTACGACGTGCCCACTGACACATCGACGCTTACCATGTCCTTCTCCTCGATGGGGAGCAAGGGGGGCAAGCGCACCATCGCGTTCCAAGCCTACAACGGCAATACGCCCGGCGAAAAGTCCGCTGAACAAACGATTACGCTGACAAAGCCGTCTGTCAAGCCGCAGGTGACGGTGAAGGATATCGACAAGGCGACCGTGGGTCTGGGCGAAAACATCACCTTCACCCTGAGCGTCAAGAACGCCACGAAGGTGCTGATGTACATCGACGGCAGTGTCAACCGTCGCTTCGAGAATATCACCCCCGATATGACGGAATACACCTTCACCATGTCGTTCTCCTCGCTGGGGAACAACGGGGGCAAGCGCGCCATTGCGTTCCAAGCCTATAACGGCACGACGGCAGGTGAAAAGACCTCCGAACGTGTTGTGACTGTCGCAAACGAAAGCCCGAACAAGCCGACCGTGACCAGCTGGAGTTTGAACAAATCCACGGTTGATTTAAACGAAACCATCACCTTCACCATCAACACCAAGAACGCAACGAAGATGCGTGTCTACATTGATGGCAAGCTGAACCGCTACATCTACGACGTGAAGGACGGCGCGACGACATTCCAGATGTCCTTCTCGACGCTCGGTTCAAACGGCGGCGTGCGCACGGTGGCGTTCCAGCCCTACAATGGCAACACGCCCGGCGCTATGTCCGACACCAAGACGATTACCATCAGCGTGGCGAACAAGCCGCGGGTTGAGCTGCTGAAAATCAGCAATCCGAACGCGACGCTGGGCGAAAATATCACCTTCACCCTGCGCATCAAGAACGCCACGAAGGTGCTGATGTACATCGACGGCAGCGTCAACCGCCGCTTCGAGAACATCACCCCTGATATGACGGAATACACCTTCACCATGGCGTTCTCTTCGCTGGGGAACAACGGGGGCAAGCGTACCATTGCGTTCCAAGCCTACAACGGCGCAGTCGGCGGCGACAAGACCACCGCAACCACCATTTCCCTGACGAGCGGTTCGTCTGCTGCCCCCGTGATTGCGAATGTCAAGATTGACAAGACGACCGCGGTGCTGGGCGAGCAGATTAAATTCACTGTTTATCTGGACAACGCGACGAAGCTGCTGATGTACGTCGACGGGCAGGTGAACCGCCGCTTTGAGGACGTAACGACCAGCATGTCGAAGTACGAGTTCACGATGTCGTTCTCGTCGCTGGGGAATAATGGCGGCGTCCGTACGATTCAGTTCCAGCCTTACAACGGCACGACCGCGGGCGAAAAGTTTAAGGCGTACACGATTACACTGACGACGACCGTGGTCAACAAGCCGGAAGTCGTCAACTTCACCATGAATCCCAGCCGCGTGAAGCTGAATGTGCCGGTGACGTTCACGGTCAACACCAAGAACGCGACGAAGGTCGTCCTGTATGTGGACGGCAAGGCAAATACCAGCTACCCGACGACTGGCGATGTGACGGTTATCGAGCGCGCCTTCGCTTCGCTAGGCAACGGCAACGGTGTCCGCACGATTCAGTTCAAGCCCTACTACGGAACGACCGCTGGCGAACTTTCCCCGGCGCAGTCCCTGACGCTGTATGTGACCGATGATCCGCTGACTGTGACCGTTCCTGCCGCGAAGCAGGGCGAGGACCTGACGGTGACGTGGACGGCTGCTGGCGGCGCAGCGAAGTATCAGCTGCTGCTGACCACGCCCGACGGCACGGCTGCGCTGCTGGGCGAAACGGCGGCGCTGAACTACACGGTGCCGGGTCTGAAGCTGCTGCAGCCGGGCGACTACACCATCACGATTAAGGCGCTGTCCGGCAATACGGAGCTCGAATCTGTCAACAAGGCATTCACCGTGACAGGCGACTTCGTGTTCGCGGTTCGTGACGACTCGACGGGCATTGTGGTCGTCAAGTACAACGGCACGGCATCGACGCTGACCGTTCCGAACACGGTGGCGGGTCTGCCGGTGGTGGAAATCGGCGCGCAGGCGTTCGAGGGCAACACGAAGCTCAAGAGCGTAACCCTGCCCGCGACGATTGAAATCATTGGCCGCCGCGCGTTCGCGGAATGCAAGAACCTGCTGGAAGTCAAGTAAGGGTTCATTGGGATTACGAAAGCCGGGGATTGCTGGCAAGGCAGTCCCCGGCTGTTTTGCTGCGAAAAAAACATACTTGCGATTGACGTTTCCCTGCCTATCTGCTATCATAAGATAAGCGCCCGCTATATGCCGCACACAAAAGGAGGTAGCCCGATGGAGCAGCTTGAATTTCTGACTGAAGTACAGGATTTGCGGAAGGTTTGGCCGCATGAGGCACTGGATTTTACGCCGTGGCTGGCGAAGGATGAGAACATCGCGATTTTGGCAAACGAAATCGGCATGGAAATTGCAGTCGATGGGACAGAATCCGCCGTGGGCGATTTCAGCGTGGATATTATCGCGACCGATATTGCAACAGGGCAGAAGGTTATCATCGAAAACCAGCTGGAAGATACCAACCACGACCATCTGGGCAAGCTCATCACTTACGCCGCCGGAAAAGATGCGCAGACGATTATCTGGGTGGTAAAGCACGCACGCGAGGAACACCGCGCGGCGATTGAGTGGCTGAATAACCACACGGATGATGACATCGGCTTCTTCCTGTGCGAAATCCACCTGTATAAAGTCGGCAGCTCCAATCCTGCGGTGAAGTTCAGCGTGATTGAGAAGCCGAATGACTGGATTAAGAGCGTCAAGAAAAATCAGCAGCAGACAGAAAGCCAGCAGTTCCGCTTGGATTACTGGACAGCCTTCAATGACTATGCGTATGCGAACGCGCAGTTCGCAAGGCAATTTGGCAAGCGAAAAGCATCAAACAAAATGTGGATGAACCTGAGCATTGGCTCATCTGTTTATGATATTTGCTTACGCGCGGTTAAAACAGAAAATCTGCTTGTTGTTGAACTGTATATTCGCGGCGACAAGGATCTTTATCATCAGTTATTTGAAAAACAGAATGCCATTGAGCAGGAATTGGGCGTTACGCTTGACTGGCGGGAACTTCCAGAAAAGAAAGCAAGCCGCATTATGCTGACACGACAGGTCGATTTTGACAATCGCAGCGCGTGGAATGCACAGTTTGACTGGATGATGGAGATGTCACTGAAATTCAAGAAAGTATTCAAGAAGTACCTATAATATGAAAATGCCCCCGGAAGCCATGCCTCCGGGGGCATTTTTCAATTTTCCTGCGTTATCTGCTTGCCCTTTTTCCTTTCTCCTTTTTCCACAATTCTTCCACCGAAAACTCCGCATGGCAGTTCGGGCAGGAAAAATACGGATTGCGGAAGTCAACTGTGCCAATCATCCTGCCGTCTTCCGTGGAAAAATCGTAGTTCTTTGCTTCTTCGGAACGGGAGTTCACCAAATGATGCGCCGTTTCCACTGTGAGTGCTGCCTTGCAGTGCGGGCAAAAATGCTTCTTCATGAACACAAAGATAGGATGCGTGACGGTGTACTTGATATTTTTCATCAGGGCAGCCTCCTTCCCCCTTGATTGTAGCAAAAGCAGCAGATTTTCGCAAGCCTCTCTATTCCCCCTGAAACAATAACGCCAAAAATCCCCCGGAAGCCCATACTTCTGGGGGACAAACTATCTTATTCCGCCTTTGCGCTCTCTCTTGTATAATTCAGCAGTCCGCCATAGAGGATGCAGCCCTGCTGGCGCGCGGTCAGCGGCATCAGCACAATGTAATCCTCGTCCTTTGTGTCGTTGTGCAGCACGAACGTGTCGCTGCCGCTTTCCACCGTCTCGCGGACGTTCGGCAGGCTCAGCGTGTCGCCCTGCGCGATGCGGTCGTAATCCGCCTCATTCTGGAACGTCAGCGGAAGAATGCCATTGTTGATGAGGTTCGCCTGATGAATACGGGCGAACGACTTCGCGACGACAGCGCGGATACCCAGATACAGCGGGACAAGCGCGGCGTGTTCGCGGCTCGACCCTTGCCCGTAGTTCATGCCCGCAACGAGGATGCCGCCGCCTTCCTTCTTCGCGCGCGCCGGGAACGTCGCGTCCACGGGCGTCAGGCAGAAGTCCGACAAGTACGGCACGTTCGAGCGGAACGGCAGAAGCTTCGCGTCCGACGGTGCAATGTGGTCGGTGGTGATGTTGTCCTCCATCTTCAGCAGCACCTTGCCGGAAATCGCGTCTGCCAGCGGCTTGCCCAGCGGGAAGGGCTGAATGTTCGGGCCGCGGACGACCTCCACCGTCTCCTCTTCGCCCGGCGCGACCGGAGGGATGACCAGATTGTCGTTGACGGTGTACGTCTCCGGCATCGGGATGTCGAGGTCAATGTCAAGGCAGCGCGGATCCGTCAGCACGCCAGTCAGCGCCGTGACAGCCGCCGTCTCGCAGGAGACCAGGTAAATACCGGCGGATTTGGTTCCGCTGCGGCCGTAGAAATTGCGGTTGTTCGTGCGAACGGAGACGGCGTTCGTGCGCGGCGACTGCCCCATGCCGATGCATGGCCCGCAAGCGGATTCCAGAATGCGCGCGCCCGCCGCAATCATGTCCGCCAAAGCGCCGTTGCGCGCCAGCATCGTCAGCACCTGCTTCGATCCGGGGCCGATGACCAGGCTTACGTCCGGGTGCACAGTCTTACCCTTCAAAATGCGGGCAACACGCATCATATCCGTATAGGAGGAGTTGGTGCAGGAACCGATAAACACCTGATCGACCTTAATTGGGCCGCACTGCTTGACGGTTTCCACGATGTCAGGCATATGGGGCTTCGCGACGAGCGGCTCAAGCGCGGTCAAATCAATGTCGAGGATTTCGTCATACGTCGCATCCGGGTCTGCGGACAGCGGCACGAAGTCCTGCTCACGCTGCTGCGCTTTGAGGAACGCATGGGTCACTTCATCCGACGGGAAGATGGAGGTCGTTGCGCCGAGTTCCGCGCCCATGTTCGTAATCGTCGCGCGCTCCGGGACACTCAACGTTTTCACGCCGTCGCCGATGTACTCCATCACCTTGCCGACGCCGCCCTTGACGGTCAGCCGGCGCAGGACTTCCAAAATAATGTCCTTCGCCGCAACGCCGTAGGACAGCTTGCCATGCAGGCGCACGCCGACGACACGCGGGCACGCCAGATAATACGCGCCGCCGCCCATCGCGACCGCAACGTCCAGTCCGCCCGCGCCGATGGCAAGCATCCCAATGCCGCCACCCGTGGGCGTATGGCTGTCCGAGCCGAGCAGCGTGTAGCCCGGCACGCCGAAGCGCTCCAGCTGCACCTGATGGCAGATGCCGTTGCCGGGCTTGGAGCAGTAAATGCCATGCTTTTTCGTCACCGTTTGGATGTAATAGTGGTCATCCGCGTTTTCAAAGCCAGTTTGCAGCGTGTTATGGTCAATGTACGCCACGGACTTCTTTGTCTTGACGCGCTTGACGCCCATCGCCTCGAATTGCAGGTACGCCATCGTGCCGGTGGAATCCTGCGTCAGCGTCTGGTCAATGCGGATGGAGATTTCCGAGCCGGGAATCAGTTCACCGCTGAGCAGGTGCGCGGACAGGATTTTCTGGGTCAGATTCATCGCCATGAGGAAAGGACTCCTTTCATAATATGCACAATGCCCAAACGGGCAGAAACAGCCGAATGAACAGCTTCATGATACAGGATTCGGCGCGGTGCGTCAATGCTTTCGGGCGGAAAGAACACAAAAAGCGCAGGCTATGAAAAACTCGCCGGATGTTTTAGACATACAGCCTCTTGACAACAAAGCTCCTATATGGTATTATTTGAAGCAAACTACTATATAGGAGCATTTGCATGAAAATGAATGGCGGATTTCTTGTTACCAAAATAAAACAGCTTGGAGACCGAATCTTTGAGAAGATTCTCAGCGAAAAGAATATTGATGCGTTCAATGGAGCCCAGGGGCGCATTCTTTATGTGCTGTGGCAGGAGGATGGAATCTCGATCAGGTCACTCTCGGTCA
>ENA-OOXT01001289-OOXT01001289.1-human-gut-metagenome-genome-assembly--contig:-NODE-1289-length-16527-cov-2.298628_pt1 | contig 16527 bp, 10 predicted proteins | sample MGYA00241590_ERZ501349 | MGnify/ENA primary metagenome ERZ501349 (study PRJEB25962, sample SAMEA2042838) | human gut metagenome | biome: human gut; feature: human-associated habitat; material: faeces...
ATCGCGGTGGCAATGACTTTCATTATTTTTGTTCGCGTTTTAATTCGTCGATTACTTTGAGCAGGTATTGTCCGTATTGGTTTTTAATCATCGGCTGTGCCAGCGCCCGCATCTTCTCCTCCGAGATCCAGCCCATGCGGTAGGCGATGCCTTCCAGACAGGCGATCTTCAGCCCCTGGCGTTTTTCGATCACCTCGACGAAAATCGAGGCCTGGGCCAGCGAGTCGTGCGTGCCCGTGTCGAGCCACGCGAAGCCGCGTCCGAGGGTCTGGACTTTCAGTTGGCTGTCTTGCAGAAAGACTTGGTTTACAGTCGTGATTTCCAGTTCGCCCCGGGCCGAAGGTTTGATCTTTTTAGCCACATCGACCACTTTGTTGGGATAGAAGTAGAGTCCCACTACGGCATAGTTGGATTTGGGATTGGCCGGCTTTTCCTCGATCGAAAGGCAGTTGCCGTTTCCGTCGAATTCCGCCACGCCGTAACGCTCCGGATCATCGACCCAGTAGCCGAATACGGTGGCCTTGTTCTCCTCTTCGGCCGTTCGGACCGCTTCCCGGAGCATCGTCGAGAAGCCCGAGCCGTGGAAGATGTTGTCGCCAAGGACGAGGCACACCGAGTCTTCGCCGATGAATTCCTCGCCGATGATCTTCCGTTTGCGCTCCGGCTCGCTGACGCCGGCCAGCTTGCTCAAAAACAGCTCCTCCGCGTTGACCCGGACGAAGTTGATGTCCCACTTTCTGAAGGCCTCCTCTACCTCGTCTCCCTCGTTGAGACGCATGAGGCCGTGGTCCACAAATACGCAGGTCAGCTGATTGCCTACGGCCTCCGCTATCAGCGCCGCCGCCACAGAGGAATCCACGCCGCCGGAGAGGGCCAGCAGCACCTTGCCGTCCCCCACCTTTTCCCGGATCTGACGGATGGCAACCTCCTTATAATCTCCCATGGTCCACTGCCCCTTTGCGCCGCAGACCTCATAGAGGAAGTTGCGGAGCATGGCGGTGCCGTAGGCGGTGTGATTCACCTCCGGGTGGAACTGGACGCCGTAAAAGCCCCGGCGCTCGTCACAAATGGCCACGTTGGGACAGGCGTCGGAATGGGCCACCAGTTCAAAGCCCTCCGGCACCTTCTCCATATAGTCGCCGTGGCTCATCCAGGTAACACTCTCGGCAGGCAGGCCCTTGAACAGCTTGCAGTCGGTGCGGAAATAAGTCTCCGTCTTGCCGTACTCCCGGGCGGAGTCCGCCGTAGCCGCCGTCACCCGGCCGCCCAGATTGTGGGCGATGAGCTGACAGCCGTAGCAGATGCCCAGAATGGGAATCCCCAGCTTGAAGATCTCCGGGTCCGCCTGCGGGGACGCGGGATCGTACACACTGTTGGGCCCACCGGTAAAGATAATGCCGATGGGGGCCATCGCCTTGATCTCCGCCACCGGGGTGGTATAGGGCCTGACCTCGCAGTATACGCTGCATTCCCGGACCCGCCGGGCGATGAGCTGATTATACTGACCTCCGAAATCGAGAACTAAAACGGTTTGTGATGCCATAGGGACCTCCTGAAAAATAAATTCAGATATTGCGCCTTTATGTGTTTTCGCGCTCCAGCGCCGCCTGGACAAAGCCCTTGAACAGCGGATGGGCGTGGTTGGGCCGGGACTTGAATTCCGGGTGATACTGAACGCCCACAAAGAACGGCTGGTCCGTCAGCTCCACCGTCTCCACCAGCCGCCCATCGGGGGACAGCCCGGAGAGGACCAGTCCCGCGGAGGTGAGGGCCTCCCGGTAGTCGTTGTTGAATTCGTAGCGGTGGCGGTGACGCTCGGAGATCTCCAGCGTGCCGTAGCACCGCTCCATGGTGGTGCCGGGCCGGATCACGCAGGGATAGGCCCCCAGCCGAAGCGTGCCGCCCTTGTCGATCTCGTCGCTCTGTCCCGGCATGAAGTCGATGACCTTGTTTTCGCACAGCTCGTTGAACTCGCCGGAATCCGCATCGGTGATCCCGGCGGCGTGGCGTGCATATTCGATCACAGCGATCTGCATTCCCAGGCAGATGCCGAAATAGGGAACATGGTGCTCCCGGGCGTATTTCGCCGTCAGGATCATGCCGTTGATCCCCCGCTGGCCAAAGCCGCCGGGGACGATGATGCCGTCCAACGCGCCCAAAACCGCCTCCGCATCGCTTTCCGTAATGGTCTCGGAGTCGATCCAGCGGATATTGACCTTGGCGTCCAGATAAAAGCCCGCGTGGCGCAGCGCCTCCGCCACTGACAGATAGGCATCGTGAAGCTGCACATATTTCCCCACAAGGCCAATGGTCACGGACTTGCTGCGGCTTTTGATGGCGGAGACCATGGCTCGCCACTCCCGCAGGTCCGGCTCCGGCACAGCCAGGTGCAGCTCCCGACAGACCACGGAGGACAGGCCCCGCTCCTCCAAATACAGCGGCGCCTCATAGAGAATTGGGAGGGTTAGGTTCTCGATGACACAATCCAGCTTCACATTGCAGAAGCCTGCCACCTTGTGAAAGATACCGCTGTCCTTAATGGGCTCGTCGCAACGTAGGACGATAATATTCGGTGTGATGCCCATGCCCTGCAGCTCCTTGACGGAGTGCTGGGTGGGCTTGGACTTGTGCTCATCGGAGCCCCGGAGGAAGGGCACCAACGTCACATGGATAAAGAGGCTGTTCTCCCGGCCCACCTCCAGAGAGATCTGCCGGACAGCCTCCAGAAAGGGCTGGGACTCAATATCGCCGATGGTGCCGCCGATCTCGGTGATGACCACGTCGGCGTCCGTCTGCTTGCCCACCCGATAGACAAATTCCTTGATCTCATTGGTGATGTGGGGGATCACCTGCACGGTGGAGCCCAGATACTCCCCCCGGCGCTCCTTGTTCAGAACGTTCCAGTACACCTTACCGGTGGTGAGGTTGGAGTATTTGTTCAGATCCTCGTCGATGAACCGCTCATAGTGACCCAGATCCAGATCCGTTTCCGCGCCGTCCTCGGTGACGTAGACCTCGCCGTGCTGATAGGGGCTCATGGTGCCGGGGTCCACATTGATGTAGGGGTCCAGCTTCTGAGCGGCCACCTTCAGCCCTCTTGTCTTTAAAAGGCGGCCCAGAGACGCCGCGGTAATGCCCTTACCCAACCCGGATACCACGCCGCCGGTCACAAAAATGTATTTCGTCATACGTCCTCCTCCGAAAATTTCACGTTCTGTCTACGCAGTCCCGCTTTGGCAGTTTTTATTTATAAGTCGACAAGATCTGCTCCGCCACGGCCCGCTTCGTCACGCAGCGGTCCATCGCCTGCTTTTCGATGTATCGGTGGGCCTCCTGCTCCGTCATATTCAGTTCCCCGATCAGCAGCCACTTGGCCCGGTTCACAAGGCGGATCTCCTCCATTTTTTCCTCAATGGTGGCATTCTTCTTTTCCAGCCCCCGCAAACGCTCCCGGGTACCGCACAGCAGCCGCAGGGATTGGGTAAACAGCTGGGTCGACATAGGCTTGGACAGCACCAGAACGCCCTGTGGCGTCAGCCGTCCGTCAATATCCGGAAAATGCTCTGCCTTCACCAGCAGCAGTACCCCGGCGGCGCTGTGCTGGCAGATATCCTGCGCCAGTCGGGTACCGAACTCATCCGGCAGCGGCGTGTTGATCACCACCAGATCGTAGCTGTTTTCCAGCAGCTCCCGGCGGGCACCGGCGGCGTCCGTCAGCACCGTGACCGGCCAATAGAACCGCTCCGGCAGAAGGCCCCGGACGGATTCATTGAATTTTGCGGAGGCGGACACCACCAGAACGCTGTACGCATGGCCAAGCTCCATCGTTGTCCCCCTCCTTTTCTATGTTTTTTACCGCGTGCTTTCTGAACGGTCAGGTATAGTATTGGATGATCGCTGCAGGAAGATGTTCTTTGATAAAATCACTGGCGGCGGCAGCTGCCTTGGCCTCCGCCCAGGTCTCCGGCAATCTGCGGTACCGGGCCCGGATCTCCTCCGGCGCCGTGTAGAGGTTCAGATCCGCCGCAGGCGGCAGCTGCATGTTGTGAGCAACGCCCTCCATTCCCGCCCGAATCAGCAGAACAAAGGCCAGATACGGGTTGCACAGCGGGTCCGGAGACCGCAGTTCCGCCCGCCGGTATTCCCCCACCGCCGCCGGGACCCGGATGAGCTGAGAGCGGTTCTCAGCGGACCAGGAAAGATAGCCGGGTGCCTTCCAGCTTCCAAAGCGGCGGTAGGATTCCTCCGTGGGGTTCAGGAACGCCGTCATGGCCTCCACATGGGCCAGCACCCCGGCAAGGACCTGGGGCATCACGTCCCGCTTATCCTCGCTGACAGCGGAGAAGTTGATGTGCATTCCGTTGCCCGCCTTGTCTGTCAGAGGCTTGGGACCGAAATCGGCATACAGCCCGTTCCGGGCCGCCACCGTATCCACCGCCGCCCGGAAGGTCACGGCGTTGTCCGCCGCAGTAACCGGGTCTGCATAGCGGAAATCAATTTCGTTCTGGCCGGGGCCCTCCTCATGGTGAGAGCTTTCCGGCCGGATGCCCATGCGCTCCAGCGTCAGGCAGGCCTCCCGGCGGACATTCTCCCCCTTGTCTGCCGGGGCAATGTCCATGTAACCGGCACGGTCATAGGGAATCTTGGTAGGCTCGCCGTCCTCGTCCAGCCGGAACAGATAGAATTCCATCTCTGTTCCGAAGGCAAAGGTCAGTCCGGCCTTTTTGGCGTCCTCTACCGTTTTTTTCAACAGGCTCCGGGCGTCCGCGCCGATGACGGTGCCGTCCGGCTGGGTCACGGCGCAGAACATCCGCACCACCCGTCCATGCTCCGGCCGCCAGGGCAGCACACAGAGGGTGGACGGGTCCGGGCGCAGCAGCAGATCAGAGTGGACCTCCCCGCCGAAGCCGGGAATGGCGGAGCCGTCGATGGCGATACCGTACCGGAAGGCCCGGTCCAGTTCCTCCGGCATAATGGCGATATTTTTCTGGCGGCCCGCCGCGTCGCAGAAGGCCATGCGGATGAACTTCACGTCCTCCTCCGCCGCATACTGCTTGATCTCCTCAACCGAATACTGCATATTGTCTCCGCCTTTCCGTTATGGTTTCCGTATGCATGCCCGGCGATCCAGGCCCCCTCATTTTTTGATGCAACTGTTATAGCACACCTTTTCATGAATTTACAATATGTAAAACAGAAAAAATCATGGTTTTCCGAGACTTATTCTCCGTCATGCTCACACATTGGAGGCTGCTGCCGGTCTGGTCTCCTGTCCTGTTTTGCGCTCTGCGGCGATTCTTTTCCAACCGCCAGCCCGTTCTGCAACAAAAAAGGCGTCCACTTCCAACGGGAGCCGTGCTCCCGCTGAAAATGAACGCCTTTGCTCATTTTGTATTCAAAAAAACTGATTCAACAAATCAGCATTGATCGTACCATGTGCGTCCGCGCTTGTCAATCATTTTTCTGTCGAACACGGTGCAAAAAGGAGGGCCTTCGCCCTCCCTTTTGTCCTTGGCTGCCTCTTATACCGTGCCGGTGACGATCAGCTCGCTGACGCCGGGGGTCACAGTCCACGCCCCGGTCACCGGGTCCTGGGTATACGTGGCCGCGGGAACGGTGATCTGCCCCGCTGTTGTAGCGAACAGACCTGTGGTCCCGTCATAGGTGTACTGCGTACCGGCAGTCCAGGGCGCACCGTTGTAGGTCACCGTGAGACCGTTGAGAACCGGATCGAAGGTATCCCGGAGGATCACATCGTCCGTCGCGGTAACGGGAGTATTGCCGGTGTTCTGGATGGTAAAGGTGTAGGTGATCCGGCCGTTCTCCGCTACCACCGTGGGATTCAGCCCCTTGGTGATGGACAGTCTCGGGCTGCTCACCGCGCCAACTGTCTCCTCCGCCGTCACAGGTGCGGCCAGCCCGCCGCCGGTCACGGTGATGGTGTTGACAATACTGGACTCCGCTGCCAGCGGCGCGTAGCGGGTCACCTCCGTCTCGTAGATCACAAGGGCGCTGCCCCCGGCAGGGACCGTGATGCCGGTAACGGTCATGGGCGGTCCGGCGTTGACGACCGGAGCGGCTTGCAGCGCGCCGTTCACATAGTACCGAACGCTGCCCGGCAAATAGGCCAGCGGATACAGGGTCGCTCCGCCAAAGGCGTAGCCGCCCAGGTTGTCGGAAATGGTCAGACCCGTCAGGGGCGTGACGCCGCTGTTGGTAAGGCTGACCACATACGTGACCGTCCCACCCGGCTCGTAATTCTCCCGCACCGCCGTTTTCGCGGCGGTCAGGACCTCCCTCAGCTCCCCGGTGACAATGTTGGAATTGACGGTGCCGCCGGTATAGGTGAGGGTCGCCATATTCTGAAAGGATGTGGGCATAAAACAAGCCTCCTTAAAATCGCTCAGATTCGCGCGTCTGCGCGTTCCATTCTATGCGCCGGAACAGCACACGGTCCCCCGCCATTCTCTAAAAGCAATAAAAAAAACAGCCCACCTTTGGCACTTTCGGAAAAAATCTGGTTTTGCTGTGGGAAAGCGTTGATTTTTTTGGGGAACCGTGCTATCTTGATAACAAGCGAAATCGTTTTCTTGCGGATGTAGTTTTCGCATGTCTGTTAACGGACACAGAAAAATCCGTTTGCGCTTTCGCCAACCTTTTCCCCGCAAACCATTTTCTATTTGTACGCTTATCCAAATAATGATCCTAAATATTCATAAGGAGGACGTTTTATGTTTGATCCGAAAACTGTTTCCCTGGGTATTGCTCCCATCGGCTGGTGCAATGACGATATGCCGGAGCTGGGTGCCGAGAACACCTTCCAGCAGACCGTCAGCGAGATGGCTCTGGCCGGCTTCACCGGCTGCGAGATCGGCAACAAGTATCCCACCGACCCCGCTGAGCTGAAGAAGGCTCTGGACCTGCGCGGTATGCGCATCGCCAGCCGCTGGTATTCTTCCTTCATCCTGACCCGTTCCATGGAGGAAGAGGAGAAGGACTTCATCGCCAACCTGGACTTCCTGGAGGCTGTCGGCGCAAATCACATCAACGTCTCCGAGCAGAGCTACTCCATCCAGGGCAAGGTGGACGTGCCCATCCTCACCGGCGGCCACAAGCATGTCATGAACGATGAGGAGTGGGATCGCTTCTGCAAGGGTCTGAACCGTCTGGGCCAGATCGCTTCCGAGCGTGGCTTCAAGCTGTGCTTCCATCATCACATGGGCACCGTGGTCCAGACCAGCGAGGAGACCGACCGCATGATGTCCAACACCGATCCCCGGTATGTGTTCCTCTGCTATGATACCGGCCACTTCACCTTCGCCGGCGAGGATCCCCTGGCCATGCTGAAGAAGTATGTGGACCGCGTGGGCCACGTCCATCTGAAGGATATGCGTCTGCCCGTGGTGGAGGAAGCCCGCAAGAACAACTGGTCCTTCCTGCAGTCCGTCCGCAATGGCGCTTTCACCGTCCCCGGTGACGGCAACGTGGACTTCGATCCCGTGTTCAAGGTGCTCTCCGACGCCGGCTATCAGGGCTGGCTGCTGGTGGAGGCTGAGCAGGATCCCGCCAAGGCCAATCCTCTGGAATACGCCATCAAGGGCCGTACCTACATCCGGGAGCACACCGGTCTGTAAATCGCGCGATGGGAGGACCCCGGTCCTCCCCACCGCGTTTCCATACCACTTTTTGACATCAAACAGGAGATGTTTCCAATGACTTATTTCAATAAGAACAAGGAACTCAAGCGGGGCTACAACGCCTATATCGACGAATCCACCAACTACATGGGTACCCTGATGAACGTGGGCCTGCTGGTGATGGAGGACGGCGACACTTATACCTACGAAAGCGCCGACCGCGAGGTTGCCATCCTGCTTTTCGAGGGCAAGGTCACCTATGAATACGCCGGCAAGACCGTTGAGGCCGACCGCCCCAACTGCTTCCATCACGAAGCCTACTGCCTGCTGGCTCCCAAGGGCACCAAGATCACCCTGACGGCTCACAGCCACAGCGAGCTTTACATGCAGGACACCCTGAACGAGAAGGATTATGAGCCGGTCATGTACACCCCGGAGACCGTCCAGACCCAGCACGCCGGTTCCAAGGGCGAGCTGATGGGTGCTATGGAGCGTGAGATCAAGACCTTCTTCGACTATGACAACGCCCCCTTCTCCAACATGGTGCTGGGTGAGGTGCTGAACCGTCCCGGCAAGTGGTCCTCCTATCCTCCTCATCATCATCCCCAGCCGGAGGTCTATTTCTACCGTTTCGACTATCCTCACGGCTTCGGCGCCGGTTTTGCCAACGGCGATGTTTACAAGACCGAGCAGAACGGCTGCGCCGTCATCAACCACGGCTTCCACTCTCAGGTGGTAGCTCCCGGCTACGCCATGTGCTACGCCTGGGGTATCCGGCATCTGGAGGGCGATCCCTGGCTGAAGACCCGCATCGATGACAAGGAGCACGAGTGGCTGTGGAAGCCCGATGCCAATGACCACATCTATCCCAATCATTGATCGGAGGTAACAAAAGCATGAAAACTGTCCGTTTGACCATGGCGCAGGCTTTGGTCCGTTTTCTGGAAAATCAGTACATGGAGGTTGACGGTGCCCAGCACCGCTTCGTCCGCGGCGTGTTCATCATTCCCGGCCACGGCAACGTGGTGGGTCTCGGTCAGGCGCTGAGCCAGGAGGCCAAGCACCTGGAGATCTATCAGGGCAAGAACGAGCAGGGCATGGCCCAGGCCGCCGTGGCCTTCGCCAAGCAGATGAAGCGTAAGCAGATCTGCGTTGCCACCTCCTCCGTGGGCCCCGGCGCCGCCAACATGGTCACCGCCTGCGGCACCGCCACCGCCAACAACATTCCCCTGCTGGTGCTGCCCGGCGACACCTACGCCTGCCGTCAGCCCGACCCCGTTCTGCAGCAGGTGGAGCACACCAACTCCCTGGCCACCACCACCAACGACGCTTTCAAGGCCGTGTGCCGCTACTGGGACCGCGTTGTCCGCCCCGAGCAGCTGATGAGCGCTATGATCAACGCCTTCCGGGTGCTGACCGATCCCGCCAACACCGGCGCGGTCTGCGTTGCCATGCCCCAGGACGTTGAGGGTGAGGCTTATGATTATCCCGTGAGCTTCTTCGCCAAGCGTGTCTGGCGTCTGGAGCGCCGCCCCGCCACCGAGGCCGCTCTGGCTGACGCTGCCGAAGCCATCCGCAAGGCCAAGCGCCCCATGATGATCTGCGGCGGCGGCGTCCGCTATTCCGAGGCGCACGCCGAGTTCCTGCACTTTGCCGAGACCTTCGGTATCCCATACGGCGAGACCCAGGCGGGCAAGTCCGCCACCGACTGGCTGCACCCCCTGAACTTGGGCGGCGTGGGCACCACCGGCTGCTCCGCAGCCAACGAGATCGCCCGGAAGGCCGATCTGGTCATCGGCGTGGGCACCCGCTACACCGACTTCACCACCGCTTCCAAGTGGCTGTTCAAGGATACCTGCAAGTTCGTCAACATCAATGTCTCTGAGTTCCAGAGCCTGAAGATGGAGGCTGTCCCCGTGGTGGCTGACGCCAAGGAAGCCCTGCCCCGTCTGGAAAAGCTGCTGGAGGGCTATCAGACCGCCTATAAGGATGAGGTCAAGGTCGCCAAGGAGAAGTGGATCGATGAGCTGAACCGTCTGGATCACATCACCTTCTCCGACAAGAAGAGCTGGAAGCCGGAGATCAATGACGCCAACGCCGATTCCGCCAAGCGCTTCGCGCAGGACATCAATGCCCAGCTGACCCAGACCTCCGCTCTGGGCGCCATCAACGCCATGATGAGCGAGGGCGACGTTGCCATCGGCGCCGCCGGCTCTCTGCCCGGCGATATGCAGCGGATGTGGCGTCCCACCGGCGTTGACACCTACAACATGGAGTACGGCTATTCCACCATGGGCTACGAGGTGGCCGGCGCTCTGGGCGTGAAGCTGGCCATCGGCGACAAGCACGAGGTCTATTCCTTCTGCGGTGATGGCAGCTTCAATATGCTCCACGGTGAGCTGATCACCGCCTGCCAGGAGCACAAGAAAATCAACATCTGCCTGTTCGATAACGCCTCCTTCGGCTGCATCAACAACCTGCAGGTTGGCCACGGCAACGTTACGCTGTGCACCGAGCTGCGCTATCGCAATAAGGACGGTCTGTTCGGCAACTTCATGAACATCGACTACGCCAAGGTGGCGGAGGCTTACGGCTGCAAGAGCTACACCGTCCGCACCATGGAAGAGCTGGTGGCCGCCTTCGAGGATGCCAAGAAGGTAAAGAACATCCCCGTCCTCTTCGACATCAAGGTCCTGCCCAAGACCATGACCGACGGCTATTCCTCCTGGTGGCGCGTGGGTGACACCGAGGTGTCCGAACGCAAGGAGAACCTGGCGGCTTATGCCGACCTGCAGGCTCACCTGAAGGAAGTCCGGAAGTACTAAGATCATTTTTATTTACGAAAGCCCATCCAAATTATAAAAAAGGAAGGTTATTAACATGGAAAAGGTATTGAAGATCGGCATTATCGGCTGCGGCGCCATCGGCAAGGATCACTGCCGCCGGATTATTGAGACCGTCCCCGGTGCTACCGTTGTGGCCGTGTCCGACTATGTGGCCGCCGCCGCTGATGACACCGCCGCCAAGTACGGCATCAAGTCCTACGGCAATGACTGCGACGGCATGATCAAGGATCCCGAGGTTGAGGCCGTGGTCATCACCTCCATCGACCCCACCCATCATGACTATGTCATGAAGACTCTGGCCGAGGAGAAGTGGTGCTTCTGCGAGAAGCCCCTGAGCCAGAACGCCGCTGACTGCGAGGACATCATCAAGCGCGAGCAGGAGATCGGCAAGCGTCTGGTGCAGGTGGGCTTCATGCGTCACTATGACCGCGGCTATGCCGAGATGAAGCGCATCATCGACTCCGGCGAGATCGGCAAGCCCCTGCTGATCAAGTGCTGCCACCGCAACGTTGCTCAGGGCCCGGGCTTCAAGACCGAGAACGGCGTCACCAACGTGGCCATCCACGAGCTGGACATCTGCCGCTGGCTGCTGGGCGACGAGTATGAGGACGTACAGTGCGTCAAGGTCCGTCAGAGCTCCAACTCCAACAAGGGCTATGACAACCCCCAGGTCATGCTGATGCGTACCAAGAACGGCTGCTTCATCGACGTGGAGGTTCAGGTTGCTGACGGCTACGGCTATGACATCCAGTGCGAGGTCGTCTGCGAGAACGGCACCGTGAAGCTGCCCGATCCCTACGCTGTGGTCCGCCGCTCTCGTCCCGCCGGTTGGGACAGCGTCCAGCCCGCCGAGTCCATGCCCATCATGACCGACTGGAAGGAGCGCTTCATTGAGGCCTATGATATCGAGTTCTGCAAGTGGGTGGAGTCTGTCCACGCCGGCAAGCTCACCGGCCCCTCCTCTTGGGACGGCTATGTGGCCTGCGTGGCTGGCGACGCTCTGAACGCCTCCCGCGGCACCTCTCAGTTCATGAAGGTGGAGACCATGGAAAAGCCCGAGATGTACAAGTAATCTCACCCCATCCAATATAAAACACGGAGTCTGGCCAATGGTCAGGCTCCGTGTTTTTCCTTTTTCTGCAAATGCCGGAGTTTTCTCCGGCGCTTTTGCTTTTTCGATACAAACGCGGTTCAGCGTTCAAACAGCTTCCTCACTCCACTTCTAAGTGAACGGACTTATGAAACTGAGGCTCCACCAAGCCGGGGATCTCCACGGCATCGGTAAAATACAGATTCTCGACATACTCCTGCAGCAGGGACACCACATAGGGATGGGGCCGTTCGTCAGGCCGCCGGGCCGCCACCGTCACCACCGCCGTTTTGGGCTGGAGCTTTTCCAGCAGCTTCCGGGAGGTGGAATCGAAGGAGGCATGGTGGGGCACCTTCAGAATGTCACAGGGGGTCAGATTCACGGTCTCCCACACATGGGCGTAGGCGTCGCCGCCCAGAACGATCTCCTTGCCGTGGTAATACAGCCGCTGGCGCAAAGAGCACACGTTTATGGATTTGGCCCAGCGCACCAGTTCATAACCGTTCCGCTCTCCGTTGAAGGCCGCATCATAAATCTCCTTCTGCCGCCGGTACAGGGCCGGTTCGCCACAGAGGATATCCATTTTCAGGTCCGGCGTCAGCTGGAGGGAAATCGTTTCCGTCCCCGGCACCAATTCAAACTGCTTGATACGGTCGGGGTGACTTTGCAGCGCCTCGGTATAGATCTGGAGGCAGAGAAGGGCGTTTCTCGCAGCCTTGGGCAAGTTGTTATCCGGATGGAAGGGGGCCAGCTCCGGGGCATTTTCCGGTGGCAGATAGGTGGTGTAAAACCGGTCGATGGTCACGGCGTCCAGCACCCGGCTGAGGCCACCGATGTGATCCCGGTGGAAATGCGTAGCCAGAGCCACGTCCAGATGGGTCACGCCCAGTTCCCGGAGAAAATCTCCCGCATAGATCCGCTGAGACCGGGGATCCAGTTCTCCCGGATGATCGTCCCGCACCAGACAGTCATGGCCAAAATCCACCATCAAGGCAAACTTCTGCTGCGTTCCCTCCATCTCCCGAATGAGAATACAGTCTCCGTTGCCTATGTTGATAAAGTCCAAAGCCAGCATACGCAGTCCCCCCCACTATGTTGTTGTTACAAAGATACCATACCGCGTGAACGTTTACAACGAAAAGCGGCCCCTGCGCCAGCCAAAATTTCCCTTTAGATTTTGACAGTTTCCACAAGAAACCCGCGGCGGGTTCTCTTCGTTTTGATCGGTTTCTCTTGAACAGTCACGCTTTTCCGTAAATGACCGTCTGCTGCCAGCCGCCGGAGCCTTCCTCCGTTCCGGTGTCTGGCAGGAGGTCCGTTTCCGGCTCCGCAGGCTCCTCAGCCGGTTCCTCCGGCGGGGCGGCCACGGCCCGGTTCTCCACTGCGATCTTCCGAGCGGTGATCCACTGGGTCCCGCTGTGCCAATAGACCGTGATCGTATCTCCCACGTTCAGCAGTGGGGCCTCCGGCACCTGGGCGGCGCTGACATACACGGAGAAGCCGCTCTCCCCCTCAAAGCGGAGGTAATAGACGCTGGTGCCCTCGATGACGGCGCTGCGGATCTCCGCGATGGTGCCCTTCGTCTCCCAAAGCTCCTGGTTTTCCGCCGGGACCTCTGCGTCCGCACTGTCGATGATGCCGTTGTTCACCAGCGTCCGGCGGTAATTCTCCTCGCATGCCGCCACGGTCTGCCCGGTCTCCACGATATTGTACTGCTGGACATTCACCATGGCGTACATCTTCACCAGACCGTCCTCACCCTTCAAAGCCATAAAGTAGGTGGGCTGGTCGGCGATGTTCAGCAGCAACGGGAAGGTGGCGGAATAGCGCATCTGCTGGACCTGGCTCTGGGCGGAGCTTTTGGCGGAGGTCTCCGTCGCGCCGGCGCAGGGGTAGAACCGGGTCTCCTTGGTGCGCTGGTTGGTGAGGATAAAGCCGATGTTGGACTGGTCGCTGGTAACGGAGGTCACGCCGGTGTACATATACACATCGTCATTGATGGCGATATAGTTCCAGCCGTCCGTGGTCAGCGTCACGTCCCGCTGGCCGAAATAGGCGTTGAGGAAGCCGTTGTGGTACTGGCCGTAATAGTCGTACTGCTCCATGATGATATCAGAGGAATACAGCCGGTCCACCCAGGTGGGCACATCCTCGTAATACTGGCTCTCGCCGCTGACGGCGTTCACCAGCACGGCGCCCTTCACGTCCGTACCGCCGAAAAGCCCGATGCGCTTGACGATCCGGGAGCAGACCCAGTAGGGGGTGCCCTCCTCGTCGATCTCAAACACCGGCTCGTCAAACATCATGGTGGGGTACTGGAACCGCAGGTGGCGGTAGAGGTTCCGGGAGAAGTGCTCCGCCGTGGTGTACTTCATGCCCTCGTCCAGCCGGACCACCTCCGCCTCCTGGGTCACCATGTCGATGACGATATAGGCAGGCAGGCCGTTGGAGCGGTTGGTGAACCACTTGATGAGGTCTCCGTAGGCAAGGCTCGTGACCCGCACGGGGCGGCCCTTATAGTTGATCTGGGTGTAGTTGGGCAGGATCTCAAACTGAGACACCATATCCGCCAGCTCACCCAGCTTCCGGCTGCCCAATCGGGCGGCGGAGTCGCTGTCCAGCATGGGGATCTGGTCATAGCGGATCTCCTCCACCTCCGTGACGAAGTCACCGGTGGTCAAGGGCAGCAGCTTGCTGTAGGCACCGGCCCGCAGCACCACCCAAGAGGAAAGGGAGCCAATGGCGATGGCTGCGATCATGGCGATCACCACGAAGAAGGGTATGGTGCACTGCTTTTTCACAAAGCCGAGATACCCTCTCGCACCGGTGCCCTGAAATCCGGAGGTCAGGACAGCGCAGCCGCAGTACACGGCGCACAGTAGGAACACAAAGAAGTAAAATTCCTCCGCATGAGGGTTCAGGGCGGGCAGCTCCACATAGAAGTACACCAGCCCCACCAGCGCCGTCACGGCGATGTTGATGAGGGTGCGGGTCACGGGAGTGCCGATGGGCTTCCGGGGCTTACGCTCCCGCTGAGGGCGCTCGCCCCCCTGTCCGAAATCTCCGGGGTTGAAGCCGCCGAAATTGAAGGTAAAGGGCATAGGGTTTGCCTTCCTTTCCAAAAGTTATCAAAACTGATATAAATTTATCATACCGGAAAAGTATGAACAAATCAAGGCCGCCCGCCGACGTTGGGCCAAAAGGTCCCTCTGCCGCCGCGGCAGAGGGACCTTGATTTTATTGGAAGGGCCGTTACTTGGTGACGACCAGCTTGTCGTCCTCCACAGCCAGCTTGGCGGTATCGCCGGTCTTGAGGGTGCCATCCAGCATCTTCTCGGCCACAGCGTCCTCCACCTTGCTCTGGATGGCCCGGCGCAGGGGACGGGCACCGTACTTGGGGTCGAAGCCCTCCTTGGCCAGTTCCTTCACCGCCTCGTCGGAAGCGTCCAGATGGATGTCCATGGTCTCCATACGGTCCGCCACGGTCTTGAGCATCCGGCGGGCGACCTCCTCAATATTCTGCTCAGTGAGAGCGCGGAACACGATGATATCGTCGATCCGGTTCAGGAACTCCGGGCGGAAGGTCTGGCGCAGCTCCGCCAGAACGGTCTCCTTGGCCTGTGCATAGGCTGCGTCGGCGTCCGCCTCGGCCTTCTTATCGTCCGCGTCGAAGCCCAGCTTGGCGCCGGCAGCGGTCAGCGCCTTGGCGCCGATGTTGCTGGTCATGACGATAACGGTGTTCTTGAAGTCCACAGTGCGGCCCTGAGAGTCGGTGATCCGGCCATCGTCCAAAATCTGAAGCATGATGTTCCAGACATCCTCGTGGGCCTTTTCGATCTCGTCGAACAGCACCACGGAGTAGGGCTTACGGCGCACCTTCTCCGTCAACTGGCCGCCCTCATCATGGCCCACATAGCCGGGAGGGGAACCGATGAGGCGGGATACTGTATGCCGCTCCATGTATTCGGACATATCGATCCGGATCATGGCGTTCTCGTCACCGAACATGGCCTCTGCCAGAGACTTGCACAGTTCCGTCTTGCCCACGCCGGTGGGACCCAGGAACAGGAAGCTGCCGATGGGACGCTTGGGGTCCTTCAGACCCACACGGCCACGGCGGATGGCCCGGGCCACGGCCTTCACAGCCTCGTCCTGACCCACCACACGCTTATGAAGGATATCCTCCATGTGCAGCAAGCGCTGGCCCTCGTCCTCTGTCAGACGGGTCACAGGGATACCGGTCCAACCAGACACCACAGCGGCGATGTCCTCCGCGTTGACGTCCCGGTGCTCCTGATTATTCTTGCGGCGCTTATCCCGCTCGATCTCCACCTGCTCCTTGTAGTCCTTCTCGATATCCCGCAGCTGGGCGGCCTTTTCGAAGTCCTGGGCGTTGATGGCGGCGTCCTTGTCCTTGGACAGGGCGTTGATCTTCTCCTCCAGGCTCTTGAGTTCCTCGGAGGGTTCCTCCTGCTCCATCCGCACCCGGCTGGCGGCCTCGTCCATCAGGTCGATGGCCTTGTCGGGCAGGAACCGGTCATTGATATACCGGGTGGACAGCTCCACGGCGGCCTTCAATGCTTCGTCGGTGATGTGCAGCTTGTGGTGCTGCTCATACTTCTCCCGCAGGCCCTTCAGGATCTCCAGTGTGGCCTCCTGACTGGGCTCGCCCACCGTCACCGGCTGGAACCGGCGCTCCAGAGCGGCGTCCTTTTCGATATACTTGCGATATTCGTTCAGGGTGGTGGCGCCGATGATCTGGATCTCACCGCGGCCCAGAGCGGGCTTGATGATGTTGGCGGCGTCCACAGCGCCCTCGGCGGAGCCTGCGCCCACGATGGTGTGCAGCTCATCGATGAAGAGGATGATGTTGCCGTTCTTCTGAACTTCCTGCATCACCTTCTTGATCCGCTCCTCAAATTCGCCCCGGTACTTGGTGCCGGCCACCATGCCG
>ENA-OOXT01001315-OOXT01001315.1-human-gut-metagenome-genome-assembly--contig:-NODE-1315-length-16244-cov-1.933288_pt1 | contig 16244 bp, 18 predicted proteins | sample MGYA00241590_ERZ501349 | MGnify/ENA primary metagenome ERZ501349 (study PRJEB25962, sample SAMEA2042838) | human gut metagenome | biome: human gut; feature: human-associated habitat; material: faeces...
ACACTAGGTTTATTTGACGATGATGCGTTGATTGAAGAATATAGATTAGCTGCAGATAAAGATTTATCTTTGGAAGAATATGAGGTTTTGTTAAAATCGTTATTCCGTAATTATAATGTCGATGGCTGCATTATATCATCTGTCGTTGAAGAATTGACTAAAAAATTTAAAACATCTGTTGATAATGTATTTAAAATTGATTCTATGATTTTATCAACAGATATTAATACAGGCATAAAAATAGCTTTGGATAATCCAAAAGAAGCTGGTGCTGATAGAATTGCAAATGCTGTTGGTGCTTATGTTTTATATAAACATCCTGTTATTGTTGTTGATTTAGGTACCGCAACTACTTTTGATGTTGTTGATTCTAATGGTGATTTTATCGGCGGAATTATAACTTTAGGAGTGACTTCTCAATTAAAAGCATTGAATAAATTTACATCAAAATTGCCTAGAATAGAGGTTTCTCTTTCTAATAATGCAATAGGGCATAACACAAATGATGCAATTCTGTCAGGAGTTTTGAGAGGTACTGCATCTATGATTGATGGTTTAATTGAACAATGTGAAAAAGAACTTGGAGCCAAAGTTATTGTTGTTGCAACAGGTGGATATTCTGGTTTGATTTCAAATTATTTGAAAAGACCTTTTGATTTTATAAATCCTACATTAACTCTAGAAGGTCTCAGATATTTATATCAAATTAATAAATTAGATGTCGTAGGTGAATTGCAGAAAGTTTCCCATTAAATTTTCGTTCCAAACTTGAACATTATTAGGAACAGATAAAACAACCGGTGCAAAATTCCAAATATATCTGATTTTTGATTTTACTAAAAAGTCAGCAGTTTTCTGTGCAAATTGTCTTGGAACTGTCAAAATTGCGATATCGACATCATTATCTTCTGCGATTTGTGGTAATTCTGATATATTTTTAATTTCCATTCCATTGATTATTTTGCCTATTTTTTTAGGGTCATTATCAAATAGTGCGATAATATTCAAACCATAATCTGTGAAATTTCCGTAATTTGCAATTGCAGTACCTAGGTTTCCTGCTCCGATTATGAAAGCTTTTTTATTTTTTTTGAAACCAAGAGTTTTTTCTATGGCTATTTTTAGTTCTTTTACGATATAGCCTACTCTGCTTTTGCCCGAATTATCAAGGTAATTTATATCTTTTCTGACTTGAGAATCATCAATGTTTAATAATTGGGCAATTTGTTTGCTTGAGATAAATTCTGTCTTATTATTTATAAAATCAGATAAAATACAATGATATAGGGTTAATCTGTTTATAACTTTTTCTGGTATTTTTTTATCCATAATATAATTATATCACGAAGTTTAATCTTGACTAATTAAACTAAAAAAAATGACGAGGTTGCAATCTAACTTCGTCAAAGCTTATGAATTATATATGTATTGTTGTGTTAGCTCCAATTCTTTCTAAACGATTTGATTTTTTCTCTATTTAATATATACCCAATAACTAATTCTTTTTAACTATATGTAAAGAAATATTACTAATTCTTTAGAATTAGTTTTTAATATTTAGCAGTCTAAAGGATTAATTATTTGAGCGGCTTTCTTCTTCTTTAACAAAATTTGCTAGTTGTTCTAAATGTTTGTCTTCAATAGCATCAATAAGATCTTTTACTGATTTCAAGCGATTTAGAGCAAATCCTGTTTCTGCTAATAACACACAATCATTACATAATCTGTATCCTTCATATTCAATTGACCCTGCAAGGCATTTATTTTCGCCACAGCAGTCGCAATCAAAATATTCATCTATAATATCTGGGTTGTCTTCAATGTCGTCTAATCTCATTTGTTCAACAACTTGTGACATTTCTTCTATAATTTCTTTTTCTGTTTTCATTTTTATTCCTATTTAATTAATTCATTCATTTTTGTAACAGCTTCTGGCAGTCCTGTAAATACTGCACGAGAGATAATGCTGTGACCAATATTTAGTTCGTGTAAGTCTTTAATTTCATGCATTCTATGAACATTTTCATAGTTTAGTCCGTGACCTGCATTAACTTTTAAACCTAGTGATTGAGCTAATTCGGCTGATTTTTTTAATTTTTGGAATTCTTCTTCTTCCTCTTGATATCCGAAAGATTCTGCATAAGCTCCTGTGTGCATTTCTATAAATTGAGCCCCTGTTTTTGCAGAAGCTTTTACTTGTTCTTCTTCAGGATCAATAAATAGACTTACAATAATTCCTGCATCAAGTAGAGGTTTTATAAACTCGGTTACTTTATCTAATTGTCCTGCAACATCAAGTCCGCCTTCTGTTGTAACTTCTTGTCGTTTTTCTGGTACAAGACAGATTGAATAAGGTTTTATATCAAGAGCTATTTTTTGAATATCTTCTGCCATAGCCATTTCAAGGTTAAGTCTTGTTTTTAGCATATTGATAAGAGAATATACATCTTCATCTTTTATATGTCTTCTGTCTTCTCTCAAATGTGTTGTAATAGAAGATGCTCCGTTTGCTTCTGCAATTTCTGCGGCTTTTTCAACACTTGGTTCTACTCCGCCTCTTGCGTTTCTTAGAGTTGCTATATGATCTATATTTACGCCTAATAACATAATTTGACCTCTTTTCTTTTTTATTTTTTCAGGTGTTCTTTATTGATTTTTAAAAGGGCTGTGTATGAAGGTAAAATTGTTGTTTTGCCTGCAGTTGTAGCCTTATCAATAGCTTTTTTAATATTTGGTTCTACAATAATTTTTTCTTGAGGAATTCCTGCATATTTCAATCTTGTAGCCATGTCATTTGCACGACAGCCTGATGTGATAACAAGTTTTTCGGCATTTTTTAATTGCTCAAAATCACTATCCCATAACCAAGAGATATCGCGACCGTCTGCATAATTATCATTGATAGCTATTACAATATTTGATTTTAAGTCAACGGTTTTTAATACTTCACTTGCTCCTGTAGGATTTTTAATAAGTTGAATTACTGCCGGATTTCCGTTAATTGTTCGTTTTTCAGTTCTTCCGAAAATTGCATGGTATGTATCAAGAGATTTTTGAATTTCTTCTTGATTCATTCCTGCTTCAAAGCCTAAAGAAATTGCTGCAAGGGCATTGTATGCATTATAAAGTCCTGCAAGATTAACCTTGAATTCAAAACTTATTCCTCTATTTCTTACTGTAAGAACTGAATAGTCATTATAGACTTTTACATCTGCAGAATAATTACATTCGTGTCTTTTATATCCGCATTTTGGGCAATAGTAGTGTCCTTGTTGAGCAAAGAATTGTTTTGAATATTTTAATTCTTCTCCGCACATACAATTAAAAACTTCTGTTGGAGCATTTGATTTGTGTTCATAGCTGCAATCATATTCAACGTTTTCAAAACCGTAATATACTGCGTATTTTGTTCTGTCAAATGTTGCTACAATTGGGTCGTCTGCGTTTAAAATTAGTTTTAAATCAGGATTTTTATCAATTGCATTCTTGATAAATTCTGCAGTAGTATTTAATTCACCGTATCTGTCAAGTTGATCCCTGAATAGGTTTGTAACTACAAGGTAATCTGATTTCATATAATCATATAATTTAGTTAAATATGCTTCATCAGATTCAATTACTGCGTAATCATATCTTTTTAGCGGTGCAATTGATAGTGCAAATACATTTGCGACACCTGTGAGCATATTAGCACCTTTTAAATTGTGTACAACTTTTTGATGAGCTGTTTCAAGGATATGTGCAATAAGTCCGGAAGTTGTTGATTTGCCGTTTGTTCCTGTGATTGTGATAATTCTTTTTTTGATATATTTAGAACAATACTTTAAAAAATCTGGGCAAATTTTTAAAACAAGCATTCCTACAAAAGAAGTGCCTGATGATTTGTTTAATAATCTTATTCCAATATATGCGCATCTTGCAATTATTAAAGACAGGTAGAATTTTAGTTTACTAATCATAAATAGTCCTTTAGACGTATTCTATTTTTATTGACATTATTTTATACTTCTCTAATATAATACAAAAGTAAGAATAATAAAAATGTATTTATTTATCGCAATAATTTTTATAGCAGAATTAATAATTGCCATAACTATTATAAATTATATAGTAAAAGCAGATAAATTAGTATGCCGATACAACTCTTATGTTGAGGCTTTTAATCCGTTATGTGAAACTTGTCTGCAATATATAAGATGTGTGGTTACAAATGTAAATCAGTCATTTGAAAAAGTATTTGTGTTTATTAGAAAGAAAAGAGAGCAAATATTTTATAAATTTATTATAATGACAGCATTATATTTGTTTTTAATTATATTCAAAATAAAGACAACTAATTTCTCTAATATTTATAAATTAATCGGCGCAATCCGTGATGTAGCAACGGATTTCCTTGTTTAGCTTGTAATCTTGAAAAAAATATGTTAAAATAAAAAACGAAAGATGAGGTTATGTTATGAGTAAAAACAAATCATTAATGTTTGGTATGGGTTTGCTTGCAGGTGTTGTTGGCGGACTCATCGCAGGAGTTCTTTATGCTCCAAAATCAGGAGAGGAATCAAGACGTCAAATTAAAGATGCAGCTTGTGAATTGTATGAAAAAAATTCTCCTGCAATTAAAGAAGCTAAAAAGCAAGCTCTTGAAAATATTGATTTAATGAAATATAAGCTTGAAAGGCAATTTAGAAAATTTAATAATATGATAAAATCAAAGAAACTTCTAAAAGCAAAAGAATTAGAAGAAATGGACGACGAGTATAACAACTACTAAAAAGGAACTAATTAAATGGAGATGTCACAAATAGCGTTAAATCAAGGGTTAACTTTTTTAGCTTGGGCAACAGGTATTGTTGTAATTGTTGTTGCAGGTTTTTTAGTTAAACTATTGATTGACCTTTCAATTCTTACAAAGAATTTGAATCAAACTTCACTTATTGTAAATACAGAATTAAAACCGACACTTAAAGAATTAAATGAAACATTAAGCTCAATAAATGAGATTGTAAAAAACACAGATAAGGGAGTCGGAGATTTTAAATCTGCTGTTGGAAACTTTATCGATAAGACGAAGATTGTTTCAGGAACACTATTTGGTGGATTAATAAAAGGTTTTACAACTGCTTATAATCTTTTTAGAAAATAGTAGTTTCCGGTGATTAATTCTTAAAACTAAATTGTTAGAATGTATATGGAACAGTAAAGGAGTAATAAATTATGTCAGCAACTAAATTTTTAGCAGGTTTTATTGTAGGTGGCGCAATCGGTGCTATTGCAGGGATTTTGTTAGCTCCAAAATCAGGAGAAGAAACTCGTGCAATGTTAGCTGATGGTGCTAAAGAAGCTATGAAAAGAGCTGATGAAACCGTTAAAGAAATTCAATCAAAAGCAGATGATGTTGTTTCTGATATGCAGAAAAAAGGTGATGAGATTAAAGAAAAACTTCAAAATCTTATTAATCAGCAAAAAGAAGCAAAACAAGAAGCTTAAGGTTTTTGAAAAATTAATAAAAAAGCTCGATTTTAAATCGGGCTTTTTTATTTTATTTATTGTTATCATTTTTTAGGGCATCATCAAGAGCTTTTTCAAGAACAGTAATTTTATTTTCTAATACTTGAATTTTTGCTTCTGCAGAGGTGTTGGAGATTGAGCCTTTTTCTAATTCTCTTTTATAAGCATTAAATTTTTCTTTTAATGAAGTGTATAAAGGCGCAAAGAAAAATATTGCGGAAATTTCACCTAAAATAAATACAATCAATGTATAAAGTGCCATGTTGAGGTTTATTGAGAATGGCGTAATATGTAAAATTTGACCTATTTTACTGCTAATAAGTGTAATTCCTGCTGTATCTTGGTAGTTCATTATGATTAAAAAACATAAAATTAATGTTGCTATAATTGATATAATTTGCATTTTACTTAGCTCCTTAAGTATTTTAGAACCTTGTTAATCTTTTCATCAGGTTCGATTTGCAATTCTATTATTTCATTTCCAAAAGGTTTTGTAAACCTCAAGTAGTATGACTGTAAAACTTGTTCATCGGTTTTAACTTTACCTTGTCCGGCTCCGTATAAAGTGTCATTGTATACAGGGTGATTAATATTTTTCATATGTACTCTTATTTGGTGAGTTCTGCCTGTGATCAAAGTAAGTTCTACATATGTGTATTCTTTAAATCTTTCAAGAACTTTTACGATTGTCCTGCTTGGTTTTCCATCGTCTCTTGTCATCATTTTGTGAGGTTGGTTAGGGTTTCTGCCAATAGGAGAATTTATTTCAAATTCATCTTCTTTTATTACACCTTTTACAACTGCTCTATATTTTTTAGTTATGGTGTGATTTTTAATTTGTTCAGCTAAAAATTCGTGAGCTTTATTGTTTTTTGCAATCATTAATAATCCAGATGTGTTGCGGTCTAATCTGTGCAAAATACCTCGTCTGAATTCTCCGTTAATATCTGAAAGATTATTATTAAACTTGTATAAAAGAGCGTTTACAAGAGTATTTTCTCTTTCTATTGTAGTCGGGTGTGTAAGCATTCCAGATGGTTTGTTTACAACAAGCATATTTTTATCTTCATATACAATTTCAATTGGAATATCTTGAGGTTTAATTTCAAGCTTTTCTTCTTCAGGTATTTCAAAGTCAATTTTATCGTTTTCTTTTAAAATATATGAAGGCTTTTTTATTGAATCGTTAATTTTTACATTTCCTGATTTTATAAAGTTTTGAATTTTAGAACGTGATAAATCAGGAGTTATTTCAGATAAATAACTGTCCAATCGTTTATTTTCATCATTTTCGTCAATGTAAATTATCATTTTGTTTTCTTTATTAATATCATAATGATTAGAGCAATGACTCCAACATTTATGAGTATATCAGAAATGTTAAATACTGGAAAGTTTATAAAATTTAATTGAAAATAATCTCTAACATATCCGTATATAATTCTTTCATGTAAATTCCCTGCAATTCCTGCTGATAAAAGAGCAATAAAAAAGCAGGATTTTAATGAAATTGATTTTAGATTATGAATTACATGCAATGCAAGCAAAACAAGTGCAATCATTGATAGGATTATTAATAATTCTCGTGAATTTTGTAAAATACTAAATGCTGCTCCTGTATTTTTAATATAATTAAGTGAAAATACAGGATTTGAAAGTCTATAACCATGGATTAATTTATCAACAAGAATATTTGATAAATATAAATCTGTAAAAATAAAGAATACATAACAGATTACAAAATATATAAACTTACTTGTTTTTTCCATTTTCAGCACTTTCTTTTTTATCTTCTAATTTTATAAATTTATTTTCAGGGATAACATTTATTCTTGTCATAATAAAAGCTAAGCCGCCCATATATACTCTTATTTGATTATCTGTATAGTTTTCTGCTCTTGTAATTCCTATTGATGCAACTGCATATTCATTTACGTTGTCTTTGTTAGATAAGAAAACTCTTTCTAAAATATTATCATCAGGCATTTTTCTGAATGCATCATCTGATTTTGTTTGCGGATATACGATATTTTCTTTATTAATAGATGCTATTACAACGCTATCTTTGGGTGCATCTACTTTTAGTGTTGTTGTATAATCTTTATTTGCACCGATTTGTTTAGGAGCGTTCAGCTCAATGTTAATATATCTGGCATCTCCATATTTAAGTGTAGATGTTTCTTCTATAATTTTTTCTGAATTAATAAGCCATTTTGCGCCTTGTTTTTCAAGATAATAAACACATTGAGATGTGGAATATAATTCTCCGATTGCAGTTAAATCTCCAATTTCTTCTTGAGAGGTTGCTATTGCAACTTCATTAGTGAAAACTGTAGCATAGTTATCACTGAATTCAATATTTTTAATTTCTGTTTTATATGTGATATCAGGATAAGTTTTCCAAGTTTCTTCAATTAATTTAAAATAAACATCTTTGTTAAATCCGTCAGAATTAACAAAATTATTTGCATAAAGAGTTGCTAATCCTTTTAAATCATATTTATTAGTATATACAGATTGTTGGTCAATTACTTTTTTAATATCATTGTAAGTTGCTCTATTTATTCTATTTTGTTCAATTCTTGCTTTTTGAGTAGTCAAAATATTTGCTTGACCAGGCAAAGTTGATGTAATAGAAAATAATAAAGCTGTAATTAATAAAACGGATAACTTCTTTTTCATAATTTATATTATACATAAAAACTTTTTTTATGCTATTATTTTTTTGAAGATTAGGAGAGAAAAAGATGAAAGATGCATATTTCCCGCAAGAAATAGAAAAAAAATGGCAAAAAATTTGGGAAGAAAAAGGTACTTTTAAAACACCTGATTCTAGTGATAAACCTAAATATTATGCCTTATCAATGTTCCCGTATCCTTCAGGAAAACTACATATGGGACATGTTAGGAATTATACTATCACCGATGTAATAGCTCGATTCAAAAAAATGAATGGATTTAATGTCCTTCATCCAATGGGGTGGGATAGTTTCGGATTGCCAGCAGAAAATGCTGCAATGAAACATGGTGCTAATCCAGAAACTTGGACAGATGAAAATATTGCATATATGACTAAACAATTGAAAATGCTTGGTCTTTCATATGATTGGGATAGAGAGGTTACAACTTGCAAACCTGATTATTATAAATGGACTCAATGGTTATTTTTGCAATTGTATAAAAGAGGTTTAGCATATAAAAAAGAAGCAGCAGTTAACTGGTGCGAAGAATGCGGAACAGTACTTGCAAATGAACAAGTAATTGACGGTAAGTGCTGGAGATGTGATCATGTTGTTGAGAAAAAATATCTATCTCAATGGTTCTTAAAGATTACAGATTATGCTGAAGTATTACTAGAAGACTTAGATAAATTGCCTGGCTGGGGTGATAACGTAAAAACTATGCAGGCTAATTGGATTGGAAAATCTCAAGGTGCAATTTTAAGATTTAAAGTTGTAGAAAAAGATTTAGAAGTCCCTGTATATACAACTCGTCCTGATACCGTTCATGGTATTACATATTTGGTTGTTGCTCCTGAATATAAAGATATCGAGGAGTTAACTACTCATGAAAATAAAGAAGCAGTTGAGGCATATCGTGCTAACGCTCGTAAGATGACAGAAATCGAAAGATTATCTACAGATAGAGTGAAAACTGGTGTTCCATTAGGTACTCACTGTATAAATCCATTTACGGGTGAAAAATTCCCTCTATGGACTGCAGATTATGCTTTAGTTGAATACGGTACAGGTGCTGTAATGGCTGTACCTGCTCACGATACAAGAGATTTTGATTTTGCAAAGAAATATAATCTTCCATTAAAGGTTGTAATTCAAGATTCTCAAAATCCTTCAGATTGCAAAGATGCTGCTTATACTGAACCAGGAGTTTTAGTAAATTCAAATGAATTTAACGGTATGGGCAATGAAGAAGCTAAAAAAGCTATTACTCAAAAAGCTGTAGATGGCGGATTTGGTGAATTTAAAACTCAATACAGACTTCGTGATTGGCTTGTTTCAAGACAAAGATATTGGGGAGCTCCAATTCCTGTTGTTTATTGTGATAAATGCGGTATTCAACCTGTGCCTGAAGATCAGCTACCTGTATTGTTACCAAAAGATGTTGATTTCTCAGTTGTCGGAAAATCTCCTATTACAACATCTAAATCTTTTGTGAATACAACTTGTCCTTGTTGTGGTGGACCTGCAAGACGTGAAACAGATACAATGGATACGTTTGTATGTTCAAGTTGGTATTATTTAAGATATTCAGATGCAAAAAATGATAAAATGCCGTTTGCTAAAGATAAGGTAAATAAATGGTTACCTGTAGATCAGTATGTTGGCGGTATTGAACACGCTATTTTGCACTTGTTATATTCAAGATTTTTCACCAAAGCTCTTAGAGATATGGGATTACTTGACTTTGATGAACCGTTTAAAAATCTATTAACTCAAGGTATGGTATTAAAAGACGGTTCTAAAATGTCTAAGTCTAAAGGAAATACAGTTGACCCTGACGAAATCTTTGAAAATTACGGAGCTGATACTGCAAGACTATTTATACTTTCAGATTCACCTCCAGCTCGTGACTTTGATTGGTCTGATGCAGGCGTAGAAGGTTGTTATAAATTCCTTAACAGAGTTTGGAGATTAATTTCTTCTAATGCTGACAATATTTCATTGAATTATCCTGACTTAAAAGCAGGTTCTTTGAAGAAAAAAGATAATGATGACTTGCTCCGTGTAATTCACATGGCTATAAAAGGAATTACAAATGACATTTCTAATGATTTTCAGTTTAATACTGTAATTTCAAAATACAGAGAACTTGTCAATGCAATATATGATTGGCAGAATAAAAAGCCTGAATTAGATGATGAAGATAAGAATATTTTGAGCTTTGCAATTGTTTCATTAATAAAATTAATGTCACCTGTTGCAGTTCATTTAACAGAAGAGGCTTGGCATGATTTAGGTGCTGAAGGTTCTATTCATGATGTTGAATGGCCAAAATGGGATGAAAATTTAGCAAAAGCCAGCTCAATTACTCTTGTTGTTCAAATCAACGGTAAAGTAAAAGATAAAATTGAAGCTGATGAAGCATTGTCTCAAGATGAATTGAAGGCTTTGGCTTTAAGTAGCGAAAAAGTAAAAGAATTAACTCAAGGTAAAACTATTGTAAAAACAATTGTTGTACCTAAAAAGTTAGTTAATATCGTTGTTAAGTAAACAGCTTTTTAATTTTATTAAATATGTTAAACAGTCTAATTTTATAATTAGACTGTTTTTCTTTTGGGTGATAATACATTGGAGTGGTTTCTAGTGAAATCCAGCTTGGTGTTTTGTTTGTTTTTATCCATTTATCTATAATTTTTAATTTTTCATTATCTGTTGACGAAAATCCAAATCTTCTGTACATCCTATGAGGAGAATGTCTTTTTTTACTGAATAAACTTGTTGCTTCTAAATGCAGGTTACCGTTACAACCTAATTTTTTGCTTTCTATTTTGGCTAATTTTAGCATTTTTAGTCCATAGCCTTTACCTTCTTCAAATGATCTTATAAAAGAAATATAAAAAGAGGTTATATTTTTCGAGGTTGGATTATATTTATTGTAAGGCTCTAAATGTCTTATTTGTGCGTTCATTATTGCCGCTACATATGCATTTTTATCTTTAAATGTGTATAATTTATAATTCCATACAAAATTATTGTAATCAAATTTTTTGCTTACAATATTTTGGGGTATTTTGTATTTTATAGGAGGAAATTTTAACATGTTAAAATTTTTTAATTGTAGAGATTATTTTTTTTATAATGTTCTGAATTTTTATATTATTATTTGGTTTTGGTTTAGATTCTTTGGGAATAAAATACATTGGTGTATCAATTAAATTCATATTTTCTAATTTTACTTCCCCTTTAATATGTTTATCTATTTCTCCAATAATTTCAGTATATAGTGAGTTCATTCCATATTTTCTATAAAAGATATGTGGAGGTTTTTTAATGTTATAACAATCACTTGCAATTAGGTGAAATCTACCTTTCCCACCATTTTGTTTGCTTATTTTCTGTACAAAATCAAGTAAGTTGTTACCAAAATTATGTTCATGAGATCTTAAGTAGTATACATAGAATGATTTGAATTTTTTAAATCCTGGGAAAAATGGGGAGCCGACTAATGGATGTATTGTTTCCATAGTTCCATCTATTATCCCTGTTATTTTTCCTTTTTTGTTAAAAGCCACATAATGTTCGTATGGTTTTCCGTACTCATCATCACTTCTAAGTGTTTTATAAAAAAGTGTTTCAGGTATATTTTTATTATTGTAATTTATTGGTCCAAAATAGTTATTATTAATCATATTTTTTTATAAAATCTGTGAATTTTAAAATTTGCTAAAATTTGTATATTTATATTTAATTCATTTAATCTTAAAAGTTTTTTGTATTATAATTAAATTGTTATATAAGATTAATTTAGGGATAGAACTTTGGAAAAGAAGAAATATTATTTTATCGCTATTGGCGGTGTAGGAATGAGTGGGCTTGCAAAGTATTTGTTGGAAAACGGATGCGAAGTTTCAGGCTCTGATATTGTGGATAGTAAATATATTGATAAATTAAGAAAATTAGGTGCAACAGTATATATTGGACAGAAAAAAGAAAATGTTCCTTCTGATGCAGTTGTTGTAGCAAGTACTGCTATTAGGGAAAATAACCCAGAAATGGTAAGAGCAAGAGAATTAGGACTAAAAGTTTATCATCGTTCAGATATTTTGGCAGAGATATCAAGATGGGGTAAATTTTTCTTAGGATATTCAGGAACACATGGAAAAACTACAACTAGTGGACTTTCTTCATATGTAATGGAAAAAGCTGGCTTGAAACCATCATTTGTTGTTGGCGGAATTATTCCAGAATTAGGAATAAATGCTCATTCTCAAGATGGAAAATATTTTGCAGCAGAATTAGATGAAAGTGATGGAACAATTGTTAAGTATGCCCCAAATGTATGTGTGATAAATAATTTGGAGCCTGATCATCTTGATTTTTATAAAGATGGATTGAAGTCTATTTTAGAAACTTTTGAGAAATTTATTTCAAATATTCCCGAAAATTCAATTGTTCTAGTAAATAAAGATTGTAAGGCAACAATGAGTCTTCATAGTCATAAAACATTGACATTTGGAATGGAAGATGCTGATTATACAGCTAGAAATGTTCGTTTTATGTCTGATTGTACAACATTTGATGTTTATTACAAAAATGAATTTTTAACTGATTTGACTATAATTTTGCGTGGTAAACATAATGTTTATAATGCTTTATCAGTTCTTGCAAGTTTGCATCAAGCAGGTGTTGATGTAAGTCTTGTAAAACCTCATTTTGCAACATTTTCTGGAATGGGCAGAAGATTTCAAAAAGTTGCAGAATTTGATGGCGTAACTGTATATGATGATTATGCGCACCATCCAACTGAAATTAAAGCAACTCTTTCTTCTGCAGAGGGTATGACTGATAAAAGAGTTATTGCTGTATTCCAACCTCACAGATATACAAGACTAAAAAATTTATGGAATGAATTTTTAGGTGCTTTCCAAGGAGTAGATAAAGTTGTTGTGACAGATGTATACGCTGCTTCTGAAGATGAAATCGAAGGTGTAAATTCTGAAAAATTTGCAAAGGAATTAGCAGAACATATTGATATCCCTTGTGAATATATTGGGGGTTCAATTACTGATGTCGCTCAAAAACTTTATCCTGAATTAAAAGAAAATGATGTTGTAATTGGACTAGGTGCCGGTACTATTACAAATTTAAGCAAAGAATTATTGGCTCAAAATAAAGAGGTGGCAAGTATTGGACATTAATTTTGATATTAAAAATTTAACATCGTTCAAGATTGGTGGTCAGATTGCAAGAATGTATTTCCCGACCAGTGTTGAAGAGTTTGTTGAGATTAAATCAAAAGAGCCTGATGCTTTTGTTGCTGGAAATTTATCCAATATTTTGGTGTCCTCAGACGGTTATAATGGTGCTGTAATTTGTACTAAAAAGATTGATAATATTAATTTTAACGGCAACAGAGTTATTGCTGGAGCTGGAGTTCGAGGTACAAAATTATCCAAACTGGCTTTGGAAAATAATTTAAGTGGTTTAGAATTTATGATAGCTTTTCCAGGTTCTGTTGGTGGAGAAGTTTTTATGAATGCAGGTGCTCATGGACAGATGATTGCTGATGTTTTGAAGACTGCAAAAGTTTTTTGTCTTGAAAAAGGTATTATTTCATTGTCTAATGAAGAATTAGAATTCAGTTATAGGACTTCAATTTGTCAAAGAAAGCCTTATTCTGTTCTTGAAGCAGAATTTGAATTGACTCCTTCAAATAAAGAAGCTATACAAGAAAAAATGAATGAAAATCTTTCTTTTAGGCAGAATAAACAGCCAGCATTGACTTTGCCTAATTGTGGAAGTACTTTTAGAAATCCTCAAGGGGATTCTGCTGGAAGATTGCTTGATGAAGCAGGTGTTAAAGGTATGGCGTCAGGCGGGGTAAGAGTTTGGGAAAATCATGCTAACTTTATCATAAATGATGGCAATGGTACATCTTTAGATGTTTTGCGTCTTATGGATAAAATGTATTCAAAAGTAAAAGAGAAATTCAATATAGAATTAAAACCAGAGGTAAGATTCCTTGGTGGAAATAATGAAGAAGAGGTTATGATATGCAAGAAATTAAAAATGTTATAGATAAAAATGCAAAAATCGCAGTTCTTTGCGGAGGAATGTCTTCGGAAGCAGAAGTTTCAATGCGTTCTGGTAAAGGTTGTTTTGATGCTTTACAAAGACTTGGATATAAAAATTCAGAAATGGTTGTTGTAGATCAGGATATTGCATTGAAATTAAAAGAAGGTAATTATGATTATGCATTTAACGCTCTTCATGGGAAATATGGTGAAGATGGTTGTATTCAAGGGATTTTGGAAATCTTAAAAATTCCATATACAGGTTGTGGTGTTATGGCAAGTTCTTTGTGTATGAATAAAGAATTTACAAAAAGAATTTTATCTACTAACCCAGATATAATTATGGCAAAATCAGCTTTTGTGAGAAAAGGTGATGATTTATTGGAAAAAACTAAAGATTTAACTTATCCGCTTTTTGTTAAACCTGTAAGTGAGGGATCAAGCTTTGGTATGACAAAAGTTGATAAAAAAGAAGATTTGCAGGCCGCTTATGACGTTGCTGTAAAATATAATGATGATGTTTTAATTGAAGAATTTATTGATGGATTTTTTGTTACAGTTGGTGTCTTAGAATGTAATGGAGAGCCTTTTGCAACAGAAATTTTAGAAATTAGACCAAAGACTGAATGGTATGATTTTGAGGCAAAATACACTCAAGGAATGTCTGAATTTATTTGTCCAGCAAGACTTTCAGAAGAAGTTACTAAAAAAGTAAAAAAAGCAGTAGTGTCAGATATGAACAGCGTGTACTATCCGAAAGAATTTGTTGTTCCTTATATAAATATCGTACACGACAGAGCAGTTGAAGAGATTTTTAGGGGATGTATAAGAGGTTGCCGCTTTTGCCAAGCGGGATTTATTTATAGGCCTATTAGGGAAAAAAGTGTAGAAACAATTAACATGCAAAGCAAAGCTTTGATTGAATCTACGGGTTATGATGAACTTTCACTTTGTTCACTTTCCACTTCCGACCACAGTGAAGTAAATAAAATGCTCACTTCGCTTATTGACTGGACCGTGAAAGATAATATAAATCTTTCACTTCCGTCTTTAAGGGTTGATAATTTTTCGGATGAGTTGGTTGAACAGCTTAATAAAGTAAGGCGAAGCGGACTTACATTTGCACCTGAAGCAGGAACACAGCGCCTGCGTGATGTAATAAATAAAAATGTTACAGAAGATGAAGTTATCAGAACTTGCACAAAAGCGTTTGATAATGGCTGGACTTCGGTTAAGCTTTATTTTATGATGGGACTTCCGACTGAAACTATGGAAGATATAGAGGGTATTGCAAATCTTGGTATGCAGGTAATTCATGCTTTTTATAATAATCCAAACAGGCAAAAGGGTACAGGTGTGCAGGTTTCGATTTCCTGTGCTTCGTTTATTCCGAAACCGTTTACACCTTTTCAGTGGGAACCTGAAGACAGTATGGAATCACTTAAGCAAAAGCAAAAGCATTTGCTTGAATCTATTCCTACAAAGAAAATCAGAGTGTCATATCATGAAACACCTACTTCTTTGCTTGAGGGTGTACTTGCCCGCGGTGACAGGCGACTTGGTAAAGTTATTCTTCGCGCTTATGAACTCGGCTGTAAATTCGATTCTTGGGATGACCAATTTAATTTTGATGCCTGGATGCAGGCGTTTAACGAAAACGGAATTGAACCTCACTTTTATACACACAGAAAAAGGGAGTTTTCAGAATTGCTTCCTTGGGACCATTTAGATTACGGTGTCAGCAGAAAGTTCCTTGAAAACGAAAATAAAAAGGCTCACGAAAATAAAACTACACCTCATTGCAGAATCAAATGTGCAGGCTGCGGAGCAAATAAGTTAAACGGAGGGCATTGTGATGCGAGAAGTTAGACTTCGCTTTTCAAAAACGGGCAGGCTTAAATATATAAGTCACCTTGATATAAACCGTGCAATGTCACGCGCACTTAAAAGGGCGCAAATTCCGCTTTGGTATACCGAAGGG
>ENA-OOXT01001325-OOXT01001325.1-human-gut-metagenome-genome-assembly--contig:-NODE-1325-length-16156-cov-2.785790_pt1 | contig 16156 bp, 10 predicted proteins | sample MGYA00241590_ERZ501349 | MGnify/ENA primary metagenome ERZ501349 (study PRJEB25962, sample SAMEA2042838) | human gut metagenome | biome: human gut; feature: human-associated habitat; material: faeces...
CAGTTGGGGCGTTGCCCCAAACCCCACAAGGGACAGACGAAAAGGGACAAAGTCCCCCTTGACCCTGCAAGGGGCAGACGAAAAGGGACGAAGTCCCCCCTTGACCCCTCCGCGCGATTGAGTTGGGCGCACTTTCATGCTCCTTCCGCGTGCAGCTTTTCGGGGCTTCGCCGAAGCCCTTGGTTGCTCCCCCAAGATTCCGTGAAGAGTCTTTTTTAGTTTCCCTTCGTTTTTTCCGCCTTTTCCGGGATGTTCAGCCGGATTTCCAGCAGGTAAACGCTGTCCTTGGCGGAGATTTTCATCGTGCCGCCGTATTGGGTGACAATGTACTGCATACTGGATGTGCCAAAGCCGTGGCGTCGTCCGTTGGGCTTTATCGTCTGCGGCAAGTCGTTTTTGAACCTGATTTCGCCCTCGTAGTAGTTCATCACGGCGATTTCCACCGCGCCGCTCAGCCGCCGGACATGCAGGCTGATGACCCGCTTTTCGGGGTTGCTGACGCGCATCACCGCTTCCACCGCGTTATCCAGCGCATTGCTGAACAGCGCGTAAATGTGGCGCGTGCGCATGAACGACAGGCACTCGCCATCCGCCATGCTGGTGAAGGAGATGCCGTTGTCCATGCACTTGAGCATCGTGCTGTACAGCACAACATCCAGCACCTCGTTGCCCGTTTTCACATTGCTGTCGTAGAGGTCGATTGCTTCCCGCAGGGCGGAAATTTCGGATTCGGTCAGGCGGCTTTGCAGCTTGTCCAGCTGATGGCGAAGGTCGTGGCAGCGCAGATTCACAAGGTCGATGTTGGCCTTCATCGTCTCGTACTGCCGCCGATTCTCCGCCAGCACCTGATCCATCACCTCAATTTCCGCCCGATTCTGCGAAAACAGCACAATGTCGTGGTGCAGCGCCAAAACAGAAATGCACATGAACACCAGGCAGCAGCGCAGCATTTCATAGAGCGGCCGTGAATCGGCGCGGTATTCGCTCATCACGGCGTTAATCAGCACACTGGCTAACAAGAACAGGATGCACAGCCATGTCGTCTGAATTTGCGATTTCCGATCTTCATGGTACTGCACAGACGGATGGATGAACAGCAGCCGAAGCAGATAGCAGACGGCCAGATGGAACACAAACCAGATGAGAAGTGTCACATCCGCATTGGTGATTTGCGGAAACATGGTCATTGTCTGCGTATCGTCCGCGCCCGTAAAGGACAGCACGAGCGCGTACAGGCTGCCGGCAATCTGGACGGCGGCACATCCGGCGCACCACGTTTTCAGCCGCTCACACCATGTGCCTTCATGCGCAAGGAATAGCAGGGGCAGCACGGACAAGTATTCCATCAGAGCACCCAGAAAGCGTGACCAGAGCATTGCCTGAAAATGCGTGCGGAGGATGGCTCGGATGACCATAATCGCCGCCATCAGGGCAAGCCCCGCTGCCGCGCGAACGACATACTGCGGCTTGTGCTTCAGCGGGAAAATGAAAACAGCAACACCGGACAGTGTTTCCAGAAAGGCTATAACGGAAAGACCCATTTGGTAAGAATAGCTTTCTCCCAGCCACTGCGCGAGGAATGCAATCATCGCTCATTTTCCCTCCTTCATTTCGGTGCCATTATAGCATACGCATCCAGCCCGCCGCAACCCTGCCTTTTGCCCCGCGGTACAGGACAAAAGGCAGGGGAGAAGGCATCAGTCCAGCGGAATCAGGCAGTAGGGGTGAACAACCGCCTGCGCAGGGCCGTATGCCTGCAAGCCGTAGCGGTAGCCGTACCAGTCGCCGCCGCCCGCGCCGCCGCCTGCATTCGCCAAGCTCGATGAATACAGCAGCTCGATGGTGTTTTCGCCGCTTTTCAGCCACGGCGTGATGTCCATGACGGCATTCGTCATGCTCAGGTCGCCCGTTTTTTCGCCGTTGATGAAAACTTGCATACTTTCGCTCATCGGGCCAAAGTCGATATACGCGCCGTCCGCCGTGCCATCCCACTGGAAAACCGCCTTGTACGTCGCCTGACCGACCGTGCGCTCGCCCAGTTCCGGAATTTCATTCCATGTTTTCAGGGCATCCAGATGGAGCGTGACGGGGGTAATGTCCGTCGCCACCTGCGTTTCGGTGATGGTCTGCCCGAAGAGCGTTTCCGTGCGCTCGTTCACCTGCTCAGACGCCGTGTGCTTCATGACGGTAACATCCCAGTCGGTGATTTCAAACGCATCCGGCACCTGCGCCGCGAATTGCCGCGTTTCGCCGCTGCTGAGCTGCGCCTGATATTCGCCGGACGCTGTGACCTTGGCGGACAGGCTGCTGCCATCGCTGCAAACATCCGCCGCGTTCGTTTCGACCGCGTGAAGCTCGCTGTCCGCCTCGCACGCACGGAACACAAACAGCGCCACGTTGCCGTAATCCAGCGTCAGCGGGAAAATTGTGCTGCCGTTTTCATGGCGATAAACGCCCAGTCGCTTCGTTTCGCCCGTCCACGCATCCAGCTGATACGGAATCCAAGTGCCGTCCACCACCATCTTCGTCGTGATGGTATCGCCGTGCGTATCCTGCTTTTCCCCCTGCGACCACACGGGAACATAGCTGCCGTCGCAGTAGTTGTACACATACAGGTACTCGGTACCGCCGTCTCGGCGCGTCTGCGTCAGCAGCTGGCGGTTCGGCTCGGCAAAGCCCGCGTAAGGCTTCACCCCGGCGCTTTGCAGCACGCGGGCAGCGTCATCCGCGTCCTTTGCGGAATAGACGTTGGGAAGCGCCTTCATTTCCGCCATCACATCCGCCAGCGCTGCCTCGCCGCCATCATTGTACGGCGTCTGAACGGCTGCGCCATCCACCACAACCACCTTCATGCCCTGTTTTGCCAAATCCAGCAGGGCTTTCGCGCCGTCAAGCGCCAGCTGCTCCTGCCACAGCACAATCGCCTGATAACCCGCCTGCTCCAGCGTGCCGCTTTTGGCGTTGTAGTACACGCCGTCCGCCGTCAGGAAATCCGGGCTGAAGTAGTCGTAGGTATAGCCGTTATCCTGCAAGGTCGTGGACGGGAAAAAGCCGGTCGTGTGGTCAAGCAGCCAGTTTTCGCCGCCGTGGTTGCCGCTGGTTGGCATGGGCTGCTGATAGTTCATGTAAATCATGCCGACATCCGTGCGGGACACGCCCTCGCGGAGCAGCTGGCAGATGCGTCCCAGATGGTCGTTGAACGACGGATAATCCACGCTGGACGGCTCATGCGGCCCGAAAGCGTAGAAGCTGGCATACACCGCGCCGCTGGCGGTATAATGCGGCCAGCGATTATCCGTTCCCGGCCCGTACTGCGCAGACCAGATGTGCCACACAATGCGATTGAAGCCCGCTGCAAAGAGGTTGTACGCCTCCATCAGGTGATCCTGCTCGGTATAGGCATAGCCGCCGTAAGCGCCCGTTTCGGAGGAAAGCACCTTGTTCTGCAGCTTCGCGCCGCCCGTCCACAGGCGGTACATATCCACCTGATTGTTCTGGTTGAGGATTTCCGCCTCCGGGTAATCCACGCTCATAATGGGTTCGGAGATTTCCAGCCGCTGCCCATAGCTGATTTGCGCGCGGGTCTTGATGCCGTATTCGTGCAGCCACGCGCGCAGCGGCTCCAGCATCCGTTCGCGGTAGAGCTGCGTCTGCACGTCAAAGAGGTCGTTGAGCACCTTTTCGCGCATGGTTTTGTCCGCCAAATCATAGCTGCCGTAGTCCACGGCATCCCAGTAGAACAGATCCGGCAGACCGATGGTCAGGTACAGGTACGGACGAATGTCATAGCCCTTGCGCGCCAGAAATTCTTCCGCCATGTCGTCGCACCAGAACGCGCAGCCGTATTCGGTGCTGATTTCCAGCGAATCCATGAACAGCTGCACGTCGCCCGCCTGAATCTTGGCATTCAGCGCTTCGTCGTCCAGAATGTGCGCCAGCCAGTATTCCTTCAGCGCTTCAATGCCCGCTTCATCAAAATAGTTGATGCAGTACGCGGTTTCAGCGGCGGGGTGGGATTCCTGCATTGCGCCCTGCTGCCAGTAGTAGAACAGGCGGTACTTCGATTCGGCGTTTTCCGGCGTCCAGTCCAGCGTAATCGTGCCGTCCGCTTCGTAGACAAGCTTGTCGGTCAGCTCGATGATGCCCGTTCCGTCCGTCACGATGGGCTTTGCCTTGTTGCCGCTCGTCTGCGGCACGGCAAAAACGCCAATCAGCTTTGCCGTCGGCTCAATGGGGTAGACCTTGCTGCCGACTTTCTTCTGCATGGGGATTGCCCCACTTCGGCTCGCCCCTGCTTTGATGTATTCCACAATGTCCACGACAATCTGGCTTGCGCCCTGACTGTGCGGGTCAAGACCGGGGACGTTGGCGGTCGCCCAGTTTGTGCCGGAGGTCAGCGAGACGGTCATTCCCAAGTCCAGCGCCGTGTTCATTGCCAGCTTCAAGTCGTGATCCCACTGCGCAGAGCCGTAGCCGTAGTCCGCTTCGCTGATTTCGTCTTCGCCCTGCGCGCACAGCTCCACGCCGCGGAAGCCGCCGTCGTACATCGCCTGAATTTCCGCGCGGATGGTCTCGTCCGTATGCCCTGCTTCCGCCATCCACCAGCGCACTTCGCTGCGGTTGTCGATGCTGGGCGCGGTATAGCGGCGCTCGATTTCCGCCGCAAACGCGTCGTCCTCCGCCAGCGCCGAGGCGGCGGGCAGCAGCAGGGCGGCAGAGAGCACCGCCGACAAGATTTTCTTCCCAGACAGCATAATGTCCTCCTTGCAACGCTTTCTTGTACAAAATGGGGCTCCGGAACACTCCGAAGCCCCGGAAAACGGGATTAAATCTTGAACGCCTTGACAAGCAGCGGCCAAGCCCAGAGGTAGAAGACAACTGCAATCGCGATGACGGCGACGGCAATCACAATCCACATGATGCGCTTGCCCTTCTTGCTCATCCGCTTGCGGTTCTGGAACTGCTCCTCGGTCATCGGCACTTTGCTGTATACGCGAATTGCCATGAACACCAGCACAAGCGCCATCAGAATGTCAAAGCCGTACAGCACAACCTTGTACCACGCCATGCCGTGCAGGAAGCCCTTCTGCTCCTCAACCGCCGGGGCAGTCGTTTCTTCCGCAGCATCATCCGCCTGATTCAGCATGGCCGCGTAGGCGGGGTCAACCGCCAGCGAGTTTGCCGTGTTGTAGAGAATCTGATGCACGGCTTCGCGAATCAGCTTGCGGCACCAGCCGGATTTAACGTCGCTGAGCGACTGCTCCGCGGTCGCGTGAATGAGCGTGCCGCCCGCCGCCAGATACTGGTCAGCGCCAGCGCCCTTCATGGTGGTGGTGTAGTCGGTGATGTAGCAGCCGTGCCAGCCCCATTCGTTGCGGCAGATGGCGCTCATCAGCGGATAGGAGCCGAAGGTGAACTGCCAGCCGACGCGGCACATGGTCAGCATGATGCCCTGTGCGCCGCCCTTCTGGATGGAATACTGGAAGGGCTTGAGGTAGATTTCACGGGTAGCCTGTTCCGTGCCCCACACAGCCACACAGCCGTTGGCGGCGCGGTTGGTGTCGGCGTCGTTCATGACAAAGTGCTTGATGTAGGCGTGCATACCGTGCGCTTCAACGCCCGCGCAGACCGCCGCGGAGCAAAGACCGGTCAGCACAGCATCCTCGGAGTAGTATTCGTAGTTGCGCGCGCCGAAGGGGGTGCGGTGGATGTTGATGCCGGGCGCGTACCAGCCCTCGGTGTTGGACGCAATCGCGTCTTCGCCGATGGCGTTGCCGTAGATGCGCTGAACGTCCTGACTCCACGTCGCCGCCGTCATTGTTGCGCAGGGGTAGGAGTAGATGACCGCGTCCGTCAGGAAGTTCGCAATGCCGTGCGGCGCGTCATACTCATACGTCTTGGGCTTGCCAACGGATTCCACCGCCAGAGAGCCCCAGCCGGACTTGTTGAACAGCTGGTGCATCTCGGAGAGCTTGAGTTCATCCAGCAGCAGATCCCACTTCGGGTCGTTGTAGTCCAGCCCCACCATGTCGATCAGCTTCAAATTGTTCTTCGCGCCGTAGGTGTAGGCTTCCTTGCCGGGATACAGGGCAGCATCCGTCGGGTCAGTCGGGTTCAGAGAAGCCGCAAAGCCCTTCAGCTCGAATTTCGCCCGCAGGTCGTCGGAAATCACATAGGTCGGCACGTCGCCGGAGATGTTGCCGACGTTGGATACGCCCTTCGCAACACCGGTGGCGTATTCCAGGCCGTTATTGTCCATCACAGACCAGTCGGAGCGGGAGAGATACACCGTGTCGTCCGCATAGACGATATCATCAAGCTGGTTGGTCACTTCCGCGCCGGAAACAGCGTCCTTGTTCAGCAGTTCCCGCTCGGAAACGGTGTACTTGGCTGCCATCGCCGTGTTGCCGTTTGCGGTCATGCCGTCCGCCGTGGTCTTGCCCTTTGCGGCAAGCACGTTGTTCACGGCCTCGTGCGCATCGTGGGCAGCGGTCACATACCAGTCGCCCGCGTCAATCACATAGGTCTTGGCGTCCTTTGCATCGTAGCTGGCAATGTCCTGCTTGGAGAAGGTGACGGACACGCGCTGCGACTCGCCGGGGGCAAGCTCAGATGTCTTGACGTACTGCGCCAGCGCCACAGCCGCCTTTTCCACGCCGCCGGGGATGTAGGGCGACTGGACGTAGAATTCCACAACATCCTTGCCGGAGGTGAAGCCGGTGTTCTTCACCGTGACCGACGCGGTGCAGAGGTCGCCGTCCCAGTCCACCTTCAGGTCAGACCATTCAAAATCAGTGTAGCTCAGACCATAGCCGAAGGGATAGGCGACGGTGGCGGCGTAATCGTAGTCGCCCGCGTTGCCCTGCTTGAGGACTGCATCCTCATAGCGGGTTTCATAGTACTTGTAGCCGACATAGATGCCTTCCGCATAGTTCACATAGGAATAGCCGGAGAGGGAGCCATCCTCGTTCACATAGCGGTAGTCGCCGAAGTTCTGCATGGCGGCGGAGGACAGGTTGTCGTGCACATAGGTGTCCACCAGACGGCCGGAGGGGTTGATGGCGCCGGACAAAATCTTAGCAATCGAGCCGATGCCGCCCGCCGGACGGGCATACCACAGCAACGCGTCAATGCCGTATTCCGCCTTGTCCACAAAGTCCATCTGCATGGCGTTGGCGGAGCTGATGAGGACAACCACCTTGTCGAAGGATTTATGCACCTCGGCAAGCAGTTCCTTTTCGTCCTTGTTCAGTTCCAGATAGTTTTCATCCGCCGAGCCGCCGTAGCGGGACATGTCATACGGCAGGTCGTTGCCTTCCGCGCCCGTGCGCATCAGCACGACGACGGCAGCATCGTTGTAATCCTTGTAGGAGGCCTTGACGTCCGCCGTATATTCGCTCTGCGGCACTTCGTCAATCACCCAGCCGCCGGTTTCGGAGCCGTTGCCTGCCGACAGGCTGCCCGCGCCGGAGGAGTGGCTGGACGCGGCATAGAAGGCAGCCAGCGTGGGGTTGACCGTGAAGCCCTCATCCTCCAGCACCTTCTGCAAAACGCCGTTCTTGTTGTCGATGCCAAAGAGGCTGATTTTGCCGCCCTTCATGGGCAGCGCGTTCTTTTCGTTCTTCAGCAGCACCGCGCCTTCGGCGACAATCAGGTTCGCCACCTGCGCATGGTCGTCCGTGTCAAACGTCACGGTGGAAACGTTCTTCACGCCGACTTCGCCGAAGTACAGCGTCAGGGCGGAATCCCAGTACAGCGCTTCGTAGTTGACGACGCCGACGGCACTGCACAGCAGCGCAATCACCAGCGTCCAGATAATTAAATAGGTACTTTTTTTCATACCCTTCTTCGCAGCACTCATGATTTTCTCCTTTTCATGCGAAAGAAAATGGGGAAGGCGCATCGCCCTCCCCGCGAGGATTTTCCGGACCGACTAACGCTTTGGGGATAAGGATTAGTCGTCGTCGGAATTGGTAATCACATAGTCAAAGGTGTCGCCGCTGATGGTGATGGTCACGGTGCATTCCTCCGCGTCAAACGCCGCGTCGGAGGTGGTCAGGCTGTCCAGCAGATACGGGCCTTCAAACAGGTCGGCGATCAGATGGCTTTCCGCTTCCTTGCACTGCACAACGCCCGCCGCGTAGTCGCTGTCCGCGAAGGAAGCGTTTTCCGTGTTCTGGAAGTAGGAGCCCGCCAGAGGACCCCAGTTTTCAGACGCGGTGCCAGCCGTCGGGAACATCAAAACGACCGTGTCGCCATCCTTCGTGTAAGTGCCGGTGAAGGTGTAAACGAGGTCCGCCGCCACGGTGCCGTCTTCCGCGGTCTGCATCAGGCGCTTGGTGTACTCGTAGGTGCCGTCATCCTTGAGGACGACGGTGTTCTCGCCGGTCATGCCGATAGCGGTCACAAAGCCGTTGTGGAAGGTGTTGGACACGAGGTCTTCAGTCTTGTAGACCTTGGTCAGGGTGACGTCCGCCAGCGCGACGGACAGGAGCAGGCACAGGGACAGAGCGATGGAAAGCAGCTTCTTCATGGGAATTCCTCCATTCTTATTTGGCGGTTTTTCAACCACATCGCCTTCGATTAGCATCATATCACAACGGCAACGGTTTGCTGCACTTTTTGCGGAATCTACAAAGAAAACAGCATAAATTAAGGTAACACCGCACAAAGGACAGGAACGGGCAACGGCGTTGACGGAAATTTGCCGGAAAGCCCTTTATCTATCGCTGTGTTCATGATATGATAATGAAGGGAAAATGACGTGCCGTGCGGATTGCACAGACATTGTTGGAGGAAGCGCAATGAAGGAGTTTCTGCCGAAATCCGCCGCGAAAATGGCGGATTGCCTGATGAAGCGTTATGGCCTGCTGACCAGCCGCTGGAGCTATGACTACGGCGTGGCGTGGCGCGGCATGGAGGCACTGTACGCCATGACGGGCGAAAAGAAGTATTTCGATTACATCAAGGACGCGATGGACACGTTCGTGACGGACGAAAGCGGCGCGATTCGCGACTACACGCTGGATGAGTTCAATCTGGACTACATCTGCAACGGGCGGCAGCTGCTGTATCTCTACAAGGCGACGGGGGATAAAAAGTACCTGCGGGCGGCGGACGTGCTGCACGACCAGCTGCGCCGACAGCCGCGCACATCCGACGGGGGATTCTGGCACAAAAAGTGCTACCCCTACCAAATGTGGCTGGATGGGCTGCATATGTCCGCGCCGTTCTATGTGGAATACTGCCTGATGATGGAGGACGACGCGGGCATCCGCGATGCGGGCATCCGCGATGCGGGTATCCGCGACGCGGCGAAGCAGCTGCAATTGGCGTATGAGCACACCTATGAGCCGAAAACGCGGCTGAATCACCACGGGTGGGACGAATCCCGCGCGCAGCAGTGGTCAGACCCGGAGACGGGGCGCTCGGCGCACGCATGGGGGCGCGCTGTCGGCTGGTATATGCTGGGACTGGCGGATGTGCTGGCGCTGCTGCCGGAAAATCACGAATGCTTTGAGCCGCTGCGGGCGCTGATGGAGAAAATCAGCGCGCGGATGCTGGAAATCCGCGTGGACGGCGCGTGGCTGCAAGTGCTGGACTGCCCCGGCCGTGAGGGGAACTACTTGGAATCCTCCGGTTCGTGCCTGATGACGGCGGCGATTTTGAAGGCGGCGGCGAATCATCAGCTGCCTGACTGGATGCTGGCGGCGGCGCAGGAGAGTTTCCGGGCGATTCAGCGGCATTTCGTCGGGCAGATGCGGGATGGCACGCTGTTTCTGGCGAAAACGTGCTACGGCGCGGGGCTGGGCGGAAAAACGGATGCGTACCGCGACGGGTCGTACGACTACTATATTTCGGAAACCGTAGGCAGCTACGATATCAAGGGGACGGGCGCGTACATTCAGGCAGCCTGTGCCTACGAAGGGAGTGAACCCCATGCTTGACCAGCGCTTGGCAACCCGCGTGGAGAATTTTGTGAGCCGCCTGAAGCGCGAAAGTGTGTGTATGCACGGCTTCATCCTTGACGTGCGGGGCGAAGTGAAGGCGACGGCGTACTATCCGCCGTTTGAGGAGGGGAAGGCACACCGGATGTACTCGGTGTCGAAATCCATGACGGCGCTTGCCATCGGCCTCCTGCTGGACGAAGGAAAAATTTCGCTGGATGACCGCATTGCCGACTACTTCCGCGACATCCTGCCCGAAAAGCCGGATGCGCGCCTGATGCGCCTGAAAATCCGCGATATGCTGCGGATGGCGACGTGCTACCGCGCCACCGTCTACCGCGAAACCGACGACGACTGGACGAAGCCGTTCTTCACCGCCGAACCCACCCACGAACCGGGCACGGTGTTCCACTACGATACTGGCTGTTCGCAGGTGCTGGCGGCGCTGGTGGCGCGGCTGACCGGGCAGCAGGTGATGGACTACCTGAACGAGCGGGTGTTCACGCCCCTTGGCGCAGACGACGAGAAGCATTGGCTGTGCGATCCCGCGGGCACCTGCCAGGGCGGCACAGGGCTGTGTATGTCCCTGCGCGATTTGCACAAGGTGACGCGGCTGGTGATGGACGGCGGGCGCGGAATTCTGCCGGAATGGTTCTGCCGGGAGATGACGAAAAAGCACATCGACAATTGCCTGTGCGCGAACGAGGAAGAGCGCTACGGCTACGGCTGGCAGGTGTGGATGACGCGCGCGGGCTGGGCGATGTACGGCTTGGGCGGGCAGCTTGCCGTGGTGTGCCCGGAGAAGGACGTCTGCCTGTGCACGATTGCCGACACGCGCCTTGACCCCATCGGCGTGCAGCGCATCTACAACGCCTTCTTCGACGAAATCTACCCCTACTGCGGCATGGAGGACATGTCGCCTGTTCGCCTGTCGCCCGAAATGCAGCCGCTGGGGAACAATCCCGCGTGCGCGCTGGATGCGTCGCCTGTGTACTATTTCGCCGCGCCGAACCCGCTGGGGCTGGGGCGCGTGGAACTGCAGGGAAACACGCTGATTTGGGAGAACGCGCGCGGGCGGCATCCGCTGCAATTCGGGCTGGGGGAGAACCTCGCAAGTGAATTTCCCGGATGGCCGGGGCGCACGATGTTATCCTCCGGCGGCTGGGTGTCGGCGGATGAAAACGGGAATCTGCTGCGCGTCCGCTGCCAAATCATCGACGATGCCCCCTGCGGCGTGGACATGCTGCTGCACTTCACGGGCACTTGCCTGACGGTGCAGGCGCGCAAATCCTCCGATCCGGCGACGAATGCGTATGAGGGCGTGGCGACGGGGTATGTGGAAGAGGATGCTGACGAGTCCTGACCGCGTTCTCCGGCATCCAAACGCACAGTGCCGTCATTCAGCGCGGCAGCATGTTTTTTGTCGCCCCGTCTCTCTCGCGCGGGCAGTCCCGCTGAAATCGCATCAAATTCATAGGAAATCCCCTTCATCTGATGGTTAGAAGATACTAACCTTGATGATACCACCCGCACCGCGTAAGTACAAGCCGGACGGCGAACGAAATTTTCCGAAAACGGCGGATTTTTGTCTGCGGTCACGCGTTTCCGTCTGTTCGGCGGTTAGCAGCGACTAATTACTGCGCGCTCATCCGCACGGCAAAAAACAGCCGCAAAAGGCGCGGAAAATCAGCAAAATCAATCGGTCACATGAGAAAGGTTTGGAAAACGAAGCATAGCGCCTGTGTTATAATCAAGGTACTTCAAAACAGAGGCGGACAAGGGGGAGCGGTATCATGGACGATCAGAATCGGTGTATGCGGTGCATGGGCCAGAAGGATTCGCAGCAGGAGACTTGCCCGGCGTGCGGATTCAGCGAGAAGGACTTTGTGCCGGAGAAGCATCATCTTCAGCCCCACACCATCCTCAAGGGGCAGTATCTGGTGGGGTGTGCGCTGGGCGAGGGCGGCTTCGGCATCACTTACATCGGCTGGGATATGTTCCTGCATATTCCGGTTGCGATTAAGGAATATTTTCCCTCCGGCGTCGTCATTCGCGATCAGGGACAGCACACGGTCAGCGTGTTCGCGGGGAAGGATGAAGAATCCTTCCTGCAGGGGCGCAGCAGCTTCTTCCGCGAGGCGCAGAAGGTCGCGAAATTCGACAACAACGTCGGCGTTGTGTCCGTCAAAAACTGCTTTTTGGAAAACGGAACGGCGTATATCATCATGGAGTACATCTCCGGCATCAATCTGGGCGCGTACGCGGAGCTGCACGGCGGCAAGCTGACCTTCACCGAAACGCTGAAACTCCTCCGCACGCCGATTTTGACCTTGGAGGAGCTGCACCGCGCGTCAACGTGGCACCGCGACATCAGCCCGGAAAACCTGATGCTTACCAAGGATGGCAAAGTAAAGCTGATTGACTTCGGCTCGGCGATGGAGAGCGACCGCGAGAAGAAAACGCGCGTGCTGATGATTCGCGCGGGCTATTCGCCTGTGGAAATGTATTCCAGCACCGGCGAGGACGGCCCGTACTCCGATGTTTACTCGATGGCGGCGACAATTTACAAGCTGATTACCGGGGTTACGCCGCCGCCCGCCACCGACCGGCTGGATAATGACCCGCTTGTGCCGCCCTCCGCGCTGGGCGTGAAGGACATTTCCCACGCGCAGGAAGCGGCGCTGCTCAAGGGCATGGCGGTGCAGGTGAAGAGCCGCTATCAGACGATGGAGGAGTTCTTTGACGGGCTATACGGCAAGAATGCCCCCGCGCCCGCGCCGAGCCAGCATCAAAAGCGGCTGATGATTGGCATTGCGGCGCTGCTGGTGCTGTTCTGGCTGCTGGTCAAGCGCTGCCAGGAGTACAGCGCCCCCCGCAAGGTATCCCGGGTGTTCTCGGTGTTCCTGTGCGCCTTTCTGGCGCTGGGCTGTGTCTGGGCGCAGCAGGGCCTGAGTGCACTGGACAACGTGACCTCCGGCCTTGTCACCGGCACCGAGGCCAACAAGATCACCAAGGAGCCCTTTGTGGTCTACCTGAGCGGCGTGGACAACCGCGGCGAACTGACCGAAAAGGCCCGCAGCGATGTGAACATCCTTGCCGTGGTCAACCCCTCCACCAAACGGGTGGCGCTCATCAACACTCCCCGCGATTACTACGTTGATCTGGCGGGCACCAACAGCAAGGACAAGCTGACCCACGCCGGTCTGTACGGCGTGGAGACCAGCATGGCAACCCTGGGCAACCTGTACGGGGTCAATGTGGACCAATACCTCCGCATCAACTTTGCGGGCTTCATCAGCATCATCGATGCCGTGGGCGGCGTGGATGTCTACTCCGATCAGGCGTTCACCTCGGTGGGCAGCCCCGGTTATTATGATCCCACCACCTTTGCCGAGGGCTGGAACCATCTGGACGGCAAGAGCGCTCTGGCCTTTGCCCGGGAGCGCCACGCCTTTGCCTCCGGCGATATCCAGCGTGGCATCAACCAGATGAAAGTCATCGATGCCATGATGAACAAGATCAAATCTCCCACCGTGCTGATGAGCTTCTCCAAGCTGATGGATGCTGTGTCCGACTGCTTTGTGACCAGCCTTTCTCAGGAGCAGATCTCCGCACTGGTGCGGATGCAGCTGGCAAGCCTGTCTGACTGGGACATCCAGAGCTATGCCGTGACCGGCACCAGCGGCAAGAGCTCCCAGTGCTACTCCGCAAAGGGTCAGAGCCTCTATGTGATGAAGCCGGATGAGAACTCGGTCAACCAGGCCAAGGAGCTGATTGCATCCGTTCTGGGCGGTGAGGACACCGTGAGCGATACCCAGCAGACCCCCGAAAAGACCGAGGTATTCACCCCCACGGCTGACCCCAACGCGGGCACCTCTGTGGAGGAATCGCCCGACAGCATCATTGTGGAGGAACCTGCCGAGAGCGTGCCTGCGGAACAGCCTGCCGATGAGCAGCCCGCAGAACCCACCCCCGAAGCACCTGCCGAGAGCGAGGCTTCCACCGAAGCACCTGCCGAGAGTGAAGCCAGCAGTGAATCCACCGGTGGAGCAGAAACACCTTCTATCTCTCTGCCCACGCAGGAGCAGGTGGAATCTGCTGCCAACTCCCTGCATCAGGCCGCTTCCACCGTGCTGGATGCCCTGTTCGGCTCCAGCAGCAGCGGAGAATAAAACAGGATAAAACAGCACAAGCCCCGGGCCTTGCAAAAGGTCCGGGGCTTGTTGTCTTCTGATCTTACAGGGAAGCGCGATTACTCAGCGTCGCCCAGCTCAAAGGTCTTGACAGAGACAGTGCCGTTGCGGCCAGCCTTGTCGGTGCGCAGATACTGGCGGGTGGTCTCGCCGTTGCTGGTCACGTCAGCAGCATAGATCTGCTCAGCCTCGGCCTTGATGGGGAACTCCTCGGCCATGCCCTTCATGGGCAGAGCGCTCAGGTCTGCGTAAGCGTCCTTCACCTTCCACAGCTTCATGGTGTCGCCGTTGGACAGGGTGAACTCGCCGTAGCAGTCAGCGGAGTAGGTGGTGCCGTTCACATCCAGATCCTCGGTGCTGACAACGCTGGCGGCAGCGGCCTCGCTCTCGGCAGCTTCGCTGGAAGCGGCCACAGAGGAAGCAGCCTCGCTGGAAGCAGCCTCAGAAGAAGCAGCCTCGGAAACAGCGGTGGTGCTTGCGGAAGCAGCCTCAGAGGTAGAGGAAGCAGCAGCGCTAGAAGCAGAACCACCGCAAGCGGTCATGCCAGCAGCCAGAGCCAGAGCAACAACAGCGATGCAAATATTCTTGAGTTTCATATCAATGATCTCCTTAGTCTTCTTGTAAATGTTTAGCAGCGGGCTTTCGGTAACACCTCACTGCGATGCTATATTCTAATCCGTTTTTGAAAAAAATCAAGAGGGTTTTGGTCGAAAGTTATAATCTATGTAAAGAATCTACATAGTTGTCATAAAATTTCGCCAAAAGTCAAAGACTTTTTGGCAAAAATAAAACCGCAAAAAGACGGGCTGCTATCTGCTGTAGAACCCGCTTTTGCAGAATGTCGCCCGGCAGTTGACCTCTTACCCGGCAGAGTGTGGTATGCTGTGGGTACAGAGCAAAGCCTGCACCGCCGGGCGGGGAACACAAAGTAGAAAAAACTTGAAATGATCTGCCGAAAATCCTTTTTATTGGACTGCAAATGTGGATAATAGAAGCATAACGAGGGACGGACATCCCCCGGAAGGCTTGAACGACAAGAACATTTGCGGAGGATAATACGATGAAAGATTTTGATTTTGGCTACTTCGGCACCGGCGATGAGGGCTATGCCCAGTACATGACCGCATTCGAGCGCAATTTCAGCACGGACAGCACCGACAGCTTTGCGTCCGATGACACAGACTGCGATGCAGACAGCTGCGACAGCAGCGAAGAGGATTTCTAAGGAGGTAAAACCATGAAGTATTATGTAACACTGACCGGCCTGAACTACCGCTACGGCACGATGCCCTTTGCAGTAGGGCAGAAGGTGCGTCTGGTCAAGGAGCCGGAGAATCAGGCCGACCGCGAAGCCATCCGGGCAGAGCTGCCGGGGCTGGGCAAGGTGGGCTATGTGGCCAACAGCACCCATACCGTAAAGGGGGACTGCTACAGTGCAGGCCGTCTGTACGATAAGATCGGCAACACCGCTGTGGCAAAGGTGAAGTACATCCTGTGCGATGCCGTGATCTGCAAGGTAAAGGCAGACACCGCAGCGGCCGTGCCGCCCATGAACCCCGACACCGGCCTGCCCTATGGCAGCGAAGAGGAAGCTATCGCATTCTGAAACCGCACCTTTTTGCCCGTTTGTGCATACAAAGGGCAAAGGGGGAATGCGGTTTGAACCGGATCGTTTTCACACTTGGGGTCTGGCTGTTTCCGGCGGCGTGTACCGCGCTGGGAGCAGCAGGGGTGTTTTTGCTGCGCAGGCAGGCAAGACCGGCTACCCGGCGCATTTTGTGCGGAATGGCGGCGGGTATCATGCTGGCGGCCAGCGTATGGAGCCTGCTGCTGCCGGCCATAGCCCGGTCGCAGGGCAGGGCGGCATGGGTACCCCCGGCGCTGGGGCTTATTTTAGGTGCTGTGGGGCTTTTGCGACTGGAGGATGCCGCCGGGCAGCTGCTGGCGGGCGGCCCCGGGCATTGCGGGCGCATGGTGCTGGCGGTCACCCTGCACAACCTGCCGGAGGGCATGGTG
>ENA-OOXT01001346-OOXT01001346.1-human-gut-metagenome-genome-assembly--contig:-NODE-1346-length-15996-cov-8.921774_pt1 | contig 15996 bp, 18 predicted proteins | sample MGYA00241590_ERZ501349 | MGnify/ENA primary metagenome ERZ501349 (study PRJEB25962, sample SAMEA2042838) | human gut metagenome | biome: human gut; feature: human-associated habitat; material: faeces...
AGCTATGTCTTCTTTTATGCGGTTTTCAATTTGCGCAATTTATTGTACATTATCAACTATGGAATCGTGTGGAAAGTTTTCTAAGTGTCTTGACTTGCGAATTGTGAGCAGGTGTGTTAAAATTCTGGATATACGTTGGCAGTCTTGCATAATGACTGTGGGAGGGTAGCCAATGGCAAATATAATTTCCATTCACCGGAAAGGAGAAAGAGACATGGACGAAAACAAAAAAGATGATTTTAGCTATGGCAGAAGAATCTGCGCTTGCTGTAATAAATGTGTTGTCGATTTTTACGATATATGTGATATATGTGGTTGGCAAAATGATTTATTACAAAATAAAGAATCTGATTTTAGCGGTGGGGCAAATGTTATGAGCCTGAATGAAGCCAAGAAAGCCTATGCCGAGGGCAGAAAGGTTTACTAAAAATATACCGGAAGGCAGAGAGACACCATGTCGGGAAAATCCATTTTCATACAGGCAATCGGCCTTTTCGGGACGGTTTTGTTTTTCCTGTCGTACCAATGCAAAAGCAACCGGACGCTGTTCCGCGTCCAGTTTGTTTCCTATCTGTGCTACACCACCCATCTGCTGATGCTGGGCGCGATCACCGGCGGGATCAGCTATGTTCTGAACACGGTTCGCTCCTTTTGTCTGGGAAGCAGGAGCAGCTTTCTGAAAGGGAAAACCATGTGCGCCGCGCTGTGCGTCATGCAGGTGACGGCGCTGATTTTCACCTGGGACGGCTGGTGGTCGATTCTGCCGGTGGCCGCGAATATTGCGGCGACGGTCGGCGGGTATACGTACAGTCCGAAGAAGATCCGCCTCGTGGGGATGTTTGTTAATTCGCCGCTGTGGATTATTTACGATGGAATCATCGGCTCCTGGGCGGGGATTCTGGACGAGATCGTCACGGAAATATCCATGATCGTATCCATTTTCCGCTATGGATGGAAGAATCTGGATTCTGTCAGCGACCAGTGAGGCTTTTCCTAAGGCAACACCGCACAATTGCGTCTGCGAGTCTCAGCCGTCTTTTTGCCCCACTTCTTCAGTTTGAAAAACGAGAAATACATACAGTATTCCTTCGTTTTCCAAACTTTGAATTGGGACAAAAATCCTGTCTGAGACTTCTTGCTGAATTGTGCGGTGCTACCCTAACGAATTCTTAAATTAAAATTATGATGACAAACTCTGCGGGATATGGTATATTCTCAGTGAAAAAACCGGCAAAGGAGTATCGTCCATGGGGTATGATTATCTGGTCGTGGGGGCGGGGCTGTTCGGCGCTGTCTTTGCCCGGCAGGTGAAGGCGGCGGGGAAGTCCGTGCTTGTGATCGACCGGCGGAGTCACGTCGGTGGCAATGTGTATACCGAGGAAATCGAGGGAATCCAGGTACATACCTACGGCGCCCATATTTTCCACACCAACGACAAGACCGCGTGGGAGTATGTCAACCGGTTCGCGGAATTTAACCGCTACACCAATTCCCCGGTGGCGAATTACCACGGGGAGCTGTACTCCCTGCCGTTCAACATGTATACCTTCAATAAAATGTGGGGTGTGACGACTCCGCAGCAGGCGGAAGCGGAGATTGCCCGTCAACGGAAGGCCGCCGGGATTGCGGAGCCGAAGAATCTGGAGGAACAGGCCATTTCCCTTGTCGGCACGGATATTTACGAAAAGCTGGTGAAGGGCTACACCGAAAAGCAGTGGGGGCGTCCCTGCACGGAGCTGCCCGCCTTCATCATCAAGCGTTTGCCTGTGCGTCTTACCTTTGACAATAACTACTTCAACGCCCGGTTTCAGGGCATTCCCATGGGCGGCTACACCAAAATGGTGGAGAATATGCTGGATGGCGTCGAGGTGCGGCTGAATGTGGACTATTTGGAGCACAGAGCCGAGCTGAACGCGCTGGCGGACAAGGTCGTTTACACCGGCTCTATTGACAGCTACTTTGACTATTGCTTCGGCCCTCTGAGCTACCGCTCCGTCCGGTTTGAGACGGAGGTGCTGGATATGCCGAATTTTCAGGGCAACGCCGTGATCAACTACACCGACCGGGACACGCCCTACACCCGCATCATCGAGCATAAGTTCTTCGAGTTCGGCACCCAGCCGAAAACTGTGGTGTCCCGGGAGTACAGTTCCGAGTGGAAGCCGGGGGTGGAGCCGTACTATCCCGTGAACGATGAAAAGAACAACGCCCTGTATGGAAAGTACAAGGTGCTGGCGGATAAGGAAGACAAAACCATTTTCGGCGGCCGGTTGGGGGAGTACCGCTATTACGACATGGACGCGGTAATCCTCCGGGCGCTGAGCCTTGCCAAATCAGAAATCGAAGGAGAAAGATAAATGAAGCTTCTGACGGTCACAGTACCCTGCTACAATTCTCAGGACTATATGGAGAAGTGCATCCAGAGCCTCCTGCCCGGGGGAAACCGGGTGGAGATCATCATTATTGATGACGGCTCCAAGGATAACACCGGAAAAATCGCCGACGAATATGCCCGGAAATTCCCGGACATTGTGCGGGTCATTCATCAGGAAAACGGCGGACACGGTGAGGGCATCAATCAGGGATTGAAGAACGCCACCGGCACCTATTTCAAGGTCGTGGACAGCGACGACACCCTCAGCCCCGATTTCCCCAAATTTCTGGACGCTCTTGAGGAATGCGAGCGGCAGGGCGGCGTGGATATGGTAGTGACAAACTACTACTACGTCCATTCCGACGGCGACGGGGATCGCTCCATCAACTATTCCGCCGTGTTGCCGGAGAACCGTATCTTCACATGGGAGGATACCAAACCCTTCCGGGTATACCAGATGCTCACCATCCATTCCAGCACTTTCCGCACCGAGATCATGCGTAAATGGGAGCAGCCGCTTCCCAAACATGTTTTCTATGAGGACAACCTGATGATCTATCAGACGATACCCTATGTGCGGAAAATGTACTATCTCAACGCAGACCTTTACCGTTACTGGATCGGCCGGCCGGATCAGTCGGTGCAGTCTGCCGCTCTGGCCAAGCGCCACGCAGATCAGATCCTTGTGACGGAACGGTGCTTCACCACCTGTCATCTGGATGATATCGCCGAACCCCGGCTGAAACGATACATGAAGCACGACCTGTTCATGATGTTCGGCATCTCCATTCTCACGACCCGGCTGAACAAGTCCGCCGAGACGGACGCCGAGCTGAAAAAGATGTGGGAGACCTGCATGGCCTATGACCCCAAGTGGGCGAACTACTTCCGCAAGCGCACGCCGCTGCTGTTCATCAGCGTGCCGGGGCGTGCCGGGCAGGAATTTGCCGGGAGCTTTTACCGGTTTGCCAATAACGTAGTGCGGTTCAATTAAATAAAGAATAGCGCAGGAGCGGCGGGTTTACCGGCTCCTGCGTTTTTTGTCAGAATTTGGCGTATTCCCAAATGGTTACAAATATGTTACAATTGCTGCGCATATATGCGGGGAAGCGGTTGCCGACGGGCTGTAAGCTTCCTGAAAAACCAGAACGAGGTGATTGTTATTCGACGAATTCTGACTTGTACTGTATCGGTTCTGCTCCTTTTGGGAGCGTTCCTTCTGCCGATGCGGGCTGAGGCGGCCACGGCGGATTCCAAAGCCGGTGTCGTGACGACTGCTTCCGGGAAGCTGAACGTGCGAAGCAGCCCGTCCTCCAGCGCAGCGGTGGCCGCGTCGCTGAATAAGGGCAGCTACGTCACGCTGATCTCCAAGTCCGGCGACTGGTGGAAGGTGGAATACGCAAAAGGGAAGTACGGCTACTGCCACGCGGGCTTTATCACGGTGACGGAGGGGACCCCGGTATCCGTGGCGGTAAGCAGCGGCACGCTGAACGTCCGCAGCGGGGCGGGGACGGCCTATGGAAGGGTCGGCGCCCTCAGCAAGGGGGAAACGGTCATCCGTCTGTCCACTGCGAACGGATGGAGCCGCGTCCTTTACGGCGGAACAAAAACCGGATACGTCAGCGCGCAATATCTGTCCGGAAACTATGCTTCAGTGTCCCTGAACGTGCCGAATTTCAAGCAGACGGACGCCCGCTGGGCGGATGTCCGGATCGGTACATCCGGGAAGACCTTTTCTCAGATCGGCTGCGCCACAACGGCGGTGGCAATGATGGAGTCCTTCCGCACGGGAAGAACCATCTACCCCGACGCTATGGCGAAGGAGCTTACCTATACGCCCTCGGGCAGTCTCTATTGGCCGAGCCACTATACGGCGGTTACGGACGGTTCCGGGTATCTCAGTACCGTTTATGGTAAGCTGAAGCAGGGAAAACCTGTCTTGCTCGGCGTCAGCAATGCCTATGGCGGTCAGCACTGGGTGGTGGTCACGGGGTATACCGGGGGAAGCAGTCTGTCGGCGTCCGGATTTACCATCCGCGACCCCGGTTCCAATTCCCGGACAAATTTGCAGCAGCTGCTGAATGTGTATCCTTCGTTTTATAAGTTCTTCTATTACTAAAAGTGTGGGGTTGGCAATGTCTGCCAACCCCACTATTCAATATGATTTTTCAGCCATTCAAGAAGCCCATGGTCATCCATATCACCGGCGGCAACGCGGAGAATGACGGAAATCAAATCGTCATCTTCGTAGGAAAGTGTGATGTTGTTGATGTCCAGAAATACGAGCATGGCGTGAGTTCCGATGCGTTTGTTGCCGTCCACGAAAGGGTGATTGTGAATGAGTCCATAACCCAGACGGGCGGCTTTTTCGAGAATTGTGGGGTAGAGCTCCTGTCCGCCGAAGGCTTGCAGCGGCGTGTTGACTGCGGAGTCCAGCAGACCTTCATCACGCAGCCCATCCATGCCGCCGGACTGCGCGATCAGCATGGAATGCAACATCAGAATTTGACGCCTACTGAGAAGCTTCATTTTGCCAGTTCCTCATATACATGCGTGTTGCGCTGCATGAGCTTCGCGGAGGAAGCAAGCACATCGTCGTCGGCTGCCGCCTGCATGGTGTCCGCTTGGTTGAATTCGTAGATGATATACCGGGGCGTGTTGTTTTTCATAATAACGGCGGAACCATACTGGTCAACCAGCCGGGCAACCTTTGAGAAATTCTGATTGGCTACGGAGATGGGAACGATGGTATTGGTATCAATATTCATGGCAATGCCTCCTTTGTTATTAGTATACTCAAATATTAGGATAAAATCAACCTATTTTTGATATCTGTTTATACGAAAAAGACGCGGTCGTGTCGGCCGCGTCTTTTGTCAGTATGTAAATTACAGCAGCGGGATCCCGGCCTTTGCGCAGGCGTCCACAGTTTCGCTGTCCCATACGCTGGACTGTACTTCGCCGATGTGGGCGCAGCCCATCATCAGCATGGACAGACGGCTCTGGCCGATACCGCCGCCGATGGTCAGGGGCAGCTCATTATTCAGCAGCATCTTGTGGAAGGGCAGCGCCCGCCGGTCATCACAGTGGGCGAGGGTCAGCTGGCGGTCGAGAGATTCCGCGTCCACACGGATGCCCATGGAGGAAACCTCCAGCGCTCGGTTCAGCGTTTCGTCCCAGAAGAAAATGTCGCAGTTCAGATTCCAGTCGTCATAGTCGGGGGCGCGGCCGTCGTGGGGCTTGCCGGAGCGGAGAAGTCCGCCGATCTGCATGACGCAGGCAGTCTTATGCTCCCGGACAAAGGCGGTTTCCCGCTGGGAACCGGTTTCCAGACCGGGATACATGTCTTCCAGCTCCTGCGCGGTGATGAAGGTGACCTCCCGGCTCAGCTTGGTGCGCAGCTGGGGGAAGCGAACGTGCAGGCGGTCGTTGGTGTCGCAGATAGCGCCTACAATGGCGCGGACGATGAGCTTCAAAAAGTCCAGGTTCCGGTTTTCCCGGGTAATGATCTTCTCCCAGTCCCACTGGTCGACGTAGATGGAATGGATGTTGTCCAGCGCTTCGTCCCGGCGGATGGCGTTCATGTCGGTGTACAGGCCATTTCCAACGGTGAAATTGTAGCGCTTGAGGGCAAGGCGCTTCCATTTTGCCAGAGAATGCACCACCTGAGCGTCCATGCCCACGGCGGGAATGTCAAAGGCCACAGGCCGCTCGTAGCCGTTCAGGTTATCGTTCAGGCCGGAGCTTTCGGTGACGAACAGGGGCGCGGAGACGCGCTTCAGGTTCAGCGCCTTGGAAAATTCCTGCTGGAACGTCTCCTTGATATAGGCAATGGCGCGCTGGGTGTCGTAGGCGTCCAGCACCGGCTTGTAGTTTTCGGGAATGTAGATTTTGTTCATAAAACGGCATCCTTTCACGGGAAACAATATGCGTCCATTGTATTCTTTTTTTCGGAAAAATCAAGAGGGATTGTTTTGCGCTATCCCTGCCGCAAAACGTCCGCGCCGGAGTATTGGTACAGCCCCTTGGCTCTCCCTCTGGGAGAGCTGTCACCGAAGGTGACTGAGAGGGTATTACGCCTAGTTTCCCCGCTCCGTCCTCGCTTTGCTCGGCCACCGCTCCCATAGGGAGAGGGAAGGGGCGCTGGCATTAGAACAGGCACAGCGGATTATCCCGCTGTGCCTTTCACTATCTGATGCACCCCGCCCATTCCGGCGGTGGCGGCAGTTATGCTTTCGGCGCAAGTGCCTTTTCCGCGAACTCAGTCACGATTTTTTTGTAGCGGGGGGTGTCCACCAGATAGCTGAACCCGTGATCGGCACCGGGGAAGGTGTATCGTGTGACCAGCGCGGGATTTTCTGCCACGATGTCGCTCATTTCGCAGGGGACAAAGCTGTCGCTTTCCCCGTGGATGATGAGAATGGGAATCTTTGCCTGTTTCACTGCCCGGGCGGCGTCCATTTCGTCAACGTCAAAGCCGCCGTATACCCGCCCGCCGATCTTCACAAACGGCCATGCCAAGCGGTCGGGCATGTGCATATCCCTTGCGACCTTGCGGATGATGTCTCCGGGGGAGGAATAGGGGCAGTCGGCGATGATTCCTTTCACGTTTTCGGGCAAGTCCAGCCCGGCAGCCATCAGCACCGTCGCCGCACCCATGGAAACGCCGTAGAGGATAATCTGCACATCTGCACCGAATCGCTCCACGGCGTAGCGTGCCCAGCTTTCCACGTCCCACCGCTCCTGAATGCCGAAGGTGATGGTACGGCCTTCGCTTCTGCCGTGGGCGCGTTCGTCGATGAGCAGGAGATTGTGCCCCATAGAGAAACTCAGCTCACTGCCCCCGGCGAAGTCCGTCAGGGCGCTGCTGCGGTAGCCGTGGAAGCCGATGTCCAGCGGCGCGCCGTCTTTGACGTGGTAATAGCGTCCGAACAGGGTAAGCCCGTCGAAAGATACGATGGAAACCTCCTCGTAGGGACGGTCGCTGAGCTGGCAGAACAGGCGGTTGATCTCCTTGCGGTAGGGGTCATATTTGTGGCTGGCGAAGGTGGAGATTTTGTCCCGCCCCTTTTTCGGGGAGTAGAATGCGATGCGGTAGGTATAGTACCCTCCCATCAGCAAAATTGCCGCGATGGCACACAAAAGAAATAGAAAAACCGTCATATCATAAGCCCCGGATATAGTCCATCAGCTCCGGGAAACTGCCGTATGGATACTGAGAAATGTCCCTGTTTTCTTTATTGATGAGGCAGTCGGTGAGGAGGAATACCTGCATACCAAGGGTTTGGGCGATCATGTCCTCGTTTACGTCGTTGCCCACCATGAGACATTCTCCGGCGTTCAATCCCAGTTTACCCAGAATTTCCCGGTAGTAGTCCGGATTTGGCTTGCAGAAGGAGGAATTATCATATGTAGTGATGAACTCGAAGTCCTCGGGCGTCAGACCGGCCCACCGGACCCGGCTCTGGGTGGCCGTGGGCGGGAAAAGGGGATTGGTGGCAAGCACGGTGCGGTACCCCATGGCGTGGAGGGTGCGAATGGTTTCCGCCGCGGCGGGCTGAAAGCCGCAGCTGTGGCGGCATTCCTGAAATTCCGTTTCGTAGAATTCGTCGTAGAGGGGGACGTCTTCCAATGCGTCCTGACCGAACATGTCGGCGAAGGCTTCCCAGAAGACGGCCTCGTTGCTCTTCCTGCCATCATTGGCGACCATAGCGCCGGTGCCGCGCCAGACGGCCTTGACCAACATCTGAGGGTCGTAGCCATAAGGCACCATTTTGGCTGCCAGACGGTTCAGGTAGTCCTTGACGAACACCTCCTGATCCATGGGAAGCAGTGTGCCGTCCAGATCAAAAAGAATTGTGGTGAGCATCGTTTTAACCTCGCAATTCATATTTTCCAGAATTATACAGCAGCCGCCGTCCCATTTCAAGTGTGGGACGGCGGCTGCATTGTAAACTTTTATTCGGAAGTGGACTCCACGCCGACGGCCATGATGTCGTAAGGCGTCGTCTGATAGACAAAGTAGTTCAGCCAGTTGCTGAACAGCAGATGGGCGTGTCCCCGCCAGCGGACGACGGGGCGCTGGGTGTCATCGTCGTTGGGATAGTAGTTCGCCGGGACGTGGATGGGCAGACCCTGCGCTTTGTCCCGGAGGTATTCCTTTTCCAGCGTGTCCGCATCGTACTCGGCGTGGCCGGTGACGAAAATCTGACGGCCTTCCTTGTTCATGGCGGCGTAGACCCCGGCATCCGGAGAGGAAGCCAGAATTTTCAGGCCCGGAACGGCTTCAATGTCGGCGCGCTCCACGGTGGTGTGCCGGGAGTGGGGAATCCAGAATTCGTCGTCGAAGCCCCGGAGCAGAATGGCACGCTTGTAGTCCGCGTGATGGGGGTACACGCCGAACAGCTTTTCCGGGAGGGCTTTTTTCTGAATGCCGTAGTGGTAGTAAAGTCCCGCCTGCGCGCCCCAGCAGATGTGGAAGGTGGAATGGACGTTGGTTTTGCTCCACTCCATGATCTGGCACAGCTCCGGCCAGTAGTCCACCTCTTCAAAGGGCATCTGCTCCACCGGCGCGCCGGTGATCACCATGCCGTCGAATTTCCGGTCTTTCAGTTCGTCGAAGGTTTTATAGAAATTCAGCAGATGCTCCTGCGGGGTATTTTTGGAGCGGTGGGAGGAGACCATCATCAGCTCCAGATGCACCTGCAGGGGCGTATTGCCGAGCAGACGGCTGAGCTGGGTCTCCGTGACGATTTTCGTTGGCATGAGATTCAACAGCACGATTTCCAGAGGGCGGATGTGCTGGGTCTCTGCCCGGGTCTTTCGCATAACGAAAATGTTTTCCTGCTGCAGAATGCCCGCTGCCGGCAGGTCGTTGGGAATCTGAATGGGCATACGCTTTCCTCCTGATTACACGTTCTCCAATGCCTGCGCGATGTCCTCGATAAGATCCTGCGCGTTTTCCAGACCGCAGCTCAGACGGATGAGGTCGGCACCGACACCGGCGGCGTCCAGCTCCGCGTCGGTCATCTGACGGTGGGTGGAGGAAGCGGGGTGCAGGCAGCAGGTGTGGGAATCGGCTACGTGGGTCTCGATGGCACCCAGTTTCAGGTGCTTCATGAAGGTCTCGGCCGCCTTCCGGCCGCCGTAAAGGCCGAAGGAAATGACGCCGCAGGTGCCGTTCGGCATGTACTTATGGGCAAGATCGTAATATTTGTCGCCCTTCAATCCGGCGAACTTCACCCACTTGACCTTCTCGTGACCTTGCAGATATTCCGCCACGGCCTGGGCGTTGGCGCAGTGCTGCTTCATGCGGAAGGGCAGGCTTTCCAGACCCAGATTCAGCAGGAACGCGCTCTGGGGGGACTGGACGCAGCCAAAGTCCCGCATCAGCTGGGCGGTACACTTGGTGATGAACGCGCCGCCGAGACCGAAGCGCTGGGTGTAGGTGACGCCGTGGTAGCTGTCGTCGGGGGTACACAGGCCGGGGAACTTGTCCGGGTAGGCCGTCCAGTCGAACTTGCCGCTGTCCACGATGGCGCCGCCCAGAGCGGAGGCGTGACCGTCCATGTACTTGGTGGTGGAGTGGGTGACGATATCCGCGCCCCACTGAAAGGGCTGGCAGTTGATGGGGGTGGCGAAGGTGTTGTCCACAATGAGAGGAACGCCGTGGGCGTGGGCGGCCTTGGCGAATTTCTCAATGTCCAGCACCGTCAGGGCGGGGTTGGCGATGGTCTCGCCGAACACGGCTTTGGTGTTGGGACGGAAGGCGGCGTTCAGTTCTTCCTCGGTGCAGTCCGGGTCGATAAAGGTGGTTTCCAGACCCATTTTCTTCATGGTGACGGAGAAAAGGTTGAAGCTGCCGCCGTAGATGGCGGAGCTGGCAACGATGTGATCGCCGCATCCGGCGATGTTGAACACCGCCATGAAGTTGGCCGCCTGTCCGGAACCGGTGAGCATGGCGGCGGTGCCGCCCTCCAGCGCGCAGATCTTGGCGGCGACGGCGTCGCAGGTGGGATTTGCCAGACGGGAGTAGAAATAACCCTCGGCTTCCAGATCAAAGAGCTTTCCCATATCCTCGGAGGTGTCGTACTTGAATGTGGTACTCTGGACGATGGGGATCTGGCGGGGCTCGCCGTTTTTGGGCGTATAACCGGCCTGAATGCACAGTGTTTCGGGGCGCAGCTTGGAATCCATGAGAAATCACCTCATAATGTAATTTTTGTCTATTGTAATCGTTCGGAGGGCGTTTGTCAACGCCTGACCGACAGGTTTGCGCTGACGCAGAAAAACCACCGCAATTCCGATAGAATTGCGGTGGACAAAATGGCGGAGTGAGAGGGATTTGAACCCTCGCGCGCTTTTTAGACGCCTACTCCCTTAGCAGGGGAGCCCCTTCGGCCTCTTGGGTATCACTCCGAATAAAAAGAAAACTATTCACTTGATTGCCAAAGTATTCTAGCATATGGCAGAATGTTTGTCAAGCACTAATCTCGCCCCTGCGTCAAAGCTCTTGACAATTTTCCCTCTGGATGATATATTTTATGAAGTCTGGAGAGATGTCCGAGCGGTTTAAGGAGCCAGTCTTGAAAACTGGTGATGGGGCAACCCACCGTGGGTTCGAATCCCACTCTCTCCGCCACAATACAGCTCATTGCGTGTGCAGTGGGCTGTATTCTTTTGACTTGGTGCTTGCAGGAGGGCGAGACCGTGGACAAAATGTACGCGGACAGGGAAACGATTCTGGCCATGGCGCGTGCCGGGGAATTTGTTCCGTGCAGTTATCTGGAAAGGCTGTTTGAATTCTGTTGACAAGTGGTTTTTGCCGATTTATAATGTTCCCTGAAAGGAAGTGTCGGATGATGGCGGTTCGGCTCAATGATGACAAGGAACTGGTAAAAACCATTCGGGAAGGTCTGAAGCACACGGGAGGCTACTGCCCCTGTCGGCTGGAGCGGACGGAGGACAATAAGTGCATCTGTAAGGAATTCCGGGAGCAGATCGCAGACCCGAATTTCAAGGGCTATTGCCACTGTATGCTCTATTACAAGGATTGACAAATAATTGTTGACAAATTTCGCCTGCTGTGATACGATATCCGAGCGCTGAGGGAAACCGGCAGGCAGATATGGGCGAGTGGTGGAATTGGTAGACTCGCTAGATTCAGGTTCTAGTGTTCACTGCGGACGTGCGGGTTCAAGTCCCGCCTCGCCCACCATAACTGGACACCAATTGTGATACAATAGGTATCATGATTGGTGTCCATTTTTCTCAATAAATGTGTAGGAGGGAATAAAGTGAAATTAAATGCTGCAATAAAAAATATGACTACCCAAATTGCCGATGTCCTTTCGCTTAACGATCCTTCTGTTTACATTTATGGTTCTTATGTGTTAGATGATTTTCAATACGGCTGGAGCGACATAGATATTCTCGTTCTAACCCAAAAGTCTATTTCCGAACAACAGGCTAATGAACTTGTTTGCCTCCGGCAGAGTATTACTGCCGCCGAGTCCGATAATCCGTTTTACCGTTGCTTTGAGGGTGGCATGTTGACACTGAACACATTTATTCGCAAGGTTCCGGATAGAGTTGTCTATTGGGGAACAAGTGGACAAAGAATTACTGACAGCTATCATTTTGATGCGTGTTGCATGAAAGAACTGCTTGACTACAGCCGTCTCTTACATGGAAAAGACATACGGGGACAATTGACTCCGCCTTCTTTTGAGGACATAAAAACAAATATACAATTTCATTACGATACGATTCGAAAATATGCAAGCAGTACCGGACGAAGTATCTATTCTTTTGGTTGGCTTTTGGATATTGCCAGATGCATTTACACACTTCGTACCGGAAAAATCATTTCCAAAACGGCTGCCGGAGAGTGGGCATTGCAAAACTGTTTATTCTACAACATCACCGCACTTGAAACCGCCTTAGAGGTTAGAAAAAATCCGCAAAAATATTTGGAAAGTGCCGAGCTGCAGGCTTTGTCGGGGAAGCTAGGAAATGCTATACAGCAGTATGCGGACGTGCTTGAGAAGGAATTAAAAACCACATCATTTGTTGGGGTGTGCACTTTTTAACGGTACTCGGCACCTTTTAACGAAAGGTCGTAAGGGGTGTGCATTTTGTATCAAAGTAGGTCACTATTTTCAAAACCGGACAGCAATTTCGGTATGATGCGTACCGCGATTGATGTCCGGTTTCTTTTTTGATGAAGACAGGCTCTGGGGTAACCGCTTTAGGATTGCCCCAGAGCCTGTTTGTATTAGGTATGTGATGCTATCCCTTAATGCAGACAACAGGCACACCGATTTTTGCCGCATAATCCATTGTATTTTTAGTCCCACCTTTTTCACCATTGAATACCGCAATAACTCTGATAGCGTGGTTGACCATCCATTCATTTCTGATTTGAAAACATGCCCGACTATAGTCTATACAGACGTATTTAATGAGGTCTGCTGATTCCAATATTTCTTTGTACTGCCGCTGCCACTCTCGGCTCCATCCGTTTTCAAACCCCTTATAAGGGCAAGCGCATATCAGCTTGACATCAGCACCTTCATTACGAAGTTTCAGCACGATTTGAGCAGCCCAAATGTCAACACCCCTTGCCATGCCAGAAATAAATACATTCAGTCCATCGGCCATCGCTTGCCGGATTTGCTTTTCCAGCTCTCTTTTTATGGTGTTTTCGGAACGTGTCAGTTTTTCTGGACGGTGACCGGTAAAGCAAACCCGGCGCATACGTTTTTCGTTTTCTGTCATTTTAACTCCTCCAATACTGGTTCCTGAATGCATCGTAACACATACCTACTTTCGTTTCAACTCGTATGTATTTTATGTCTCAATTAAGAAGTAAAATAGATGCGAGAAAGGTTGTGATGCTATGGATACGCACGCGCGGCTTCAGCAGTTATTGCGGGAACGTGGTTGGACGGAGTATAAGCTTTCAAAGGAATGCGGTCTGGCACAGTCCACCATCGGAAATATTTTCAGAAGAAATACTGTTCCCTCCATTGCAACCCTTGAGACGATCTGCAAGGGATTCGGCATCACCATGTCCCAGTTTTTCGCAGACACCGATATGGTGGAGCTGACCCCGGATATGAAAGAGCTGTTTGACTGCTGGGTCTGCCTGACGCCGAGTCAGAAGGCTGCGGCTATCCAGATGCTGAAAGCGATGAGCCACGATAACGAGTAATAGGAGGTCTTCGGACTTCCTATTTTTATGCTTTTGCTTCGTGCGGGAAATATCGTGCAGAGTTGACATTTGGGGATATTTGTTGGATAATACAGAAAAAATGATGTGAGGATTTCATGGAAAAAACGAAGCGTTCTTTTCTTCCGTGGGGGATGGTGTCGACCATTCTGACGCTGGCGTGGCCGACTATGCTGGAAGAGCTGATGCAGACGGCGGTGCAGTATATCGACACTGCTATGGTCGGCGCAATCGGTACACAGGCGACTGCGGCGGTGGGCGCTACCAGCACGGTCAACTGGCTGATCGGCAGCACCGTTGCCGCCATTGGCGTGGGCTTTCTGTCCTTCGTGTCTCAGGCCTGCGGGGCGGGGGATACGAAGCGGGCGGGGAAAGCCTCGTCTCAGGCGGTGCTGGCGGTTCTGGTCTGCGGCACGTTTTTTACTGTGCTGATGCTGGCGCTGAGCAGCAAGGTGCCGGTGTGGATGCAGGTTGACCCGGCCATTCAGGACTTGGCTGCCCAATACTTTTTCATTCTGTACACCCCCATGCTGGCCCGGGCGGCCATTACGATTTTCGGTACGCTGCTTCGTTCGGCAGGGGACGCCAAAACGCCCATGCGGGTCGGTTTTCTGGTGAACGGGGTCAATGTTGTCCTTAACTTTCTGCTCATCTATCCCACGCGACAGGTGTGGGGAATGACCGTCTTCGGCGCGGGATGGGGCGTTATCGGCGCGGCTGTGGCAAGCGCCATTTCCTTCGTGATCGGCGGCGTGTGCATCACCGTGGTGCTCTGGCGGCACCCGCTGCTGTCTCCCAAGGGGCAGAAACTGCGGCCGGACTGGGATGTGCTGAAGCCCTGCCTGCGGGTGGCGCTGCCCAATGCCTTGCAGCGCTTCGGTACTTCTCTGGGATATGTGGCCTTTGCGTCGATGATAAACTCTCTGGGCGAAATTGCTACCGCTGCCCACACGATCGCCAACACGGTGGAATCCGCGTTTTACATTCCCGGCTACGGGATGCAGACCGCGGCGGCGACGCTGGCGGGCAACGCTCTGGGGGCGGGGGACAACCGGCGGGTCAAGGAGCTGGGGCGGATGATTCTGTTTATCGAGGTCAGTCTGATGATCGTCTCCGGGTCGCTGCTGTTCCTGTTCGCGCCCAACATGATGCGTTTGTTTTCCAGAGACGCTCAGGTGATCGCACTCGGGGTCACGGTCCTGCGGATGGTGGCGGTGTCCGAGCCGTTTTACGGCGTGTCCATCATTGTCGAGGGCATGATGCAGGGCATGGGGAACACTATGATGCCCTTTGTTTGCAGCATCGCGGGCATGTGGGGCGTGCGCATTGTGGGCACGTTTATCTGCACCCAGCTGCTGGGGATGGGGCTGGTGTCCGCGTGGGCTTGCATGATCGCCCATAACCTGCTGCTGTTCCTCCTGTTTGCCGGGTACTATCTCAGTGGGAAATGGAATCCCATGAACAGAAAAAACGCCGTTCAGAGTGTAAAAACGGCTGATTGATATGGTATTTTGAGCAGCGCAGACGGATTTTTCCGCTGCGTTGCTTTCTTTTGTGCAACGGACTTCGTTTTTCCCCCTTCGGGCGAAAGGGGGTTGACATGATGTATGTCAAACACAAATTGGAAATAGACCTGTCCGGACAGGCGGTCATGCCCCGGGTGGACATGGTGGAGGGCGACCAGTACGCCCGACAGCTGGAGCTGTCCCTCCTCTGCGGCGGGGAACGCTGGGAAATTCCCGAGGACGTCCACGCGGCGGTTCGATTCCGGAAGCCCGACGGCACCGGCGGGGAGTACGATTCTCTGCCAGACGGCAGCCCTGCGTGGTCGGCGTCCGGGAATGTACTGACGGTGGAGCTTGCGCCGCAGGTGCTGTCCTGTCCGGGAAACGGGATACTCTCCGTGGTGCTGACGCAGGGGGACGCCAGAGTCAGTACGTTTCACATTCTGTTTCAGGTTCACGGGGCGATTCCCGGCGGGCTGGAATCGGAGGATTATTTCTGCTATGACGGGCTGCTCAACGCTCCCAAAAACGCCGAGATCGGGCAGTTTTTGAAGGTATCCGGGGTGAACGGGCATGGCATTGTCTCTCAGGTCGAGGCGGTGACAATCCCGCCGCTGGACGAGGCCGTGGATACCGCGCTGGCGCAGGCAAAGGAAAGCGGGGAATTTGACGGCGCGTCCGCTTATGAGATCGCCCAGAACAACGGATTTACCGGCACCGAGGCGGAATGGCTGGAATCCCTGAAGGGCAAATTCAATTCCAATGTGGGGAACATCCGGCTCATCAACATCACCGGTAGGCTGACCTCCGAGCCGGGTGTCATCATAGATTTCCGCACTACCCGCCTTCGGGGCGTGCGGGACCCGCAGGCGGACGACGACGCC
>ENA-OOXT01001350-OOXT01001350.1-human-gut-metagenome-genome-assembly--contig:-NODE-1350-length-15935-cov-2.323741_pt1 | contig 15935 bp, 15 predicted proteins | sample MGYA00241590_ERZ501349 | MGnify/ENA primary metagenome ERZ501349 (study PRJEB25962, sample SAMEA2042838) | human gut metagenome | biome: human gut; feature: human-associated habitat; material: faeces...
CCGCCGGTGTCATCGCCGGCAATCTGCTGCCGGGTGATATGGTAAAAGCACTAAGCGTTTCTTTGTTTGGTATGTTTCTGGCAATCATCATCCCGCCTGCCAGAAAAGACAAAGTCGTGCTGGTGTTGATCATCATCAGTTTTGCAGCAAGTTACCTGTGCAGCCGTCTCCCGGTTATCCGTGACATTTCCAGCGGAACGCGCACGATCATCCTGACACTGATCATCGCAGGAATCGCCGCATGGCGTTTCCCTCCGCAGACGGAGATCACTCCGGAAAATGCTGACGCACAAAAAGAACAGGGGGCAGATGTATGAGTGGAAATATTTATATCTACATTGCAATCGTAGCGATCACCAGTTATCTGATCCGCGTGCTTCCGCTGACGCTGATCCGCAAGCCGATCAAAAACCGGTTTATCCGTTCTTTCCTGTATTATGTACCTTATGTCACACTTGCGGTTATGACCTTTCCGGCAATCATTGATGCCACAGCCACACCGCTTGCAGGAGCACTTGCTCTAATTGCCGGCATCTTTATGGCATGGAAAGGACTCGGACTTTTCCCGGTTGCGATCGCCTGCTGCATCATTGCTTACCTTGGTGGACTGATTTTTTAATAAAAAAGTGCCTGCATCATTTTTTGATCCAGGCATTTCTTCTATCCCCAAAGTGAAAATAAAAATACTACGATTCCAAGAATAACAAGAATCACACCCGTCACACGGTTCAGTGTTTTCGGTGTGGCTTTATTTGCAAATACCGCAGCAATTCTCGCCCAGATCAGGGTAAATATCACACATAAAATAAATACCATCCAATCCGGCTGTCCACCTATGGCAAAATGTGAAACTGCACCTGTAAATGCAGTAAATGCCATAATAAATACGCTGGTTCCCACAGCCATTTTTAGTTCATATCCAAGCACTGTGGTAAGTATAAGAAGCATCATCATGCCTCCGCCGGCACCGATAAATCCACAGATAAATCCGATCATGACACCACAGATTAACGACTGCACTGCACGTTTCTTCGGCGATACTTTTTCCATGGCTTCTTTTGTTGTCATGACAGGTTTTACGATGAACTTAATGCCGAGCAAGAATGTCATAAATACCGAAAAATTTCCCATCGTTGTAGATGGTACCAGACTGGACACATAACTTCCCACAACGGTAAAGGTAAGTACGCTGACCATCATGATCAGACCATTCTTCACATCCAGATTCTTATTCTTTCCATATGTATAGGCAGATACTGCGCTTGCAAGTACATCTGATGAAAGTGCAATTCCGACTGCCATATATGGATCCATTCCAAGAAATGTGATCAGAATCGGACTGATCACTGCCGCCGCACTCATTCCTGCAAATCCGGTTCCGAGTCCGGCTCCCATCCCCGCGAAAAATGTTACAATAATCATTAATATTGTATTCATCTAGTTCTTTTCCTCCAACATCTTCTCTATATTCGCTTCCATATGCGCCATTCCTTTTTGAAGTGCTTTTCTTGTATCTTCATCCATTCCTTCAAATAGTTTTTCAACGAACGACTGCTGAAGTTTCTGTCCTTCTTGGATAATCTCTTTTGACTTTTCTGTACAGATCAGATTGACTTTTCTTCGGTCACCTTCTACACTTTTCCGCTCCAGATAGCCTTCATTCACAAGTTTATCCACATTTACCGATACAAGATTGGCTTTAATTTTTCGTATTTCTACGATGTCTCTGGCAGTTTTGTATTCTGGGTTGTTCGCCAAGAAAAGTAAGATGTCAAATGCGGTCTGTGGAATATTCAGTTCATGGCATAACGGTTTGCAGGTCTCACTGTATGCCTTTGACAGCTTTTCTGCAAATTCAATTCCTGTGTTCATATATGTAGGTCTCCTTTTTTATTTCATTTTTGAACTATTCATTTTTGTATTAATATAACATTTAGAAATAATTTTGTAAAGTACTATCTGATATGCACTAATATGCCAGTGTAAAGCAAAAGCCTTCCGAGTACCGACTCAGAAGGCTTTCCTGCTCTTTCAAAAATGAGCTGTTTTATTTCGATTACTATATTTCCATCATTCCGGACATAACACATCCACCAACTGCTCCACATTTTTTCATATCATTCCACTGTTCTTCATCGAACTTTATTCCGCCTATTCCATACACCGGAATGCTGACTTCCCGGCAAACCTCTTTTAAAAATCCCAATCCTCTTGGCGGTAATCCCCTCTTACAATCTGTCGCATAGATATGCCCTGCCGTAAGATAGGAAGCTCCCAATTGCTCTGCTTCTTTCGCTTCTTCTACAGAATGTATAGAAATTCCAATCTTTGTAAATTTTTTCTTTTCTTCATCAGTTATTTTTTGCAAAATTGGAAGTGGCAGATGTACAGATGTACATCCAAGTTCTAGTGCAGTCTTCCAGAAATTATGAAGAATACAAGACACCTGATAACGGCTGCAAATATTCATTACTTCTTTTGCCAATGTCCCATATTCCTCTTCTGTCAGATCTTTTTCTCTTAATCCATTTCCTACAGCTCCAGAATCAGTTCCACCACAGCTTCCGAATGTATCTTGCAGACTCTTTCTATCTGCTCTAAAAACGGGCGGTTGCATAATTTCCGATTGCTGACTGCAATGATTTTAAAGTCCTGATTGTTTACAGATTTTATCACTGACAACTCCTTTCAGCTGTATTCGGCATGTTTTTAACACAAGATACTCCCTGTTACACATAGATATAATCACTCATCACCGGCTGAAGATTGTGTTTCAGAAGTGCCTGATAGACCTCATCCACCGAACGTCCATCCGAGATTTCAAACTGCTCATCTCCGGATTCTCCGCTATCCTTTCCGGTATACTTGCTCTCATGATCTCCGATTCCGGTAGACACTCCCGCAGATACCTTTGTCGCTGCAATCTTTACGATGCCGTCACGGAAATGTTTCTGCTCGCGGGAAGAAACGGTAATACCGACATACGGCAGGAAAATACGGTACGCACACAGAATCTGGCACAACTGCTTTTCGTGCACGTCAAGCGGATTGATCTTGTCGTTGTTGATGATCGGGCGCAGACGCGGACAGGACAGGGAATACTCTGCATACGGATACTTGCGCTGCAGATAATAAATGTGCAGTGCAGAAGCCAGTGCATCTTTGTGGAAATCAGAAAGTCCAAGCAATGCGGAAAATCCGACACCACGCATGCCTCCCATCAGCGCACGCTCCTGTGCCTCAAAACGGTATGGAAATACACGCTTATGCCCCATCAGATGCAGGGTTTCGTATTTGACATTGTCATAGGTTTCCTGGAATACCGTCACGTAATCAGCGCCGCATTCGTGCAGATACCGGTATTCATCGCTGTTGACCGGATAAATTTCCAGACCGATATTGCGGAAATATTTCTTTGCCAGCCTGCAGGCTTCCCCGATATACTCGACATCACTCTGCGCACGGCTCTCGCCAGTCAGCATCAGGATTTCCTCAATGCCGGAGTCTGCAATGACTTTCATCTCATGCTCGATTTCCTCAAAAGTCAGTTTCTTACGATGAATGTCGTTGTAGCAGTTAAATCCGCAGTACACACAGTAATTCTCGCAGTAGTTTGCAATGTAAAGCGGTGTGAACAGATACACCGTATTTCCGAAATGCTTGCCTGTCTCGATCTTTGCACGCTGTGCCATGCGCTCTAAGAATGGTTCCGCCGCAGGAGAAAGCAGTGCTTTAAAATCCTCGACCGTACAGGTTTCATGCTCTAAAGCATTCTGCACATCTCTTGCCGTATATTTGTTGTAATCGTAACTTCACTTTTATCAGTAACCTGTGTATATTTTTCTAATACAGATGCATCACTGATCTTAACCGGAAATGTTACACCGGTAATATCAGAACCATCACTGTTCACATGATAAGAACCTGCTGCAAGGGATGCTCTGGTTTTCTGCTTTGTTGCTGATGAAACAGTATCTGCGCCTGCGACACCGTCTGCTTTATAGAAATCGGCATATGGGATGTTCATTAATACATAGACTTCATTCTGTACGTCTGGTGTTTTCGACACAAGTGCATCAATTGCTTTTGTTAAAGTATCTGCTGCTGTATCTACTACGGATTGTGATTCTTTTGCTGTAAGAGCTTCTTTTGCTGCTGTTAACTTTTCCTGCATTAATCAGGGTGGAACGTATGATGACATCCGGATAGAGCATGCGAAGGAGATATCTAAGCTTAATCTTGACGGCTATGCCGTGGGAGGACTTGCAGTCGGGGAATCACATGAAGAGATGTACAGAATACTTGACAGTGTTGTACCGTATCTTCCGGTTGATAAGCCGACATACCTCATGGGCGTCGGAACACCGGCGAATATAATTGAAGGCGTAGACAGAGGAATAGATTTCTTTGACTGTGTATATCCTGCGCGTAACGGCAGACACGGACATGTATATACCCATTACGGTAAGCTTAATCTGTTCAATGCCAGATACGAGAAGGATTTGTCTCCGATAGAGGAAGGATGTAACTGCCCGGTATGCCGTCATTATACCAGAGCATATATAAGACACCTTCTTAAGGCCGGAGAGATGTTAGGAATGAGATTCTGTGTGCTTCATAATCTTTATTATTACAACCATCTTATGGAAGAGATAAGAGAAGCACTTGAGAATAACAGATTTGGTGAATTTAAGAAGAGAACATTAGAAAGATTCAAGGAGGATTCAAAATGATTTTAGCAGCAGCCGGAGGACAACAGATTATATTTATAATAGGATACATCATTTTCTTTGCAGCGTTGATGTATTTTATTGCAATCAGACCACAGAAGAAACAGCAGAAGAAACAGCAGGAACTTCTCAGCTCAATGGAGAAGGGCGACAGCGTTCTTACAACAAGCGGTTTTTATGGAGTTATAATTGATATTACAGATGATACAGTAATCGTCGAGTTCGGTAATAACAAGAACTGCCGTATTCCTATGCAGAAGGCAGCGATTGTTGAAATCGAGAAAGCAGAAGCATAATATATTTCCACATTGAAACCGGACCCTCTTTTGGCATGCCTTAAGAGGGTTTTTGCTATTTATTTTTATATTACACACATATGTGAAAGGGCTATTTATATGAAAGTTATGCATTTATCGGATCTGCATCTTGGCAAGAGGGTTAATGAATTTTCTATGATTGATGATCAGAGATACATTCTGAAACAGGTAATGGATATTGTAATCAATGATAAAGCAGATGCTGTTATAATTGCGGGTGACGTTTATGACAGACAGGTGCCGCCTGTGCAGGCTGTTGAATTGTTTGATGCATTCTTAACCGGGCTTATGAACATGAACATACCGGTGCTTGTGATAAGCGGCAATCATGATTCAGCGGAAAGAATTGCTTTTGGATCTGATATAATGAGCGCCGGGCATATATATATGTCGCGTGCTTATGATGGAAAACTGCAGTGTGTCACACTTAAAGATGAATACGGACCGGTTAATTTCTATATGCTTCCTTTTATCAAACCTTCGTATGTACGGCCTTATTTTGATGAAGATATTAAAGATTACAATGATGCTGTCCGTCTTGTAATTCAGAATACGGAATATGATCCCGGAGAACGTAATGTCATAATATCACACCAGTTTGTAACCGGTGCGCAGACATGCCAGTCCGAGGAGATTACAGTCGGAGGGCTTGATAATGTTGATGCTTCGGCTTATGCTTTTTTTGATTATGCAGCACTTGGGCATATTCACGGACCTCAGAATATGGGCGATAGGATAAGGTATTGCGGAACGTTGTTAAAGTATTCTTTTTCCGAAATCAATCATAAGAAATCGGTCACACTGGTTGAACTGGGACCTAAGGGCGAGGTGAATATTGAACTTAAGCCAATTAAACCACTCAGGGATATGCGCGAAATAAAAGGAACTTATATGGAGTTGACTGCAAGGGATTTCTACCGGAATCTTAATACTGATGATTATTATCATATAATACTTACTGATGAGGATGATATATATGATGCGGCAGCTAAACTTCGTGTAATATATCCTAATCTGATGAAAATAACATATGATAATGTAAGAACAAGAAATAATATGAATTATGATACGCAGGATGAACGCCGGGATGATATGAAACCTGAGGATTTTCTTAATGAATTATATGAACTTCAGAATGGCTGCAGCATGAATGAAGAACAGATGAGATATGCCAAAGAACTTTTTGAGAAAGTGAGGGAGAATGCATGAGACCGGTTAAACTTATAATGTCGGCATTCGGACCATATGCCGGATGCGTTGAGATACCTTTTGAAAAATTCGGCAGCAAGGGACTTTATCTGATAAACGGCGATACGGGAGCCGGTAAAACAACAATATTTGATGCCATTTGTTTTGCACTTTACGGCGAACCGAGCGGCAGTATCAGGGATGAGAGAATGTTGAGAAGCCAGTATGCCGAAGAAGATACTCCGACATATGTTGATATGGATTTTGAATTTCATGGCATGAAATACAATGTCAGGAGAAACCCTGCATATATGCGTCCCAAAAGGCATGGTGAAGGTTTTACGGAGGAAAAGGCAGGCGCCGTGCTCACATACCCTGATGGAAGGATAGTTGATGGAACAACGCTTGTGACCCAGGCGGTAACTGATATTATGGGACTTAACCGACAACAGTTCGGACAGATTGCGATGATTGCACAGGGTGATTTCCTGAAACTTCTGTTAGCCAGGACGGACGAAAGAAGCGGGATATTCAGGGAAATTTTTAAGACCGGATATTATTACAGGTTCCAGACAGAAATCTCCGGTGAGATAAACAGACTTAAGTCGGAGCTTAAAGAACAACAGCGAGTTATAAAACAATATACTGACGGACTTATATGCGATGCGGATACCCTTTATGAAGTCGAGCTCAGGGATATTAAGCAGAGGGCGGAGATTGAAGATGCGGCAGCTATAATGGAATTTGCCGGACGGCTTATCGAATCGCAGACAAAGGAGGCGGAGGCTTTTTCGGCAAGGCTTAAAGTTGTTGACAAACGTATCAATAAACTTACGGTTGAAGAACAGAATGCCATTAAAGCAGCCAAATTAAAAAAACAGATAGAGGAGGCCATAAAAGCGACCGGAATATTGTCCGAAAGGTCAAAGACCCTGAAGACAGCGGCAGAAAAGGCAGCCGGACAGGCAGAAAAGCTGCCGGAAGTTTATGAGCGTATATCGAATTTAAAAATGAATCTGGCACAGTACGAGGAGTACAACAGCCTTCTGAAACAGAGACAGGAGTTTGCTGACCGGATTGCAAAGATTCAGGCGTGGATTGAAGATTCGGGCAGGAAACTTGAAACCGGACAGAAAGAACTGGATGAACTTAAAAAACGTTATGCCGGCCTGGAAAATGCTGCAGCGGACAAGGAACGTTATGCGGCTGAACTTGAGAAGATAAAAGGTGAAAATGCCGGATTGAAAAATATCTGTGACGACATAGAAAGATATTATAAAAAGAACGTGGAGTATAATAAGCTTACTTCAGGATATATTAAGGAACGTGAAAAATATCAAATAATGCAACAAGAACTGAGCGGGCTGGAAAATATTTTTATGGATTCGCAGGCAGGGCTCATCGCACAGAAACTTGAAGACGGTAAGCCATGTCCGGTATGCGGTTCACTTACGCATCCTTCACCGAGAATACCGTCCGGAAGAATAGTTGAAAAAACAGAACTTGATGCTATGAGAAAAGCGGTTACGGCTGAACGTGGATTATATGAGGAATACAGTAAACGGACAGGAGCAGCCGGTGCTGAATGCGATGAACTTAACAGAACCATTCTCAATAGGATGGAAGAATACGGGCATTGTGATGATATTGAGGCATCCGGAAAGATGGCAGCCGGACTGCTTGCACTTAAGAAAGAGGAATATGCATCGGCAAACAGCAATTTTTTGAAAGCGGGTGAGCAGATTAAAGAGAGGCTGATGATCAGTGAGAAGATAACCCGGACAGAGGGCGCGATAAATGAATTAAATTCCCAAATCAAGGTACATACCGCACAATACGCCTCCGCGAAAGCATCATACGAATCGGTTTGTGCCAATATTGAGGAGAAGGAGAAAAAACTCAAATCAGCCTCATATGATGAAATGCGCGGCGAATGTGATAAGTTGCAGAAAGAAGCAGAACAGATCAAGCTTAATGCCGATAATAAGGCACAGGAATACAACAGCACGCGGGAAGAATTCATGAAGGCGGAAAGCAATATGCATACTCTTATGCGGGAATTGGACCCTATTAAAGAAATTGATGCACAACAGATCAAAACAGCCAAAGATGAAGCGTCGGAAGAGAAAAACAACCTTACCGGGATGATAAGAAAGTTAGATGCCGGCATAAGTATGAATATTAAGGCAAGAGATGGCATTGCATCAGTAGCTGAAAGTATTGATGCAGACAATAGACGTTATGCATGGCTGAAATCACTTGCCGACACCGTGAACGGAACGGTTCCGGGATGCGATAAAATAATGCTTGAAACATATGTGCAGACTGTTTATTTCGACCGTATAATAAATTGTGCCAATTCCCGTTTCATGATAATGAGTGACGGAAGGTATGAACTAAGAAGATGCAGGACGGCGCAGAACCGCAGAACGCAGAGCGGACTGGAACTTGAAGTTATCGATCACTACAATGGAAGTACAAGAAGCGTCAGGACACTGTCGGGCGGTGAATCATTTATGGCATCTTTGTCACTGGCACTGGGCCTGGCCGATGAGATACAGCGCAATGCCGGCGGGATTCAGCTTGACACTATGTTTATAGACGAAGGATTTGGTTCGCTTGATGATGAAGCACTGTCCAAGGCGGTGGGCGTTTTGTCGGAACTTTCTTCAGGCAACAGGCTTGTCGGTATCATATCGCATGTGGGAAGCCTCCAGGAAAGGATAGACCGCCGGATTACGGTTGAGCGCGGAGCGGTGTGTGGAAGTACGGTTAAAATCACTGTTTAGAACGAATACTTATATGTTTTAAGAAAGATACAATTTATACGAGTATTGAGGTCAAATTTGTACTGTATCATGCATGAAATCTATATGGTATCATTATTATGATAAATCAAAGGAGGGTTTCATGAAAACATTAAAATTTAAAAGAATTTTCACAGCACTGCTTGCTGTTATGCTTATTGTATCTATGGCAGTAGCAGCAACAGCATGCGGAAAGAAATCATCTTCTACAGATACCAATGCATCTACAACCGCAGCGGCAGAAGATGGTAACGACGGAGAAGAGACAAAGAGCGATGCAGATCTTTCTTCAATTGAATTTGTAAGAAAGATGGGTAACGGTATTAACCTTGGTAACACACTTGAGGCATATAATCATGCCAAAGGTACCAATCTTGCTACTAAGGTATACGAGACAACATGGGGTCAGCCTGTTACCACTCAGGATATGATCAATGGCATGAAGGCAGCCGGATTTGATACAATCAGAATCCCTGTTTCATGGACCAACATGATGAACTTTGAAGACGGCGATTATACAATTGGCGCAGCATATCTTGACAGAGTTGAAGAGATTACTAAGTGGGCGGTAGATGCCGGAATGTATGTAATCATCAATGACCACTGGGATGGCGGCTGGTGGGGAATGTTCGGTTCCGCAACAGAAGAGACCAGAACAAAGGCTATGACACTTTACACAGAGATGTGGAAGCAGATTGCGGACAGATTTAAAGATTACTCATATAATGTAATCCTTGAGTCTGCTAATGAGCAGCTTGGCTCAGGCCTTAACGAGACAACTATTTGCAAAGACACAGGAACACTTACGGATGATGAGATGTATGAAATCACCAACAAGATTAACCAGGCATTCGTTGACACCGTAAGAGCTGCCGGCGGATATAATGAGGACAGATTCCTTCTTATTGCCGGATACAATACAGATATAACCAAGACTTGTGATGACAGATTTGTAATGCCTACGGATACAGCTAAGGATAAGCTTCTTATATCGGTTCATTTCTATGAGCCATGGAGCTATTGCGCTGAGGAAATGGAGTCGGCAGCACCTTGGGGAACCAAGAAAGAACTTGCAGCGATAAGTGAGTCGCTTAACAAGATGACCAAGTTCACGGACAAGGGCATCGGCGTTGTAATCGGTGAGTATGCAGCAATGCCGCTTAAGGATAAATCGTTCAAAGAGAATATGAATACATATCATGCAAATATCCTTGATATATGTGATATCAATGATTACTGCCCGATTCTCTGGGACAGAGGAGACTTTTTCAGCAAGACTGACTGCAAGCTTATCGACAGTGATATGGCTAAGCTTTTTGCGTCACGTAATTATGAAAATGAGTCCAAGAAGTCGGTAGAAGATGTTAAGTCTGCTGCCAAGACAGAGATGGAAGCTTTCGTTAAGAACGCTCCGGAAACATTTGCAAAGGAAGAAGAGCAGGCTGATCCTGACAGTGCAACCGCATGGATCATGTATAACGGCGGCGGAGTTCAGTACAGCGTAGGCGATACATATAATCCGGCACCTGTTGCAGGCGTTACGGCTACTGATGTCAAGATCACAGGAGCAGGTACATATACAGTTGCCCTTGATTTTTCAGGATTAAGCGACGGTAAGGCTTATGGAATTACATTCTCAGCTGTAGGACTTTCAAACGGCGAAATTCTTTACCCTGGATATACAATGGATATCAAGGAAATCAAGATTAACGGTAAGGCTATTACACTTACTGCTAAGCCATATACAGCATCTGATGATGAGAAGTGTACGCGTGTTAACCTTTACAATGAATGGGTTTCCAAGCTTCCGGATGACGCTCATACACTTGACGGCAATCTTGACGGATGTTCAGCAGTTATAGTTGATAAGGCTGATTTCGCACAGGTTGAGAAAATCGAAGTAACATTTGATTACGTTGCACCACAGTAAGATAAATAAAATCAACTAAATTAAATAAAAGACATCATTTCTTTTGAGGTAGTCATCAAGTATAATTACTAGAAATTGTAAATGGTGTCTTTTTTTGTGGTGCAAAGGCTTGTTTTTTTGAGCTGAGTATTATAAAATTTAATTTAATGGTATTTGCACACAGGATGCCGAATAATAGAAGTAAAGAGGAAATAATATGAGTAATTACAAGATTACATTGATTCCGGGCGACGGAATAGGACCGGAAATTGTTGCACAGGCAGTCAAGGTTCTTGATGCAGCAGGAGACAAATATGGATATAAGCTTGATTATACGTCGATTCTTATGGGAGGATGCTCCATTGACAAATATGGTGTTCCGCTTACTGATGAGGCAGTTGCGATTGCAAAGAGTTCGGATGCGGTTCTTCTCGGAGCAGTCGGAGGTAATGTCGGCAATTCCAGATGGTATGATGTCGCACCGAATTTACGACCTGAGGCAGGATTACTCAAGATAAGGAAAGATCTGGAACTTTTTGTAAATATGCGTCCGGCATATCTCTATGATGAACTTAAGAATGCATGTCCGCTTAAGTCTGAAATAATCGGGGACGGCTTTGATATGGTCATTATGAGAGAACTGACCGGAGGACTCTATTTCGGTGAAAGACACACGGAAGAAATTAACGGTGTACTTACAGCGGTAGATACGTTAACATATAATGAGAATGAGATCAGACGAATCGCAATCAAGGCATTTGAGATAGCCATGAAGAGACGTAAGATCGTGACAAGCGTCGACAAGGCCAATGTTCTTGATTCTTCAAGGCTCTGGCGTAAAGTTGTCAAAGAAGTTGCTGCGGATTATCCGGAAGTTACATATACGGACATGCTTGTCGACAACTGTGCTATGCAGCTTGTAATGAACCCGGGTCAGTTTGACGTTATTCTTACAGAGAACATGTTCGGTGACATCCTTTCCGATGAAGCCAGCATGATAACAGGTTCAATAGGAATGCTTTCAAGTGCCAGCCTCGGTAAGACTAAGCTCGGACTTTATGAGCCGTCACACGGTTCCGCACCTGATATTGCAGGCAAGAACATAGCTAATCCTATTGCGACGATTCTTTCGGCTGCCATGATGTTACGTTATTCACTTGATCTTGATGATGCGGCAGCAGCAATAGAGGTAGCGGTTGCGAAGGTCCTTAAGGAAGGATACAGAACGACGGATATCATGTCCGAGGGAATGACACTTGTCGGAACGGACAAGATGGGCGATCTGATTGCCGAGAGACTTTAATTTAATATTCGAAAGGAATTGTAATATATGAAAAGCGATGCAGTTAAAAAAGGAGTCAGCCAGGCTCCTCACAGATCATTATTTAATGCACTTGGTTTTACCAAAGAAGAGATGGAGAAACCTTTAATAGGTATTGTAAGCTCACAGAGCGAAATTATACCGGGACATATGAACCTTGACAAAATCGTTGAGGCAGTTAAGCTCGGAGTTGCAATGGCAGGCGGAACACCTGTAGTGGTACCGGCAATCGCAGTGTGCGACGGAATTGCAATGGGCCATGTCGGAATGAAATATTCCCTCGTAACAAGAGATCTTATTGCAGATTCAACAGAGTGTCTGGCAACAGCACATCAGTTTGATGCACTCGTTATGGTTCCAAACTGTGATAAGAATGTTCCGGGACTTCTTATGGCAGCAGCCAGAATTAATGTTCCAACGGTATTCGTGAGCGGCGGTCCTATGCTTGCAGGCCATGTAAAAGGATGCAAGACAAGCCTTTCAAGCATGTTTGAGGCAGTTGGCGCATATACAGCAGGCAAGATTTCGGCAGAAGAGCTTGACGAATATGAGAATAAGGCATGCCCTACATGCGGTTCATGCTCAGGTATGTATACAGCCAACAGTATGAACTGTCTTACTGAAGCAATCGGTATGGGACTTCAGGGCAACGGTACAATCCCGGCAGTGTATTCGGACAGAATAAAGCTCGCAAAACACGCAGGAATGAAGGTCATGGAACTTCTTGAGAAGGATATAAGACCTCTTGATATTATGACAGAAAAAGCATTTATGAATGCACTTACTGTAGATATGGCACTCGGATGTTCTACCAATACAATGCTTCACCTCCCGGCTATTGCAAGAGAAGCCGGAGTAAAGCTTAATCTTGACATTGCCAACGAGATAAGCGCAAGAACACCTAACCTCTGCCACCTCGCTCCGGCAGGCCACACATATATGGAAGAACTTAATGAGGCCGGCGGTGTATATGCGGTAATGAACGAACTTTCCAAGAAAAATCTTCTCAACCTTGATCTTATCACAGTAACCGGCAAGACTGTAGGAGAGAATATCAAGGATTGTGTAAATAAGAATCCGGAAGTTATCAGACCTATCGATAATCCATACAGCGTAACAGGCGGTATCGCGGTTCTCAGAGGTAACATTGCCCCTGATTCATGCGTTGTAAAGCGTTCAGCTGTTGTGGAAGAAATGCTTGTCCATGAAGGACCGGCAAGAGTGTTTGACTGTGAAGAAGATGCAATCGCTGCCATAAAGGGCGGCAAGATTGTTCCGGGAGATGTTGTTGTCATCAGATATGAAGGCCCTAAGGGAGGACCTGGTATGCGTGAAATGCTTAACCCTACATCCGCAATAGCAGGTATGGGACTTGGCTCAAGCGTAGCACTTATAACTGACGGACGTTTTTCGGGAGCTTCAAGAGGAGCTTCAATCGGTCATGTATCACCGGAAGCAGCGGTCGGCGGACCTATTGCATTTATTGAAGAAGGCGATATCATAAGCATAGATATCCCTGCCAACACAATCAATGTCAAGGTAAGCGATGAGGAACTAAATGCTCGTAAGGCTAAATGGCAGCCTAGAGAACCGAAAGTTACCAAGGGATATCTTGCACGTTATGCGAAGATGGTAACATCAGCAGATAAGGGAGCAGTCCTTGAAATAAAATAATTTGGAGAAATATACAATGCAGCTTACAGGATCACAGATAATTATAGAATGTCTTAAGGAACAGGGTGTGGATATCGTTTTCGGATACCCGGGAGGAGCCATTCTTAATGTGTATGATGAATTATACAAACATTCGGATGAGATAACACATATCCTCACTTCACATGAGCAGGGAGCTTCCCACGCAGCGGACGGATATGCGAGGGCAACAGGTAAGGTCGGTGTGTGTTTTGCAACATCGGGACCCGGTGCAACCAATCTCGTAACAGGTATTGCGACGGCTTATATGGATTCGGTGCCTATGGTGGCAATCACATGTAATGTCGGAGTTCCGCTTCTCGGAAAAGACAGTTTTCAGGAAATAGACATAACCGGTGTGACATTACCGATTACCAAATATAATTACATTGTTAAAGATATAACGAAACTTGCCGGAGTGATAAGAGATGCCTTCAGAATAGCTAAGCAAGGCAGACCGGGACCGGTTCTTATCGATATACCTAAGGATGTCACAGCACAGAAGACAGAGTATACCTATGTCAAACCGGCAGAGATATCAAGAGAAACCGCGCAGATAACCAACGAAGCTGTCAATGAAGCTGTGTCGATGATAAAAGAAGCAGAGAAACCTTTTATTTTCGTAGGAGGCGGTGCCATTATTTCGGGCGCCCAGGATGAACTTGCGGAGTTTGCATCCAAAATCGATGCGCCTGTAGCGGATTCATTGATGGGAAAGGGTGCTTTTAACGGAACCGACCCGAGATATACCGGAATGCTCGGCATGCACGGAACCAAAACCTCCAATTTTGCGGTTATGGAGTGTGACCTTCTTGTAGTTGTTGGAGCCAGATTCTCGGACCGTGTAACAGGCGATACCAAGAGGTTTGCTCCTAATGCACGTATCCTCCAGCTTGATATCGATCCGGCGGAGATCAATAAGAATATCCACGTGGATGCAAGCGTTATCGGCGACGTAAGAGAAATCCTTAAAGCCCTGAATACAAGGCTTGACGATATGGAACATACCGAATGGATGGCACATGTAGAGCAGATGAAAAAAGAATATCCGCTCAAATACAACAAGGACGTCCTTACAGGACCTTATGTCATTGAACAGATTTATGATATTACGGGCGGTGATGCAATAATTACGACCGAAGTCGGACAGCACCAGATGTGGGCGGCTCAGTATTACAAGTACAAGGAACCGAGAACACTTCTCACATCGGGAGGTCTCGGAACTATGGGTTACGGTCTCGGAGCATCAATCGGAGCCAAGATGGGACGCAAAGACAAGACGGTTATCAATGTTGCCGGTGACGGATGCTTCAGAATGAACATGAATGAGCTTGCAACAGCCACACGTTATAATATTCCTGTAATCGAGGTGGTAATCAACAATCACGTGCTCGGAATGGTAAGACAGTGGCAAAGACTTTTCTACGGCAAGAGATTTTCTCAGACTAACATTGAAAGAGGAACAGACCTTATGAAGCTTGCCGACGCATTTGGCGTTGAGGGCATAAGGATAACAAAGAAATCCGAGATAAAGCCAATGCTTGAAAAGGCACTCAAATGCGGTAAGCCTTGCCTTGTGGACGTTATCATCAACAAGGATATAAACGTTCTTCCAATGGTACCTGCCGGCGCAGACGTTTCACAGCCGATAATGAATATCGAACTTGATTAAGAAATCGAAATATAGGGGGTAATAAAATGGTAAAATATCCAAATGCCGCAAGCGGTATCAAAAAGGTGTTTCTGGCAAAGATCATAGGTGTTATAGGAGTTCCGCTTGCTTTTATACCGGGAATAGGCGCACTTCTTTTGATGACTTGTACCGTAGCTGCAACTATTTTCAACGTATGGGGAATACTTGAAGCTTCAAAAGACCATAATGGTTATCAGACAGCTCTTGTTTTCACAGTGGCTGATCTTATCTTTTCAATAGTTGACACATTTATTGACAATAATGCGATATCAAGTGTT
>ENA-OOXT01001360-OOXT01001360.1-human-gut-metagenome-genome-assembly--contig:-NODE-1360-length-15876-cov-1.970229_pt1 | contig 15876 bp, 8 predicted proteins | sample MGYA00241590_ERZ501349 | MGnify/ENA primary metagenome ERZ501349 (study PRJEB25962, sample SAMEA2042838) | human gut metagenome | biome: human gut; feature: human-associated habitat; material: faeces...
TATGTACAGCCGTTATGGCTTCATGTGACAGCTTTTCAGGTGGTAGCAAAGATCAGTTGAAAGCTGAGAATGATTCTCTTTTAATGGAACTGACTCAGCGTAATGCTGAACTGGATGAAATGATGGGCACTTTCAATGATATTTCGGAAGGATTTCGTCAAATCAATGCGGCAGAAAGCCGTGTAGACTTGCAGCGTGGTGCAGTTGCAGAGGGTTCTCTGAATGCTAAACAGCAGATAGCCTCTGATATTGAATTCATCCGTAAGCAAATGGAAGAGAACAAAGAGCAGATTGCCAAGCTGCAATCTATGTTGAAAAACAGTAAGACCAACTCTTCTCAGTTAAAAAGAGCCGTTGAGTCTTTGACACAGGAACTGAATGCGAAAACCCAGCGTATCGAAGAGTTACAGGCCGAACTGGCTTCTAAGAATATCCGTATCCAGGAATTGGATGCCGCCGTTACGGATTTGAATGCTGTCAAGAGTGAATTGACTGCTGAGAATGAGGCAAAAGCCAAGACAGTGGCAGAACAGGATAAAGCGCTTAATACTGCATGGTTTGTATTCGGAACGAAGAAAGAACTGAAAGACCAAAAAATTCTGAGCGGTTCCGGATTATTTAAAAAAGGTTCGGTCTTGAAAGATGGTGATGTCAATAAGGATTATTTTACCCAGGTTGATATTCGTACTACCAAAGAAATCAAACTGTATTCCAAAGATGCCGATATTCTGACTACCCATCCTACCGGTTCTTATACCTTGGAAAAAGATGATAAAGATCAGTTGACATTGAAGATTACCAATCCGAAAGAATTCTGGAGCGTTTCCAAGTATCTGGTAATTCAAGTGAAATAGTTACTTGATTGATAATTGATAGGGCTGTTTCAAAAGTGCGTTTCGTTTGTAGGCCTGCTTTTGAAACAGCCTTTTTAGTATTCTTTTTTATGCTTTATAAAAATCTTTTTTTTGATTTGGACGATACGCTTTGGGCGTTCTCTCTCAATGCTCGTGATACCTATGAAGAAATGTACTGGAAGTATGGATACGATCGCTATTTCGATTCGTTCGAGCATTATTATTTACTTTATCAGCGTCGCAATCTGGATTTATGGGCAGAGTATGCAGATGGTAAAGTCACGAAAGAAGAGTTAAACCGTCAACGTTATCTTTATCCTTTGGAGGCTGTAGGAGCAGGTGACTCCACTTTGGCAAAGGCTTACGAAAGAGATGCTCTTACAATGATTCCTACCAAAAGCAAATTGATGCCACATGCGCGTGAAGTGCTGGAATATCTTTCGGGAAAATACAATTTGTACATTCTTTCAAATGGATTTAAAGAACTCCAAAGTCATAAAATGCGTTCGTCGGGCATTGATGAATATTTCAAAAAAGTGGTTCTTTCCGATGATATCGGAATCCTGAAGCCTTGGCCTGAGATTTTTCATTTTGCTCTTTCGACAACCCAGTCCGAGTTGAATAATTCGCTGATGATCGGAGATAGTTGGGAAAATGATATAGTCGGAGCGGCGGGAGTAGGCATGCACCAGGTGTTTTACAACTTGTCCGGTCGTACCGACTTGCCTTTTGCTCCTACCTATCAGATTACTGATTTGAAAGATTTATTTAATTTTTTGTGACATTGACAGATTAGTTGTACTTTTGTTTCCAATGATGAACATCTAAAAATACTATTATGGAAACTCTCATTCCTTTTGCATTGTTGTGTTTCACATCTTTCTTTACGTTGACTAATCCGTTGGGCACAATGCCGGTTTTTCTGACTATGACGCAGGGTATGACCGATAAAGAACGTTGTTCTATCGTAAAGCGCGCAACATTAGTCTCGTTTATCACATTGATGGTCTTTGTCTTTGCCGGGCAATTCCTCTTCAAGTTTTTCGGTATTTCGACAAACGGTTTCCGAATAGCGGGTGGCGTTATCATTTTCAAGATTGGTTTTGATATGCTGCAGGCACGCTATACACCGATGAAATTGAAAGATGAAGAAATCAAGACCTATGCGGATGATATTTCGATTACTCCTTTAGGTATTCCGATGTTATGTGGTCCGGGCGCTATTGCCAATGCAATCGTACTGATGCAAGATGCACATTCCTTTGAGATGAAAGGGGTGCTTATAGGCACTATTGCCCTTATTTATTTTCTTACATTCTTGATATTGAAGGCTTCCACCCGTTTGGTCAATTTATTAGGGGAAACCGGTAATAATGTGATGATGCGCCTTATGGGACTCATCTTGATGGTGATTGCCGTAGAATGTTTCGTTAGCGGAGTGAAGCCGATATTGACGGATATTGTAAAGGAAGGTTGTTTGATGTAATTAAATAAGAGAGCCGGAATTTGGCAGTAATGAAAAAAGGTTGCAAACAGGAAAACAGTCTTCCGCTTGCAACCTTTTTTATAACTAGCGTGAAATACCATATCATGCTTTATGTTTTATCATCAGAAAGCTTAACTACCGGTTTGTCTTTTCTGCTATTATGACAAACCGGTACTGGTTAGGCTTTGTTTAATAACCCGGATTCTGCTGTGCTTTCAAAGTCGGGTTGGCATTGGTTTCACTTACAGGAATAGGCAACAATGCTTTTGTATACGTACGGTCGAAACTTTGTGATTCTTTAAGTAATGAGTAGTGCCAGCCTTGGTTTTCCTCACTGCTATAGCGTACAATCGTTTCGTTATTGCGCATGGCATCGAAAAAGCGTTGCCCTTCGCCAACCAGTTCCTTACGGCGTTCAATCAAAACTTTGCTCAGGAATTCGTCATCAGCAATGGCATCGGATACTTTGGCTGTTGGAGTTTTGGTACGTTTGTCCAATAAATCGTTCAGATATTTTATACCTTCTGCTTTGGCTGCTCCGCCCAGTTTGGCAGCAGCTTCGGCTGCGTTCAGGTAAACTTCGGACAAACGTAAAATCGGTAAGTTGGCAAGGCGCATATCTCCCAGTGCTCCCAGCGGGAACTTATTGATGAAAATCGGATTGTCCCCATAGGTTTTCTTCAAGTCTTTGTCGTACATTGCTGGTAGTACAACTTCGTTACGGACATCTGCAGGATCGGTTTGCAGCATATCAACAAATGATTTTGTACAGATAGCATCGGCATATCCTTGTTCATTCAGCAAGTAGCCTATGCCTTCACGGTCGGCCCAGTCATCAGAACCATTGTTTATCAATTCAAAAATCATTTCTTTTGTATGGTTCGGATCTTGCTTGTCCCATGCCTCAGCGTATTGTTCGGGAGTCCATAATTCATAAGGAGAGTCGTTGATGATTTCTTTTGCTAAATCGAAGGCTTCCTGGTTTTTGTTCATGTATAGATACACTCGGCACAGCAAAGCTTTAGCTGCCCATAAATCAATATAGCCTTGTTTTTCACCTGCTTTTTTGGATACGGTCAGTGCTTCTGAGTCGATGGCATTATTCAGGTCTGCAACAACTTTGGCATAAACATCGGCTACCTTGTCACGTCCGGGTTGTGCATCACGATCCAGTGGTTTGTCAACGAAAGGTACTCCAAGCGAAGCACCTTCATCGTATGTATAGGGCATGCCGTACACTTTTACCAAATCAAAATGTACTAAGGCGCGTATTACTTTGGCCTGATTGTAGATATTTGCCAATTCAGCCTGAAAATTTTCCGCATCGGTAATTGTCTTGTTATCTACAGCCTCAATCAAGCGATTGGCGCGTCTTATCACATTGTACTGTATATTCCACATGTTTGGGGCATCATCTGCGGTATAGCGCATTTCATAGCAAGAAGAGGTGCGCATACCTTGAGTGCGTGCCTGCATGTCGTCCCCCCGGACATCTCCATAGTAGAACATGCGAGCTGCATAGTACTGGGTGTAAGTGGAATTGCCTTGCAGGCCATCATACATACCATACATTGCTGTGCGGGCATCATTATAATTGGTAATGGCGGAACTTGTTGGCGTTCCGTTGGAAGGGGTTTGGTCCAGCCAGTTATTCACACAGGACGAAAGCCCTGTCGTGACTGCTGCTAATGCTAGGATATTATATATTTTCTTCATAATGTATATGCTAAGTAAAGATTTTAATTAGAAACCAAGTTCGATACCAAATGTAATTGTTCTTAATGCAGGTGTCTCGAAGTAACACAGTCCGTCAACAGGGGTTTCTGGATCTACATACAAGTCTTTGGATTTCCAGGTAAGCAGATTATTACCCGAAATGTAAGCTCTTAATTTGCTTATTCCAGCCTTTTTGGACAAGTTGCTTGGAAGAGTGAAACCTATGGTCAGGTTTTTCAAACGTAAGTGATCGGTAGGCATCATCCAACGTGAAGAAACCGTATTTTTATTGCCATAGGCAAATAGGGGCAATTTAGCGTTGTCGCCCGGTTGCTTCCAGGTATCTTCAATCTTATAGTATGCCGGAACATTACCTACATAGTTGTAAGTACCGCCATTAGACTGTAACCAAGTTGCAGCATCGTATGCATGACCGCCCAAAGAGTAAGTCAGAGTAAAGTTTAAATCTATGAATTTCCAACTTACAAAGTTAGTCAGACCACCGGTCAGTTTCGGGTCGGGCGAACCGATAATCACCTTATTGGCCTCATTCGAATGTATGGTGGTTTCACGACTTCCATCTTCTCCGTTAATGTAGAACATTTCCGATCCGGTTTCCGGATCAACACCTGCGTATTCGTAAGCATAGAATGATTGATAAGCCTCTCCGATACGATGAATGGCTATGCCGTCAATCATTTCGTTCTGTTCGCCGTCCAGTTTTAACAAGGTGTTTTTGTTGTGTCCGAAGTTCAAGGATGTGCTCCAATACCAGTCTTTATTTTGGATATTGGTGGATTTAATTTCAAATTCAACACCGCGGTTTCTCATAGAACCGACATTCATCAGCATAGTGGCTCCACCGCTACTGTTGATTACACCCGGCACGGCTGAAATATTCTTGCTCATCAACAAATCCTTAGTGTCTCGGTTATACCATTCTGCAGTAATCGACAATCTGTTCCACAGCGTAACGTCCAAACCTACGTTGGTTGCGTAATTCTTTTCCCATTTCATATTGGGATTGTCAAAACGAGCTTCAGCCGAACCGCCATTTCCTGCATAGTTATAACCAAATTCATATACGCCCAAATAGCCGTACAAATCTGTGGGTTGTGTACCGTTCACACCGTAAGATACACGTAATTTGGCATCGGTCAGCACATGCTTGATATCCTGCATGAAAGCTTCTTCACTCAGTCTCCAAGAACCGGATATAGACCAGAAATCTCCCCAACGGCTTTCTCTTGACAAGCGGGAACTACCATCCCGGCGATAACTTGCACTAAAATAATACTTGTTATTGTAGTCATAATTGATACGTCCCAGGAAAGAAGTCATTCTGTATCGTTCTACATGGCTTGAAGCACGGCTATCGCCTGCATTTTCTATTTCCGGCAGGTAAGAAGGGTATTGGTTTCCGTTGGCATATAAATAATCATATTTATAATCTTCGGTTTCAAAGCCTACCAAAGCATCCAGATTGTGTAATCCGAAGGATTTGTTGTAAGATAATTGTGTTTGTGTATTTAACTGCCCTCTGTTGCCCATAACGCGCTGATAAACACCGTTTGATGAGCGACCGTCGTTGCTGCGGGGATCCCACCATATACGTTCATTGTTTTGGTTGAAGTCATAGCTGATGGCTTCTTTCAATTTCAGATTATCCCAAATAGTCCAGGTAGCGGCCATTGAACCGAGGAAGCGGTTTATGGTAGCCCTGTTGTAATTATATGTTTCAGTTTGTATAGGGTTGGCACCATTCAGTGCAGGGAAATTACTGCTGAATGAACCGTCTTCATTATATGGATATGTAGAGGGAGAGGCAGTCATTGCATAGCACATGATAGGGCTTGCAAAGCTGGTCCCTTCATTATTTACGTTTTGGGTTGAATTAGTATACATGGCGTTGGCTTCCAATAACACTTTGTCGGTTTGGTGTGTAACATTGGCGCGACCGGTGAAACGCTCATAGCCTGATACATTTGTAATACCTTCTTGCTTTGTATAAGCAAAAGAAGTATAAAACCTCGTTTTTTCATTACCGCCTTGTGCATTTACTTCATAATTCTGGTGGCTACCGTTACGGAATAAGACATCTTTCCAGTCTGTATATCCTGACCAGGGTTCTGCTGCATATTCATCGATGTTTTTATTGGCCAAAGCTGCTGCTTGTTCTGCATCATAACCAAGGGTATATTTGGCATAATTCTCAAATCCCAAGTGCAGGATTTCACGTCTTTGCTTACCATCGAGAATCGGTCGATAATCGATTGCCATATTAGACATACCCCAGTCTGCTCTTACCCCTATCTTGGTTTTGCCAGCAGAGCCTTTTTTGGTTGTTATGACAATAACACCATTAGCGGCACGCGAACCATACAATGAGGCAGCCGCAGCATCTTTGATCACCGTCATGGACTCTATGTCATTGCTATTCAGTGTAGCCATTAGACTGTTACCGGAATCTGCGTAAGTGAATTCGCTGACGTTTCCGTTCAGCATGGGCACTCCGTCAATGACATATAATGGTTCATTGCTGGCATTGATAGACCCCATACCGCGAATACGCACAGAGGCAACGGAGCCGGGCTGACCGGAAGTAGAAGTGATTTGAACACCGGCAACAGAACCTGCCAAACGATCTTGCACGCTGATAGAAGGTAAATCCTGTAACTTTTCGGTAGTCACATTTGATGCAGAACCTGTAAATGAGGACTTTTTGAAGGTTCCATATCCGGTTACTACAACTTCATCAAGCACCTCAGTATCAGGTTTCAATACCACTTTTAAGTTCGGTTTGATAGCCACTTCCTGAGTCTGCATACCGATGTATGAAATCTGCAAAGTTTTCGCAGAACTGCATAAAAAGTAAATATCTGATTATTAATATATTATATCTTTAATAGAACTGATTATAATTAGTATAGTCTTCTTTAAAAGCTAATATAAGAGAGGTACGGGATTTGGAGGTATACCCATTATCTACTTGAAGTTAATATATATCGTTGATATTCAGATATTTATAACAATAATACAGTTTTATTATCATATTGAAAATTTACTTTCTGTTTTTTTCTTTATCTTTTTGTTGATATAATTTAATCAATTATATATTGAACTTAAACGAATACATTGTTATGGAATACTATAGTATATCTTGTATTAACTATTGTTCTTTTGTAAATATTTATAAATGCTTTATTCCTAAAGAAAGAACAATGTTTGGAGATGAGTTTTAATACGGAAAAATCCCTCCATTTTAGATTGAATTTGTGAAAACAACCTAAAACAAAGGGATTTATTTACTGGAATTTATTTACCTCCATTTATCCACGTCTTCTCAGAATAGATATAAGAACCGTCGCCGTAGGCTTCTTTCACATCCGGATTGCCGATGACCGCGCTGTTGCCATAGGGCAAGCGTTCCGGATAGCGGTTAATACCGCTTTGGGTGTTTCTCGGGTTAGTCAGTATTACATACTCTTCTCCCATTGCTTTCAAGCGACGCAGATCGTTGTAAGTTTCCACTTGCTCGTCCAATGCTTGCGCCACATATTTCTGTTCAAAAAGTTTTTGGAGTGTCGGTGCGCCCAAAGACATGGCATAGTTTTTTGCTATTGTTGCAGCAGTCGGTACAGTGGATTCATCTCCAAACCAAGTCAGAATTTCCGTAACAGAAGCTTCTACTGCTTTTTGATACGCCGAGGTGGCATCAATGTTTGAACGCAGTTGAACTTCTGCCTGAATGAAATAGAGTTCGGCTTTACTCATGATATGAATAGGCTGTGAACCGAACAAATACCATGCCGGCTGATATTTCATTACTCTGGCATCATCTACTGTCTTGGCAATAGTTTCATCTCCCGGAGTATAAGACTCTCCCAAAGCATTCAGATAATAATCCAAGCGAGGATCATCTGTGGCTTCCATCAAGTCTGCTACTATTTTTGAAGGTGCTGTGTACTGGCGGCTGAAAACATAGGCACTCCATGGATTGTCACATGTAGAACCATTAAATCCTGTAACCGTAAATCCTTCGAATCCGTTGTCTATAGCTTTTTGTACGGCTGTTGCTACTTCTGAAAGTACGTTAGGTTCTACCGCCAGTTTATGCAACAGATAGCGTGCTTTCAGAGCGTGAGCAGCTGCGAGCCATTTAGATGCAACCCCTTTGTAGGCTATGTCCTGATTACCGGCACTTGTCAAACTTTTGCCTTTTTCCAAATTACCAATAGCCTTGTCGAGTGTAGCCAAAATACCAGTATAAACATCTTTCTGTGCATCTAATTTAGGTTGCAAATTACCTTGCCCTTGCACAGCTTCGCTATAAGGAATATCACCGAACATATCGGTCAGGACACCGAAGTTTACAGCTTCCAATACTTGTGCCATACCCAGTATATCAAACTGTCCGACATTACCCGGTACTTCATTCTCTATTTTACTCTGCATTTGGCGTATATTCTGTAAATTGCCATAGATAGAGTTCCATACATTGTTAAAGGTAGTAGAAGCAGCCCATTCGCTTGAGTTGCGCATTTCGGCAAACATTAATTGGTTGTTACCCATACCTATCTCTTGCTCATTGAGCGAAGAAAGGTAAAAAGCAAAGTCACCCGATACGGTACTGAAGCCTGTGGACATAATGGCATCTGTCAGTTGGAGTGCTGCCGGGACGGCTTCCGGTGAAGGATGTTCATAGTCCTTGTTGATGCGGTCAAATGCATCTTCCGTACATGCTGCCAGTCCGAGAAGAGCTACCGTCAAAGTCATGAATATGTATTTTTTCATAATCAAAATCTTTATGTTATATGTTTAGAAATTAATAGTAAGACCACCGCCGAAGCTAGATGTGTTGGGAACTGAGAACCGTTCGAAGTATCCGCTCATATTATTATTGCCTTGCGAAGACTCCGGATCGAAGTTGGGCAAATTGGCCCAAACAAGCACATTACGGGCAAAGCCGTAAATCGAAATGTCGAAGATACCGAGTTTGGGCAGTTGATAAGTCAAAGTTAGGTCGCGCAACTTGACAAAGCTCGTGTCATATACGCCAGATTCGGTGATATTGTAATAAGCCTGATAGTAATCGGCTTTATATACTTCAACTGTATTGGGCTGTCCCGTTGCTTCATCTATACCTTCAGCAACCATACTTCCTTCGTGATAAGGAAGTGACTCTTTGGTAGCACCAAAATAATTCAGAGTCATGTTTGTTCCGTGATACATCTTTCCACCTTGTTGCCAGCTCCATGTGGTAGAGAGTGAAAGACGTTTATAACGGCCACCCAGCGTAAAACCAGTAGTGAAGTCCGGAGAGCAGTTGCCTAAGTCTTGGCTATTGCCCGAGGATTGAGGCAGACCGTTCAGTAACAGCAAATTGCCTGCTTCATCGCGTTTGAAGCCCAAACCATATATGTTCGGATAAGTACATCCTGCCTGTGCACGAATTTGCGGTTCTACAAATCCGCCCAGCATAATGGATTCAACACCCGGAGCCAGTTCTATAACCTTGTTGTTTACTTTGGTAAAGTTGATGCCCAAATTCAGGTCGAAATCTTTGGCTTGCAGAATAGCAGCATTAATAGAAAGTTCGTGAGCATGCGTGCGCATTTTTCCGGCATTGGTCAACATTTCCTGATAGCCGGTCGCTCCATCTACGGGTACATAAAATATCTGATCTTCTACATTCTGCAAACTGTATGTATATTCCACTTTCAAACGGCTGCCAAAAAAATGTAAATCGGCACCTACTTCATAATTGGTTGTATTTTGCGGTTTCAATTCTTCATCATACACGCGGTAATAGGGTGTGAAAGTAGATACTCCGCTGGGTAGAGGATAGGTAACCGGATAGTAAGAGTACATACCGCCCCCGTAGGTGGGAGTATAATAATAATTGGCATAATAGTTACCGGCCTGACCTACTTGTGCGAACGAAGCGCGGAGTTTACCATAGTTTAATATTTTATTGTTCTGTAAGAAAGGTAATTTGGTGAACTCCCAGCCTAATGATACTGAAGGATAGAAGAAACTGCGACTGCCGCGCGGCATGGTTGATACGTAGTCGTTACGTCCGGTTACGGTCAGATACACCTGATCTTGCCATGACATTGAAAGACTTCCGAAAAAGCCTACTGTACGTTCTTGTCGCTTATACTCACTAGATGTTAGTGGAGTAGCATTTCCAATGTTGGTAAAACCAGGAAAGTTGAAGTTGCTGCCGTAATAATCCCAGTTACGGATACTCTCATGATTGAACTCGTTTCCTAATATTACGTTCAGTCTCCATTCGTCGCTTTTTCCGAATTTACCGTCAAAATTAACGGTGAACAGATTATTGAATACATTATGCTGAGAACCGTAATTCTCTATGTCTCCACCTTTCAGCGATGACGTACTGCCCATTTCCCGTACAGTGGCATAGTCAGAAGTCCAAATGTCAAGACCGGCCTGTTCCCTAATCTTGAGTGAGAAGTTCTCTCCCAAGCCCAAATCCGGTTGGTACTCCAAATAGGTATTGCCAAAAGCACGGTTGGTATGCTGGAGATATTCATTATGTTCCGCCCACCAATAAGGGTTGGTAAATGAGGTGGAACGGAACAATATCTGGTTTGTCGGATTGCCCGGTTCATGATTGGGAATACCCTTCAAATCATATTCGGCCGGAGCAGAGTAAACCACATTCATGATACCATCGTTGGCTCCCGGTGCAGATGTAATTTTAGTAGATGAATAGTTCATGGAGAATCCTGTGTTCCACTGTGGATTGATTTTCCAATCTACCAATCCGCGCGCTCCCCAACGGTCCATGCCTGTTGAAGGAATGATGCCATTCTGGTGCGAATTGTTCACGCCGAACGAATAGTTTATTCCGTTGATGCTTTGTGATAGATTCACGTTTGTGTTTTCAGTGAATCCTGTGCCTAAAAAATCGCCCACATTATCATAAATCTGTGGCGTAGTCCAACCATCCAAACCGGCTTGTGCGCGTTTGGGATTGTAATATTGTCCTTCGCGCATACCATCTGCCGCAGTGTATTGATTATTCATGTTTCCACCATATTTGGGGTCATTTGCCAATTCGCTGATTTTTGGTCCCCAAGTCATGGAAGAAGACGGATCATATCCTGCTGCAATGCTGTTGCCCTGCGAATATATATTTTGACGTTCGAATTTGCGTGAAACCCGTTGTGCACTCAGGTTCGTTGAAATCGTTACGCTTGGTTTGTTCATATTGTTTTTGGAACCGCGTTTGGTCGTAATGACAATCACACCGTTGGATGCACGGATACCATACAATGCGGATGCTGCCTGACCTTTCAGTATATTCACAGACTCTATATCTTCAGGATTAATGTCTATGCTACGATCGGCGTAGTTAGCACCCGTTACAGATTTACCGGTATCAAAATCCGCAGTTGTATTCACAGGCATACCATCAATTACATATAACGGCTGGTTGTTGCCATCAAACGAGCGAGCACCACGAATTACAATCTGAGAAGAAGCACCCGGTGCACCCGATGACTGACGAATATCTACACCCGTCAGCTTACCTTGTATAGCGCTGGCAAGCGAGGTTGTTCCTGCTTTATTCAGTTGTTCTGAATTCAAATCCTGTGCCGCATAGCCTAATGCTTTGCGATCACGTTTGATACCCATGGCAGTTACTACTACTTCATCCAATTGTTCGGCATCTGATTTGAGTATCACTCTTACATTTGGTCTGATAGCCACATCCTGCGTTTGCATGCCAACGAATGAAATCTGCAAAGTTTTCGCAGAACTCATAAAGATATAAGTTATTAAAAATAAGAGTTTTATAAGTAACAGTTAAGTTACCATTCAGAGCAAAAGTATTTACACATATCATTCTGGCCGTATCTAATAATCGAATTATATTACCAAAGTGCTACCTATAATCTATAATAACTGTTGATTATTAGCGCTTTGTATGGACGACTGTTGGATAATAATCATATCATAAATATACTTATTGCTTTTTGAAATAACATTTTGTAAGCAAAAAAGTATTGGTAGCTTAAGTCTTCCGTTTATAACTTGAACTCGGCCTCTCTATCAAGTTTAAAATGAAAATCATCTGTTATGCTATCATACTATAGGGGATATACTTCTGATTTCAAGCATATTAATCCGTGCAAAACAGGTGTGACAGATAAAATTATTTACAACTATCTATCACGCCACACATTGCTTTAAAAATGGGCTAACCCCTATGTGTATTTACACCTGATTGCACGGAATAATTTATTGGTTATCGGTGTAAAACTTTTAGTTTTATAGGAGAAAACTAAAAGTTCCAGCATTACAAAACAACTTGCTTACTACTTATTAAAGCTGTTATCTGTCTTTTTTTTGATACCAAGTGCTGCTTGCTTTATTTTTTCCAAGTCATGGACAATCGTCATATCCATAATATTGGTATACACTTGTGTCGTTTTTACGCTTTTATGACCAAGCAGCTTTTGTACAGTAGTGATATTTACACCATTATATATAAGTAAAGTTGCATTGGTGTGACGGGCTGTGTGAAATGAAATCTTTTTTGATAACCCTGCCAATTTCGCAATGATTATCAGGTCTTTATTAATATTTGAGTTATCTCTTAAGCGGAAAAAATCCTCCAGATTATTGCGGTATTTATTAAGGATTACAATTCCTTTGCCTGCAAAAAGGAGATAAAGGGGTAACCGCACTTCTGTTCCGGTCTTTACAGATTTATATATAAGCCACGTTTCCTGATTTATATCTACAATGTTTTTCTTTGATAAATTTGTAAAATCAGAGTATCGCATTCCTGCATAACAGCAGAACAGAAAAGCATCCAAGGACTTTTGCAGTTTCATATGCTTGTCCGTCAGGCTCAAACGTTCCAATTGTTCCAGTTCTTCTGGTACTAAATGGGTGTGTTTGTTTTCCACGGTTTTTATTTTATACTTCCTGAAAGCATATTTCTGGATTTCAATATATTCTTTATTAATAGCAATATTTATGTGGCGTTTTAAATGTTTCATATGTTTCGCAATGGTATTGGTATGATATCCTTTCTGTTGCAGGAAGTACTCAAAAGATGAAACAAACTCGAATGTCAAATCGGAAAATACTATATCCCTTTTGAATTCTTGCAGCAATAGAAGAGTAGAAAGATGATTGCGTTTGGTGCTGTCCTTTAAAGACGAATTCGAAACCTCTTGCTTAAAGAAAGATATAAATGAAGAATTGTTCTCTCTGGTAGCTAAAGCATCCTTTAATAATTCCAATGATATACGTTTGCCCTGCTGCCATAATTCCAATTCTTTTTTCTCTATTGCTGCGACAAATTCGTAAATCAGGCGGTTGAGAGCATCTGCATTAGGGTGGTTTTTTACAACTAGTTTTTTTGCATCCCATTGTTCCGGTTTCAGATAGACTTTGGTTGAAAAGTATTTCTTCTTTCTGTCCAAATAAGCTTCTACTTGTACCAGTGCCATTCCTCTTTTGTTCAGACATTTCTTTCTGTTGTACACAAGACTGTAAATAATTTTATTCATCTCAAGTTATTTTGATTAATACTATAAACAAATAAGATGATATTCTGTGCAAAACAGGGTTTGAATAAGAATTAATATCTGCAAAAAAAGACTCTTTCTTTGACGGTCTGTTCTTTGAAGTCACTCAAAAGATTCAAGATATCTTGCTTTATCGGATGCACTAGCGTAAATATGAGAGCGTTTTTAACTATTTTATTTTAAAATATATATATTCGGATTAATAATAGAACAAAATGATTAAAACATAGTGGTAGTAAACATTACCATTTTAAGGTTCTGTAATTGCATAAAACATGCTATTCAGCATAAAATAATCGAAATTCTTAACAGATTGATAGATTTACAAGGTTTTTTCAATAAAATAGTTGTGTGTTTCATATTTATTAATATATTTGCATTTTGTTAGAGTAAAGAAACAATTAATGTAAAGTTAAACTTTAAGAGAGAATTTATGAAAAGAAAATTAATGCTGTTATTGGCCTGCCTTTTTGTGGGTATAGGTCTGGTAACTGCCCAAACACAGAAAGTCACAGGTGTTGTGATTTCTGAAGAAGATGGGCAGCCAGTTATTGGAGCTTCTGTATTGGTAAAAGGTACGCAAATCGGTGCTATTACCAATGTAGATGGTGATTTTACATTACTGAATGTACCAAGTTCTGCGAAAACTTTGCAAATTTCATACATCGGTATGCAGACTCAGGAAGTGGCTATCAAACCAAACCTAAAAGTAATATTAAAGTCTGATACGGAGCTGCTTGATGAAGTAACCGTAGTAGCTTATGGCACTAAACGTAAGCAGGATCTGGTAGGCTCCATCAGTAGTGTGAAAAATGAAATTATCAGCAATTCGCAGGCTGCATCCGTTTCAAACGCACTCGAAGGAGCTGTAGCCGGCTTACAGGTAGTAAGTTCTTCCGGACAGCCGGGACAGGATGCCGATATCGTCCTGCGCGGTATAGGTTCTATTTCAGCTAGCAATAATGCGTTGATTGTGGTAGATGGCGTGCCTTTCAACGGTAAGTTGTCGGATATCAACCCTACAGATATTGCTTCGGTGAACGTATCGAAAGATGCTGTTTCCAACTCCTTGTATGGTTCTCGTGCAGCCGGAGGTGTAGTTATGATTACGACCAAGACCGGACGTAAGGACAAAGTATCCATTAACTTTGACGGTAGTTGGGGGGTGGCACAGCGTGCGTATAAGGATTATGACATGGCTACCGATCCCGGAGAGTTCTATCGCCTGACTTGGTACGGTATTCGTAATACCTATTGGGCAGCCGGAAACTCCATTGAAGATTCTAATTTGGCAGCCAGTCAGGATTTGCTAGGCGAACTGGGTAATTACAATGCTTACATTATTCCGCAAGGAGAATATCTGGTGACACCTGATGGTAAACTTAACCCCAATGCGCGTTTGCGTTATGATGACACTTTTGCTGATGCCTTGTTCGACAACGCTTTCCGTCAGGAATATAATGTGTCTGCATCAGGCGGTAACGACCGTACGGATTTCTATGTATCTATGGGATATTTGGACAATGACTCTTATGTATTAGGTTCTTCTTATGAACGTTTTACAGCTCGCGCCAATGTTAACTCCCAACTGAAGTCTTGGTTGAAAGTAGGTACCAATGTAGGGTATTCCAAAGCTACTCAAAACGGTGTACAGGAAAATGCCGGAACTGATGCTCCAGGTCAGCGGGTATGCCCAGAAGATCACACGAATATCCGGAATGTAATGCACAGCAACGGTAATATAGCTGACACGGAACAGACACCAGACGCAGAGCATGACGATCATCGGAACTGCTGCATGACCGGAGCCGCGAAGGACTGCTGCGATACAATGAGAAAATGCCAGCAAAAAATAGAACAACGCAATCGTCCTCGCCTGCATCACTCCATAATGTACCACCTCCGGATCTCCGTTAAATGCCGCGATCAGCGTCGGAGCCGCCACATAAATCAGAACACCGATCAGTTCCGCGATCACTATGGAGCACAGGATGCCAAACCGCGCACCTTTTTTCGCACGGTCGTACTGCTTCGCACCAAGATTCTGACTGACAAAGGTTGTCAGCGCCATCGTAAAGCATGTAACCGGAAGAAACGCAAATCCCTCAATCTTTGAATAAGAACCGCAGCCTGCCATCGCCATTTTTCCAAAAGCATTGATATTAGTCTGTACGAAAACATTGGCGATAGAAATCACGGAGTTCTGAAAACCGGACGGCACACCATTCTGAATGATCTGTTTCAT
>ENA-OOXT01001371-OOXT01001371.1-human-gut-metagenome-genome-assembly--contig:-NODE-1371-length-15821-cov-2.324115_pt1 | contig 15821 bp, 9 predicted proteins | sample MGYA00241590_ERZ501349 | MGnify/ENA primary metagenome ERZ501349 (study PRJEB25962, sample SAMEA2042838) | human gut metagenome | biome: human gut; feature: human-associated habitat; material: faeces...
TTTACACTCGGATATTTCTGATTAGTTTTGGTTGTTCTATGGTTATAAATACAAGGGATGTAAATGCAAAAGCACCCTCTTCAATTATCTCGACATCACTAGGAATGTTGATATTATTTAATTGTTCGCAAAAATCAAATGCTCTCTTATCGATTTTTTCTATATGATCTGGCAAAATAACTTTTTCTAAATATCTAAAATCTGAGAACATAAAAGCTCCTATAGTATTGTCTTGTGTATAATGCTTTGTTAAACCTGTTGTAATATAGGACATACCACCTTTTTTTATTCCTGATTCTTTTAGATCTAGTGATTTTAAAAAACGAATTGCATATTTGCGTAAATAAAACACATCATCTCCATTCATGTGACCTTTAACTTTTAATCTAATTGGCCCGTTGCAACGTTCCAATGCTTGTCTCATGTTCATTTTCGTTAAATCGACAAGTAGTTCTTCATTTGTTTGTCCGTAACAACAATCTATTTTTATACAAAAAAGTACAAAAAATAAAATGTAATGTTTTAATTTCATACTATATAAATTAAGTGTAATAATAAAATATTAATTGATAAAAGTTTGATTTTTCAATAGCTCGTATTCTGTATTGTATAAAAAGAGCGTGGGAACCATCGTCTACTACTGTTCTGAGGCTCTCGACTGCCCACTAACCAATAATAGAAAATGATCCCACGCTTTATGCACGTATATAGTCCACCTGTTTACAGGCAGATATATAACAACATAAGCGCAGGAAGTCATTTTGTTACTATCTTGGTTAGTTGAAATTGTCGAGATTTCAGAACAAGATAATATCGAAACGCTTCTACGTTATTTCCAATACGCTGCAAAGGTAAAACATTAATATTATCTGTGCAATGCAAAACCTTATATTTTATTGTTTTAATTGCTTCTGACGATATTTGTCTCTTTGGTGGCACCTTTCTTCTCTGGTGTAAGAAATAGCCTTATAGCGCTTCTATTGGTATTTAGGTACGATAGTCTGGATATCGGGTAAGTTTTTTATGTAAGGTCCGTATATACCTACCTTCCATGAACCACCCCCGTTCATTACCCGTTTTTGGGGTTACTTCCCCCTGTTATTTGCACGAAAAGTCGTTTTTTCTCTATACAAGAGCGTAAAAATAAGGGAAAAATAAATACATTTTTGACCGGTAAGAAAAACCGGCAAAGAATGCCGATTGTGTCTCTTCTGTAAGTGATATCTATGGGCTTTTGGCTGGATTTTTACGTTCAAAACGGGACAAAGGAGTACCAATAACAATAAATTTTCTCCTGATCGTATTCCAAAAGCCCAAATAAACAAACATCCTGCAAATACAAGCTAAAACAGTTCTGCTATAGCTTGGCTCTTTGGATTGACTTTTGGTTATATGCAAGATGATCAAACAATGAAAGTATGTTCTTGTCTGGTACCGTTAACAGCCGACATGCGTTCCAGAAAGAAACAGGCAGTCCCGGCACCCAGAGGGGGCAGCCTTCGCCGACCGCCTGTCCCCTCTATGGCTGGGTGCTCCTGCTACCTCTTCCGCCGTTACTTGCCTGCAACATCAGAACCGATCTCCATATACCGACATTGGATTTTTCCCTTGTTTTGGGCTGTTTTAAACATATGTATCGAGTTGCCTTGGATCTTTATCCAATATGACTTAGATATGGCTTAAAATAGTTCCTATGTGGGGATATGAGATGTATAGAATAGTATTGTTTACATACTCCTATATATCAATATTTGATTATAAGTTTACCTTATTATCAGAGATTACCTAATTCTAATGAGATACGATCTCTTATCTTACAATCAAGTTCTTCCATCAATGAAGATCTTTCGTTTATAGAAAAATTCTCATTGAGTTCATTTAGCCTCTTGTTAAATCGGCTCCTGTTTTGGGTATCTAACTGTTCTATTAAAAACATCTTCGTTTCTTCTATGAACTTTGTAGATGGAGGCAAAAACGAAGGTAAGTATAACAAGGCATTGAGCAGATACTCCATTGCCTTCTTTGGAGTATTTATGGGGATGGTGGGATTACTGATCGGGATATTCCTTTTTTCGATATCAAAATATTTCTTTCCCCATAACTGAATGATATATTGGTAAAAATGGGGGGTCGATAGAGTCTCACCTGTTATGTTTTCCCAGTCCAACTGCTTAGATGAGGATTTAAACCATCTACTCTCGAACCTTAACAAACAACTTTCTGCTCCTTCTTTACCTTGTGACTCCATCCCTTTGTCGTAAAAGGCACAAGTATGACTTTTGGATTTATAATAAAGTGTAGTTCCCTTACATAAATCTCTCTTATGCCGTGGATAGTTACCTAAAAATGGCAAATATTCTTTGGTATTATGAGACATCTCAAAATCTGCTGCTATATCTATACGTGTAACATGAGCAGAGTTTATATCCAACTGTAAAATGTCACTAAGTAAGTCTATGACTTGTTTGATCTCTTCTCTTCCCAATAAATGTAAGTTATTCCCATAATAGAATTTGGCGAGGCTTCCTTCTATGGTAATGAATGAATTGTAGATATTAATTCCCAAATTATCTAATTGATAGAACCTGCATTTATCGTGAACATTTGTATCTCGTTGGGAATCAAATTTGGAGAGGAGATATCTTATCTCCTTCTCCAAACAATTTAAGCGAAACTTTACAGTATCATACATGCTTGCCTCCTTTCTTTTCCAGAATATTCTGAATTTCAGATACAGAGTAATATATCCGTCTTCCCATAGAGATAGCATGGATGATGCCTTGTTCGCTCCATTTAGCTAAGGTAGGTAAGGATATACGCAAAAGTTTTGCTGTCTCCTCGCGTGTGAGTAGTTCTATTGACCTACTCTCTTTAGCAGGCTTTAAAGGTTCAATGACTTGCTCCAATGCATTGATGAGCATTTTTTGAAACTCTTGGGTAGTTAACCCCCATAGAAAACTGTTTTCAGCCATAATATTTATGTTTTAAAAAATTATGGCACAAAGATCATGAGTTCGTGATTCCCGTTTTTCCCGTTATTCCCTTCGGGAAATAAAAATAGAACAAATAAGGTCAAAATCGCTTTTCTCTTCCTCAGAAAGTCCCTCTATGCCCATTCTTAAGGTTTTTCGCACATTGCTTATTGTTACTATGTTCTTCCCTGCCTTTTCCTCTACTTCCTTTCCAAAGAATCCATAGAAGCATCTTGCAAGAGAAATATGATCGCAGTCTTTCTTAATGATCTTTTTGTCTTGCATATAGCAGATTAACTTGGCTAAATGGTTTTTCTTACGATGATTGAATATGCCGTCTTTAATGATTTTCCTATCTTCTAACTTTTTGATGAAGTCTGGAATATGCTCTTTATGTTCGGGAAAGAAAATATCCTCAAAGTTTGTTTGCTCACGCTTTTTTTCAGAATCTATTATCTCATTCTCATCAGACATAAAAAATGAAAGCAGGTCCTTGTCCAATTCCCTGTGCATATCAAGAAATGGAGAAATGTTTATGTTTTCATTCTTAAATAGACCGAGAATTGGACCAAATACATCATGTTGTACCACACTTTTAAATTTGTCATACTGTGCGATTGGATGATTTAGTGTTATATACGACATATCTTCTATGACCAATTTTGCATATCTTTCTTTAGCCTCAGGGGTTCCACACAATATGAGGTCTTTTCCTATTTCATTGAAACATTCTTGACGTGCGTCAAAACATTTCTGGCCGATCTGTTCAAGTCGCTCAGGATCCCCTTTAAAGACTTTGTGTTCTTTCGTTTCCTGTTTGTGATCGCGTCGATAATCCTGTTTTGAGGGTATAGGTTCAATTTGCCATCCAATATGCCAAATATAGTCTTCTCCATATAGGCGTATATACTCATGGATTTTATCACAATAATTTTTTAGTGCTGACATGATATCGTATATTTTTGATGTTAATATTATTAGAATAGTCTCTCATTGCTTATGGCCTCTTTTCGTTCATCCATTTTCTTGGCGATACTATCTGCCACCTCATCCGAACTTAGCTTTATATACTCATAGAACGTTTTTTCATCTCTGTGACCGGATATGCTCATCATCTGGTATGTATCAAAATTCCCACTAAGATACAGATTCGTTATTCCGCTACGTCTTGCCGTATGACTGCTCACTAATTCGTATCGAGGTTTGATAACATTTCCTTTGTTATCCCGTTCAAAAGAGACAAGCCCTTGTTTTTCCTTTTCGCGTTCTTTCATTGTCAAGAGAGTACGTTCCTTTCTGGCTAAAGATGGAACGGTAGAGGATAGCTCTTTTAGTATTTGTTTGATATAGCGATTTAATATGACATCATTAATTTTTGGTATGTCATACCCGTATTTTGCTGCTATATGCAGTAGGTTATCATTCAAAATAGGTATTACGACATCATTGCCGGTCTTTTCTTGAACGATACGAACCACTTTGGTACCTTTGGCAGTCGTGGTGAAATTTTCCTGTTCTAAACGGGCATAATCACTGAAACGCTGACAAGTATAGCATCCAACAAGAAAAACATCGCGTACCTTGTCTTTTAATCCTTCCAACGGCATTTCATACAGTGCTTGTAACTCTGCTTTGGTCAGATAGATTTCTTTGGCTTTATCCGTTTCCTGTATCTTTTTTTTACTGAACGCTCTCAATGCAATAAGATTGTTATGTAGTTCCTGGTCCATTGCATTTTGAATCATTGCCTTAAAACAGATAATGTATTTATTAATAGATGTTACCATATAGCCGTTTTTCTCCATGAAAGAAACGAAATGGTCGGCCAAAGCCTTGTTTATATCTTTCCATGTAAAAGGATATATTTGGATAAAACGTTTTAGGATGCCAAGAAAGTTGCTCCATACTTTACAGGTATTGGGGGTGTAGTTTTCCGCTCCGTTTTTGATCCTGCCATTTTTTATGCCTTCCAGAAAGTTTTCCAAGAAAAGAATGACATCAGCCTTTCTGGCTTCTTCCTCCTGTTCCTTGATTAGTCTTAGCCTTTCTTGCTCTTGTCGCTCTTCTTCTTCTTGAATGCGTTGTCGCTCTCTTTCTTCCCTGAAAACGACATCCTCAACCACTTCATCAATCCTTGCCTTGTCATAAATACCCTGCGAAATGAGATTGTCTATTGCCGAAGAAATCGAATCCAGTGTTTCTTTGACTTTTCTTCCGTCTTGTGTTTTGCAGTAATCATTCCATTTGGCAACGTCTTGCGTTACCTTGTCCCATTGTTGGATATCTACGGAAACCTTGCTACAAACTAAGATGTTCAGCTTAGGATTCCTTTTTTGTACCCGAAGATAGACGCTTGCCGTCCCTTTTTCTTTTTTTGTCCGTAAAAAATAGTTGCCCATGATATTTGTACGTTTATCAATTACATGACAAATGTAACAAACTTTCAGTTGATGCTACATTGATACTGCATATTTTAATTTTATTTTATCTTGCTTGGCTGTGCAAATTGGATATATGATTGAATATTAGATATATGAGTAAAATATGATAAAGTAAAAGAAAATAAGATTAATTAAAAAGTGGTTCTGGTGGCACCACTGAAAATCAAGCAGTTACAATTATTTGTGACTGCTTTTTTGTTTTTATGGCAAATGAGTTTGTTTGTGTTACATACGAAAATGCAAAACAGGATTAAATTTGATTATAGGGAAAGGAGAAGAAGCGGTTTAATTGTGTCATACTGCTAAAGAATGACATACTAAAACTATTTTATCTCCCGTTAATTCTTTACATTTGCCACAAAATTATAGCGATTATGACAGAATGCAAGGATGAACACATATTAAATTCCATTGATTACCCGGAGGATTTGCGCAAGTTGTCCCCCGATAAATTGGGAGAGGTATGTGCAGAGTTGCGTCAATATATAATAGATGTACTATCGGAGAATCCGGGACATCTTGGGGCAAGTCTCGGTACGGTAGAGCTGACGGTTGCACTACACTATGTTTTTAATACTCCCTATGATCGTATTGTATGGGATGTGGGGCATCAGGCGTATGGTCATAAAATACTGACTGGACGTCGAGAGGCTTTTCATACGCTCCGAAAATTTAAAGGAATCAGTGGATTTCCTAATCCTCTGGAAAGCCCTTATGACGCATTTGTTGCCGGACATGCTTCAAATTCCATTTCGGCGGCTATGGGTATGTCGGTCGCTTCTGCGTTGAAAGGGGAAAAAGACAGGCATGTAATAGCTGTGATCGGTGATGGAGCCATGACGGGTGGGTTGGCGTTCGAAGGTCTGAATAATGCGTCGGCTAATCCAAACAACCTACTTATCATTCTCAATGATAATGATATGGCAATAGATCATGCGGTCGGTGGGTTGAGTCAGTATTTGGTGGATATCACAACCAGTCAGGCATATAATAAAATGCGTTATGATGTGTACCGCGGATTGCGGAAGATGAAACTGATCAATAATGACCGTCGGGGAAATATCCTTCGTTTTAACAATAGTCTGAAAGCATTGCTTACTCAACAACATAATCTGTTTGAGGGATTCAGCATCCGTTACTTTGGTCCGATCGACGGGCATGATGTCGGTTATATGATCAAGGTTCTGAATGATATAAAGGATATGGAAGGTCCGAAACTATTACATATCAAAACTAAAAAAGGCAAAGGATTCAAGCCTGCTGAAAAGTCGGCAACGGAATGGCATGCACCAGGGCTGTTCAATAAAGAAACAGGAGAACGGATCATTGTCCATAAGTTGAACGAACCTCAACTTTATCAGGATGTTTTCGGACATACCCTTGTCGAGCTGGCTGAACAGGACGAACGGATCGTGGGGGTCACTCCTGCTATGCCGACAGGTTGTTCTATGACTTATATGATGAAAGCGTTTCCGAAACGGGCGTTTGATGTCGGGATTGCCGAAGGGCATTCGGTAACTTTCTCTGCCGGACTTGCCAAAGAGGGAATGATCCCATTCTGCAATGTCTACTCTTCTTTCATGCAGCGGGCATACGATATGGTGATACACGATGTTGCACTTCAGAATCTTCATATGGTAATCTGTCTGGACCGTGCCGGTCTAGTAGGCGAAGACGGGGCGACCCATCACGGGGTGTTCGACCTCACTTATCTGCGTCCAGTCCCGAACTTGGTTATTTCATCTCCTTTGAACGAACTGGATTTAAGGAATTTGATGTATACCGGGTATAAGGAATGTAACGGCCCTTTTGTGATCCGTTATCCACGCGGTAAGGGAGAGATGGCAGATTGGAGGAATGAGATGCATATCCTTCCGATCGGGAAAGGCAAGAAACTTCGTGATGGGGATGATATTGCGATCTTGTCACTTGGACCTATTGGCAACGAAGTGATAAAGGCCATAAAGGAGGTTGAAAGTGATGGTATATCGATTGCCCATTATGATATGATTTTTTTAAAACCGATGGATGAAGAACTGCTGCATGAAGTCGGTAAGAGGTTCAGTCGTGTCATCACTGTTGAAAACGGCGTAATCAAAGGTGGACTGGGCAGTGCTGTTTTGGAATTTATGGCTGATAACGGATATGCTCCTCAGGTAAAACGGATTGGTGTGCCGGATGAGTTTGTCGAACATGGATCGATTCCCGAACTGTATAAACTGTGTGGTATGGATGCCAAAAGTATTGCAGGAGAAATAAAAAAGATGGTTATCAGAGGATAATATATCCTTATAATTAATCTATTATATAAAATGAAAATTATTATAGCCGGAGCCGGTGAAGTAGGAACCCACCTGGCAAAAATGTTATCACAGGAGAAGCAGGATATTATCCTGATGGATCCGAATGAGGAACGTTTGAATTTCACGAATTCAAGCATGGAGATCCTTCCTATGGTGGGTAATCCGACATCCATTCGGGACCTGGAAGAAGCCGGTATCAGAAAGGCCGACCTGTTTGTCAGTGTCACGCCGGAAGAAACGACCAATGTGGCAGCCAGCATTCTGGCTTCTAAATTAGGAGCACATAAGACGTTGGCGCGTATCAACAATTACGAATATTTGCTCCCTAAAAACAAGGAACTGTTTGAAAAAATGGGGATCGATTCCATGATTTACCCGGAAATGCTGGCAGCCAAAGAAATTGTTACGGCTGTCAGACGCCCGTGGACTCGGCAATACTGGGAGTTGTTCGGAGGCGCTCTGATTCTGATCGGTGTAAAGGTGCGCGATAATTCCCGACTTGTGAACAAACATCTGTCCGAATTACTGAACGAACAGAAACTCTATCATATCGTTGCCATCAAACGGCAGAACGAGACCATTATTCCCCGTGGTACGGATCGTATAGAATCGGGAGATATCGTTTTTTTTACAACGACTAAAAGCCATATCGAAGACGTCCGGTTGCATGCGGGCAAGCGAGACCCCGAAGTAAAGAAAGTCATTATTATGGGTGGAAGCCGTATTGCGATCCGTACCTGCCAGTACCTTCCGAACAATATCCGTGTAAAAGTAATCGAGACTAACAAAGAAAAGAGTCACCGTATAGCTGAGGTTGTCCCTGGAAATGTCTTGATCATCAATGGAGACGGACGTGATACCGATCTGTTGATGCAGGAAGGGATCAAAGATGCACAGGCATTTATCGCACTGACGGATAATTCGAGTACGAACATCTTGGCTTGTCTGGCTGCTAAACGCGCCGGAGTATTCAAGACTATCGCTAAGATCGAAAATATCGACTACATACCTTTAGCGGAGAGCATGGACATCGGCTCGGTTATCAATAAGAAACTGATTGCTGCCAGCCATATCTACCAATTCCTGTTGGATGCAGACGTGTCGAACGTGAAGTGTTTAACTTTTGCCAATGCAGATGTGGCGGAACTTGTTGCCCGTCCCGATTCGAAAATTACCCGTAAGCAGGTAAAAGATCTGAATCTTCCGAAAGATTTGACGTTGGGCGGATTGATTCGTGACGGTGAGCCTATGATGATCAAGGGTGATACACATATCCAAGCTTATGACCACGTTGTGGTGTTCTGTTTGGATACGGCTATGCGTAAATTGGAGGACTACTTTAATTAATTGTCAATGGACAACTCTGGGTTGTCTCTTTTCTCTGTTCAATGTGTCAATTGTTAATAGCATATTATGCTGAACATTCGTTTTATAATTAAGATGTTAGGGATGATGTTCATCCTTGAGACGTTGTTTATGCTGGCTGCAACGGCAGTCGCTTTCTTATATGAAGGAAATGACTTCTATCCGCTTCTTCAGTCGAGTGGTATCATGTTCGGAACGGGAGTCCTTTTTATGCTGATCGGACTACGAGCCAATGAACATACGGCCGGGCGCAGGGAAGGGATGCTGACTGTTACATTAACTTGGGCTCTTTTCTCCCTTTTGGGGATGTTACCATTCTATTTAGGTGGCTATATAGATAATGTGACGGATGCTTATTTCGAAACGATGTCTGGTTTTACGACGACAGGCTCTACCATATTGACCGATATCGAAGCTCTTCCGCACGGGATATTGTTTTGGCGGAGCCTTACGCAATGGCAGGGCGGTATTGGAATGATCGTGTTTACCGTAGCGCTGATGCCTATTATCGGAGGTGGGGCTACCCAGATGTTCAATGCCGAGACTCCGGGTATCACGCACGAACGTTTCCGTCCGCGTGTTACCCAGGTGGCCAAGCGCCTGTGGGGAGTTTATTTGTTCCTGACCATTATCCTTATTGGTCTTTTATGGGCGGGTCCAATGGACTTGTATGACGCTGTCAATCATGCGCTCACTTGTATTTCTACAGGTGGCTATTCCACGAAAAATGCCAGTATCGCTTACTGGGACTCTGCCTATATCGAATATATAATTACGATTTTTATGTTTATCGGTGCGACCAATATTACTTTGATATATTTCTTTTTTAACGGTAGGCCCAAGAAGTTATTTGCGGATGAAGAAACACGCTGGTTTTTCTGGTTCGTACTGATTATTACGGCAATATCGACAGTCTGGATCATGTATAAAGGATTTGTGGACGATTTTGGTACAGCTTTTAGGCAAACGGTATTCCAGGTCGTGACATTGGTGTCTACATGTGGGTTTGCAACGGTCGATTATATTCCGTGGGGACCGTTTTTCTGGCTGTTAGCGCTAGTTCTGATGGTGGTATGTGGTTGTGCTGGCTCTACTTGTGGAGGTTTGAAAATGGGCCGTTTTGTGATTTTGACCAAGAACCTCTTTAATGAGTTTAAGAAGCAGACGCATCCACATGCCATTATTCCGGTACGAATGAACGGGCATGCTGTTTCTGGTGATATCGTCCACCGGGTATTGGCGTTCGCTTTTGCCTATATTGCTTTAATATTTGTCAGCTGTATGGTGCTGATGATCGATGGGGTAGGATTTGAGGAGACGATCGGGGCTACTATCTCTTCGATCAGTAACGTTGGACCGGGACTTGGTAGTCTGGGACCGGTCGGAAACTATGCTGATGTTCCGGTGGTATCGAAATGGTTCTTGTCTTTTCTGATGATGGTCGGACGTTTGGAGATCTTTACGGTGCTGACAATCTTGTTGCCGGGGTTTTGGAAACAATAATACCAAAAAAGATAGTTCGGATATACGCTTTTGTCTAATTTTGCGTTATAATAGGTGCGAATCATAAAGACGTAAGATACATGATAGAATATATCAAGGGAGAGATAGTAGAACTGACACCGGCCAGGATGATCTTGGAATGTGCCGGAATCGGTTATGAACTGAATATCTCCTTGAATACATATACTTTTTATAATGGGAAACCGACCGGGAAGATTTACGTGTACGAAGTAATACGTGAAGATGCCCATTTGCTTTTTGGCTTTGCAGGAAAAGATGAGCGCGAACTGTTTCTGATGTTGACTTCCGTGTCGGGAGTCGGTCCCAATACTGCCCGGATGATCCTTTCTTCCCTGTCACCATCCGAATTGATCCGGGTGATTGCTGATAAGAACGAAACAGCTCTGACGTCAGTCAAAGGAATCGGATTGAAAACAGCTCAACGTATTCTAGTTGATCTCAAAAACAAGGTAAAGCCGATAGAGGGAATGACAGTGACAGGTGGCTCCTCTTCTGTCGCTGCCAGTGGTGCTGTCACAGAAGAAGCAGTGGCGGCATTGGTTATGCTTGGATTCCAGAAGGCCGCTTCGCAAAAGGCGGTTAACTCGATATTGAAAGGTTCGCCTGCACTGGCTGTCGAGCAGGTCATTAAAACAGCCCTAAGAATGCTTTAAGCAATGGATAATTGGCAATTGGCAATTTAGGAGAATTTGGAATTGTCGGTTGTCATTGTCTGTTGTCAATTGTCAATTAACATGAGAAGGACACTGAAATTTATACTCTGGATAACAATTCTACTGTTTGGTGCAGGTCTGTATTCTATGAATACGGATTTTCTGGCCTATGAGATGTCGTTGCCGGATACTGAACAGCTGGTCGTTCCGGATGATACGGTGCCGAAGGTGCGCACCCGCTTTCCGGTAGCTAAGACGGTCCCTGAAGAATATCAGGATCTTACCAAGCAGTCACCTGCTGACTTGAAGACGCCGGATAACGTGAAATCAGTGGTCGAATATGATATCAGAACCGGGACATATGTAGTCCGTACCAAGTTAGGTGATGCCGATCTGACTACTCCTATTTCGTTGACCCCTGAGGAATACCAGGATTATAGTTTCCAAAAATCCGTTCAATCCTACTATCGCCAGAAAAACGAGGAAGAATTTCAAAAGGCGGCTAATAAGCAGTTCAACTTAGCTGATATGCAGTTCAATATCGGTGCGGCGGAACGTATCTTTGGGCCGGGCGGTGTCCGGGTGAAAACGCAAGGTTCGGCCGAAGTGGAGTTAGGCTTGAAGCAGAATAAAACCAAAAATCCCTCTTTGCCGGAACGTGCTCGTAACCGTACCTTCTTTAATTTCGATGAGAATGTTCAATTGAATGTACAGGCATCGGTTGGTAGCAAAGTGAATTTCGATATGAACTATAATACCGAAACTTCTTTTGATTTCGACTCCAAAAAACTGAAATTAGCTTATACCGGGGAGGAAGATGAAATTATCAAGTCGCTGGAAGCCGGAAATGTAAGTATGACAACCAGTAACTCCCTAATCAACGGAGGAGCAGCCCTGTTCGGTATGAAAGCGGATCTCCAGTTCGGGAAGCTGCGAGTCAATGCGTTGTTTGCACAGCAGGAGTCGGAATCGAAAACGGTCAGTTCTAAAGGGGGCGTGCAGACAAAACCTTTCGAATTGACGATTGACCAGTATGACGAGAATCGTCACTTTTTCCTGTCACACTATTTTCGCGACCGCTATGATGAGGCGGTGAAGAACCTGAATACGATTTCCTCTCCCGTCACGATCAGCAAGGTGGAAGTTTGGGTGACAAACAAACGGGCTACTTATGACCAGGCGCGTAACGTGGTCGCTTTTGCCGATCTGGCCGAGCATGATAATATTTCGAATACGGCGGTCGTTTCTCCTTCGGGGGCGCTGTCTATCCCCTATAATAATACGAATACATTATATAATACCCTTAACCAACAATTTACCGGTGCTCGTGATATCAGCACGGTAAATCAGGCGTTGGGAGGAACTTTTGTTAACGGTACGGAGTATGAAGAAGTGGAAAGCGCTCGTTTGCTGGATGCGTCCGAATATACGGTCAATACGAAGTTGGGGTATATCTCGCTGAAAACACAGTTGCAGGCAGATGAGGTATTGGCTGTCGCTTACAATTATACTTATTCGGATGGAAAGACTTATCAGGTTGGTGAGTTCTCGACTGACAATCCTTCATCGGCTGCCTCTTGCCTGTATGTGAAGTTGTTGAAAGGAATTACCATGTCGCCTGATATGCCTTTTTGGGACCTGATGATGAAAAATATCTATTCATTAGGAGCTTACTCTGTCCAAAAAGAGAAGTTCAAGTTGAATATCATGTATCAAAGCGATACAACCGGTACGTATGTCAACTATTTGCCGGAAGGGGCGATTGCCAACCAAATCTTGTTACGAGTGCTGAACCTGGATAGCTATGATTCCAACAATCAGCCGCATCCGGATGGTATATACGACTTTATTGAAGGTGTGACCGTCCTTGCCGATAATGGGAAAATTATTTTTCCAAGTGTGGAACCATTCGGCTCCTATCTGCGTAAAAAGATTAACAATGATGCGATTGCTGACAAATATGTATTCCAGGAACTCTACGACTCGACATTGACTGTCGCCAGACAGATTGCTGAAAAGAATAAGTTCAAACTGGAGGGGGAATACAAAGCCTCTTCGGGTGCCGAGATACAGTTGGGAGCTTCCAACGTAGCGCGAGGTTCAGTGAAAGTAACGGCTGGAGGAGCGATATTAACCGAGAATGTAGATTATACTGTTGACTATACTTCCGGCGTGGTAACGATCCTGAACGAAAGTATTATTTCTGCAGGCACGCCGGTCAGCGTCTCGCTGGAAAACCAGACAGCCTATAACATGCAGCGTAAGACCATGATGGGATTGGACTTGAACTATCAGTTCAACTCGAATCTGATGGTAGGCGCTACCATCATGCACATGTCCGAAATGCCGTTGACCACCAAGACGACGATGGGCGACGAAGCGATAAAGAATACGCTCTGGGGTGTCAATATGGCTTATAAGGGCGAGAGTCAGTGGCTTACCAATATGTTCGACAAGCTGCCGTTGCTGAACCTAAGCAAACCCAGCCAGATATCTTTCAATGCGGAGTTCGCTCATTTGATTGCCGGGCATTACGAAAACAAGAACACGGGTGGATATTCGTATCTGGATGACTTCGAGTCGACACAGAGCAATTTTGACCTCTCCGACCCTTATCCCTGGCAGTTGTCCAGTGTGCCTTATGACGATGGTACGCCCCAATTGTTCCCGGAAGCCGGGCTGACCAATAATATCGATTACGGGAAAAGTCGTGCTTTGCTCGCTTGGTACACGATCGACGGATTGTTCACGCGTAAAAATTCTTCTTTGCGTCCGAAATATATTACGACAAAAGATTTGTCCAACCATTATGTCCGTGCTATCGAGACGAGAGAGTTGTTCCCGCAACGGCAGCAAAGCATGAGTGAAAGTAATACGTTGACAGTTCTGAACATGGCTTACTATCCGCAGGAACGCGGACCGTATAACTTGGATGCCGATAATATTAATCCTGACGGAACATTGCAAAACCCGGAAAAGCGTTTCGGTGGAATGATGCGAAAGATAGACCAGAGTGACTTTGAGACGGCGAATGTCGAATATATCGAATTTTGGATGCTCGATCCGTTCATTTATGATCGTCAGACAACAGGGGGGGATCTGTATTTTAATTTGGGTGAGATATCGGAAGACATATTGAAGGATGAAAAGAAGTTCTTCGAAAACGGATTGCCAATCGATGGCGATACGTCTAAGGTCGATTATACTGTTTGGGGTAAGGTTCCAAAACAGCAGAGTACAGTTTATGCCTTCGACAATACGGCAGGTGCACGTCTGTTGCAGGATGTCGGCCTGAACGGTTTATCCTCGGATGAAGAAAAGGAATATCCGGCTTACCAGGATTATCTGAATAAATTACGCCAGAAATTGAATGCGGTAACCCTAACCGAGATGGAGAACGATCCGTTACAGCTGTCCCCTTTCTTTGATCCGGCCGGTGACAAGTTCCACTATTTTCGTGGTTCGGACTATGATTCTCAGGAGGTGGATATCTTAACACGTTACAAACGCTATAATGGAACGGAAGGAAACTCGAAAGATATCAACGATTCGGGCGAGCGCTACAGCACTTCTTCCAAGACCGTGCCTGATGTAGAAGACATCAATCAGGACAATACTCTGAATAAAAATGAAAAATATTTCGAATACAAAGTCAGGATAACTCCGCAGGATACGGTTGTCGGTGAAAACTTCATTGCGGATAAACGTACTTCATCAGTAAGATTGGCGGATGGTACGACAGAATCCGTTACCTGGTATCAATTTAAGATTCCGGTAAAACAATACCAGCGTCGTGTGGGGGCAATCAATGATTTCAAGACGATTCGTTTCATGCGTATGTATATGACAGGATTTAAGGAATCGGTCGTGTTGCGCTTCGGTACTCTGCAATTGGTACGCGGAGAATGGCGATCCTACGAGCAGGATTTGTCCGATCCGAAGATGCCGCCCGCAGTGAAGGGTAAATTGGAAGTCTCGACTGTCAATATCGAGGAAAACAGTGACAGGGATCCGGTCAGCTATACATTGCCCCCGGGCGTCAGCCGTGTACTGGATCCAAGCCAGCCTCAGATCCGTCAGGAGAACGAACAGGCGCTTTCTTTAAAGATAACGGACCTTGCCGCTCAAGATGCACGTGCCGTGTATAAGAATACGAATTATGATTTGCGGCAGTATAAACGCTTGCAACTGTTTACCCATGCCGAGGCTCCGAAATTGGATGTAAACGATCTTGCAGATGGCGATCTCGCTGTTTTTATCCGCCTGGGATCGGACTATAAGAATAACTATTACGAATATGAAGTACCGTTGAAATTGACTCCGCACGGGGAGTATAACTATAACAATTCGGAACACCAGAAAATCGTTTGGCCGGCAGAAAACATGTTGAATTTCCGTTTGGAGATTCTGACGGACCTGAAACTGGAGCGTAACCGGGAAAAACGGTCCGGTACGAATGGAGTGTCTTTCCAGACTGTCTATTCTGGTAGGGATCCGGACAACGATGGTAATACGATCCGTGTCAAAGGTAATCCGAGTCTTTCCGAAGTGAAGACAGTCATG
>ENA-OOXT01001375-OOXT01001375.1-human-gut-metagenome-genome-assembly--contig:-NODE-1375-length-15796-cov-2.897021_pt1 | contig 15796 bp, 8 predicted proteins | sample MGYA00241590_ERZ501349 | MGnify/ENA primary metagenome ERZ501349 (study PRJEB25962, sample SAMEA2042838) | human gut metagenome | biome: human gut; feature: human-associated habitat; material: faeces...
TCTTCGTCAAGACGGCAGGGGACAATACGGCGATGAGCGCGTCGCAGCTGAGTGCGGTGGCCGCCGCCGTCAAGGGACTGTCCGCCGCGGCGACCGTCGATCTGAGCGAAGCCGTCTACGAGAGCGCGACTTTTCCCGCCGTATTCAGGGACAACAAAAATCTGTCGGACATCGTGCTGCCGAAGAATATTACCGCCGTGGCGAAGCATGTTTTCAGCGGATCGGGTCTGATCAGGGCGCACGTTTCGGCGGCTGTCACCTACGACGTCAATACCTATGCGTCGTGCGCTTCGCTCGCGAGCGTCACGTTCGACGAATATGTGCCGAAGATCACTGACGCGATGTTCCAGGGCTGTCCGCTGACGCAGGTCGTGCTGCCCGCCGAGGTCACGACGATCGGCTCGAACGCCTTCAACGGTTGCAAGTCGCTGGCGAAGGTCTCCTTCGGCACCAAACTGAAAACGATCGGTTCCGCAGCGTTCAGTGGGTGTTCGGCGCTGACGGCGCTGATCTTCCCCGATGCGACGGAATCCATCGGACAGAATGCCTTTGCCGATTGTTACAATCTGCGGAGCGTTTCGTTCGGCCGCGGCATGAAGGAGATCGGAACTTACAGTTTTACCGGATACGACTGGACGGGAACGGGTCAGGGCGGTTGCCCGCTGCTGGGCGAGATCATCTGCCGTGCGGCCACTCCGCCGACGCTGGAGGAGTCTTACGGTTCCGGACCGTTCGGCGGATCGTACGAGATCGTCGCCGGCAGCAAGGCGGAGACCCGCGTCATCCATCTGCCCGAGAGCGACGACCCGTCGCTGAGTACGGGCGGCGGCTATGTGAATTCGGGCTGGGTGCAGCTGACCATGGCTCCCTATAACTTTACGTTCGTCTACGACGTGGAACCGACCGGCACGTGGAAATAGATCCGGCGGAAGTCAACTCTCTGCGGGAGAGACGTCGGAGCCGGAAATCGGGCTCCGGCGTTCCCCCGTATTTCAAACGCATACGATATGAAACGTTATTTACCCTTTTTGTGCGGATTGCTGCTGGCGGCCTGTTCCTCGGAGTTCGAAGAGGAAGCAGGGGCGGTTCGGGGCGGCCGCGCTGTCGAATTGACCGGTGTGTCCGGTTCTTCTACGCGAACGTCGGCGGGCGCCGTCGACGGCGCGGCGATTCGCAATTGCACCTTCGAGGACATTGACATGACGGACTGCGGCGGCCCGATGTACATGACCATCGGGCACAGAAACCGCAAAGCACCGCAGTTTCCGGTGCGAGTGGGGTCGATGGCGCACATCGTATTCCGGCGCATCGGCTATCGCGCACCGTATCTGTTCAGCCGCTGCAAAACGGTCTATGAGAGCCTGTTCATCGGCGACAGCGCGGAGAACAAAATTCGCGATGTGCTGGTGGCGGACTGCGATTTGCTGCTGCCGGGCGGATGCCGGCACGGCGTGGATGCGCCGCAGCCCATCGGGGAGAAGTACCCGGAGTACGACCGGCATGGGCTGTCCTCCGGGGCGGCGTTCACGCTTCGCTTCTGCGAGGATGTGCGCTTTGAGAACAATGTCATTCAGACGGAAAGGCCGGATGTGCGTCCGCTGGTGATGATTCACGATTGCTGAAAGGAGCGGTTTTATGGCATTCAAGCCTCATGGCATCGTTGTGCCGATTGTAACGCCTGTCACGCAGGATGGCAAGTTCAACGAGAAGGCGTATCGCGATTTGATTGAGTATCTGGCAAGCAGCGGGATTCACGGCGTGTTCCCCTTCGGGACGACGGGCGAGTTCTATGCGCATGACATGGGTTTCTACCGCGAGGTGCTGGCGGTGACGAAGGACGCGGTGCGCGGGCGCATGGACATCTACGCCGGGGCGAACAATATCACCACGCGCGGCGCGGTGGAAATCGCCAAGGCGGTGGAGCAGGTCGGCGGCATTGATGCGCTGAGCGTCTTGACCCCCATGTTCGTCAGTCAGACGCAGTACGAGGTGTCCGAATACTACCGCGAAATCGCCTCCGAGACGAATCTGCCGATTATCATCTACAACAACCGCCCTAAGACAAACGTCACCGTCGAACCGGCAACCGTTGCCAAGCTGGCGGAAATCGATAACATCATCGGCGTGAAGGATTCCACGGGCGACATGACGAATACGGAAGAGTATCTCCGTCTGACACGCGGAATGGACAACTTCCACGTCATGATGGGACGCGACACGCTGATTTACGCCGCGCTGTGCTACGGGGCATCGGGTGCGATTGCATCCTGCGCCAACGTTGCGCCGAAGATTGCGGTGGAGATCTATGAGAAGTTCCGCGCGGGTGATGCGGCGGGCGCGCTGGATGCGCAGTTCCGCTTCTCCGCCCTGCGAATCGCAACCAACATGGGCACGTTCCCCGTCGTGCTGAAGGAAGCGCTCAAGCTCATCGGGCACGACTGCGGCGACTGCGTGAAGCCCATTCAGCCGCTGAACGACGAACAGCGCGTGCGCCTGAAGAAAGTCCTTGTAGACATGGGGCTGCTGTAAATTGCTTTCCCGCCTGATTCAAACAGGCTGAAAGATAGAATTGCGTAATTAAGGAGGATTTTTGATATGAAGATTGCATTCATTGGTCTGGGCATCATGGGCAAGCCGATGGCGAAGAACCTCATCAAGGCGGGTCATGAGCTGTTTGTGTTTGACCGCAATCCGGCGGCGAACGAGGAAATGAAGGCGGCGGGCGCGAATATCTGCGCTTCTTCTGCTGACACGGTGAAGAACGTTGATTTGGTCATCACCATGCTGCCGAACAGCCCGCAGGTGAAGTCCGTCATGCTGGAAGAGGACAAGCTGGCGGATGCAATGCCCAAGACGGCGGTGTTCATTGACTGCTCGTCCATCAACCCGGTTGCGTCCCGCGAAATCGCGGCGGAGCTGGAAAAGCGCGGCATTGACATGCTGGATGCGCCTGTGTCCGGCGGTCAGCCCAAGGCGATTGACGGCACGCTGTCCTTCATGGTCGGCGGCAAGGAAGAAGTGTTCAACCGCTTCAAGCCCGTTCTGGCGAGCATGGGCTCGTCCGTGGTGCTGTGCGGCGGCATCGGCGCGGGCAACGTGACCAAGCTGTGCAACCAGACCATCGTGGCGGTCAACATCGCAGTGCTGGCGGAAGCGATGCAGATGGGTCAGATGTGCGGCGTTGAGCCCCAGAAGATTTTCGAGGCGATTCGCGGCGGTCTGGCTGGTTCTACCGTCATGAACGCGAAAGCACCGATGATGATGGATCAGAACTTCGAGCCCGGCTTCCGCATTGATCTGCACATCAAGGACTTGAAGAACGTCGTCGACGCGGCGAGCGCGGTGGATGCCCCGATTCCGCTGACGCAGGCGGTGCTGGAGATGATGAAGGTGCTGCACAAGGACGGCTGCGGCACCTGCGACCATAGCGCGCTGCTGAAGTATTACCAGAAGCTGACCGGCGAAGTGCTGCATCACTGATTCGCTGATAGATTCATTTTCGGCAGGCAGGAAAGATTGCCTGCCTGCCGTTTGTGGTATGATGAACCCGATGGAAGAAAGGAGAATCCGCTGATGAAAATGCTCTTTGCGTCCGATTCATTCAAGGGGTCGCTGACGGCGGTGGAAATCTGCGATTTGCTGCAAGAAGCCGCGGCTGACATTTTCCCGGATACGGAAACGGTGTCGCTGCCCATTGCCGACGGCGGCGAAGGCACGGTGGATGCGCTGCTTTGCGCAATGGGCGGAAAACGGATGACGACGCGTGTGACCGGCCCGCTGCTCATGCCCGTGGATGCGCAGTGGGGCTTGCTGGGCGACGGACAGACGGCGGTGCTTGAAATGGCGCAGGCGAGCGGCTTGCCATATGTGCCGGCGGCGCAGCGCGACCCGCGAAAAACAACCAGTTACGGCACGGGCGAGCTGATAGCGGAAGCAGTTCGGTGCGGCGCAAAGTCGCTGCTGATTGGCATTGGCGGAAGCGCAACGAATGACGGCGGGCTGGGGATGCTAAGCGCCTTGGGCGCGGTGTTCACAGATTGGCAGGGAAAGCCGGTTCCCCTAACAGGCGGGGCGCTGGCGGATGTCTGCCATGCGGATTTTTCCGGGCTGATGCCGGAACTTGCGGATTGCCGCATCACCGTGCTGTGCGACGTGACGAACCCGCTGCTGGGTGCGACGGGCGCGACATACACCTACGGCCCGCAGAAGGGCGCAACGCCGGAAATCTGCGCGGAACTGGAAGCGGGCATGAAACACTATGCGCAGGTCGTCGAAAACACCATTGGACACGGTATCGCGGATTTCCCCGGCGCGGGTGCGGCGGGTGGATTGGGCGCGGCGCTGGGCGGCGTGCTGAAGGCGACGCTGAAAAGCGGCATAGACGCGGTGCTGGAGACGGTTCGCTTTGACGAGCAGCTCAAACAGGCGGATTTGGTTGTGACGGGCGAGGGCAGAATAGACGGACAGAGCGTGCAGTTCGGCAAAGTGCCGATTGGCGTGGCGCGGCGGTGCGCGAAGGCGAATGTGCCGGTGCTGTGCATTTGCGGCGGCATCGGCGCGGGCGCGGAAGGCTTGTTTGACGTTTGCGAAAGCACGATTCAGACGACGGTATCAAAACCCATGGCGCTGTCAGAAGCGATTGAAAACGCGCGGACGCTGTATCTGGATGCCGCCAAGCGCCTTTTCCGCGCTGTGCGCATTGGGCAGAAGCTGCACGTTTGACAGGTATTGACGCGCGTGATACAATAGCAGCATCAAGCTCGATCAAGGGGAGAAAACGCCATGTTGAAGCTGCTGGTTGTCACGCCGAACCCTACGGTGTATGACGCAACCGTCCGCATTGTGCAGACGACGAAGTTCGACGCCGAGGTCATCCAGACCACGTCGCGGCAGGTGGTGGAGGACGTATCCAAAGCCATGGAGGGCTGCACAGGCATTGTCGTTGCGCGCGGCAATCAGGCGCAGCTGCTCAAAAAGCATGTGGAGTACCCCGTGTCGGAGATCACCTTTTCCGGGCAGGAAATGGCGGGCTTCGTCAAACAGGCGTGCGATTTGATACCGCATAAGCACCCGAAAATCGCCTTCGTCGGCTTCCGGCATATGTATTCCGACGTGGAGAACATCGGTGCGCTGGCGAACGCGGATGTGAGGGTGTATTATGCGGGCAGCTCGGACATGGTCGCGCAGGTGACGCGGAATGCCATCCAGGACGGCGCGGAGGCCATCATCGGCAGCGAAAACGCCTGCAACTATGCCGCGGCGCAGGGGATTACGACGGTGTTCGTCGACAGCTCGGACGAGTGCATCCGCGATGCGCTCCGCCGGGCGCGGCTGGCAATGGATGCCATCAAAGTGGAGCAGCGCAGGACGGCGGAGTTCTCCTCCCTGCTGAACTACTCCTTTGATGCTATTTTGAAGCTGAATCCCGACGGCGTGATTGAAATTGCAAACACGGTGGCGGAAAACGCGTTCCACTGCACACAGGCACAGCTGGTCGGCAAGCGCTTCACGGAACTGCCGGGTCTGACGCTGACCAGTGCTGTGTTCGAGTCGCTCAAGGAGCGGAAAAACCTGTATTCGCACGTCGTGATGATACAGAAGGAGCGGTATCTGCTCAATATTGCCTGCATTGATGTCAGCGGGCAGAACTTCGGCACAATTCTGTCACTGTATGCGTTTGGCTCGGTGGATGACATGCAGGAGAGCATCCGCAAAGACCATGTGCAGCAGGGCGACGCCGCAACGCGAAAATTCGGCAAGTTCATCTCCCACGCGCCGAAAATGCGCCATGCGCTGGAGAATGCCGCAATGTACGCGCAGTACGAGCTGCCGCTGCTGATTTGCGGTGAGCCCGGCACGGAGAAAACGCGTCTGGCAGAGTGCATCCACAACGAGAGCCTGCGGCGCGACAAGCAGTTCATTCAGGCGGATGTGAGCACCCTGCCAATTGCGAATCAAACTGAACTGCTCTTTGGGCGCGCGACGAGCAACGGGCTTGTATACAATGCGCACAAGGGAACGCTGTACCTGCGGCATGTGGATTTGCTTACGCCAGAAAGCCAGCATCAGCTGCTGAACGTTATTCGCTATGAGCAGTACTACGCGCCGGGGCAGTCCAAGCCGATTTGGGCGTCTATTCGTGTGATTTGCTCAACGAACCGGGATTTGCTGGCCATGGCGAAGGCAGGCGAATTTCTGCTGCCGCTGGCGGACAAACTGAACGACTACCGCATTGATTTGCCGCCCCTGCGCGAATGTCAGCAGGATTTTGCCCAGCTGGTGGAGGAAAACATTGCCTTTGCGCGTGTGCACACGCGGAAACAGGCGACCTTCACGCCTGATGCGCTGAAGCTGCTGATGAGCTACTCGTGGCCGGGCAATCAGCGGGAAATGTCAATTTTCTTCGAGAAGGCGTTTCTGCTGACGCGCACCAACCGCATGGACGCGGATTTTGTGCAGCAGCTGCTGTACCCGGAGCGCACGGGCAGCGCACCGCAGCAGCAAGTATTGGTCATCAGCAGCGACGAGGAGCGGGAACTGCGCTGTGCCCTCAGTGAGCATCCGAACGACCGGGACGCGGTGCTGAAGCAGCTGGGCATCAGCCGTGCGACGCTGTATCGGCGGATGAAGAAGTACGGGCTGCAGCAGGAAAAATAAAGCTGTTTTGGATTCTCCTGCGCCATCTGTCTGCACCGCTTCCGTACGGGCGTCTGGTCGTTCCGTTTGACGCAGCACTTTTGTCGCTGACGAACTTCACGTCAGCGGCAGTTTTTTATTCAGCAGGGCGGCTTTACATCCGCCGTGCAGTTTGTTATAATAGAATAACAAAACAATCGGAGGGCAGTCTATGACCATCGCCATTGTGGATGATGAATTGGAGACGCGCCAGTATATGCAGGGCTTGGTGGCGCAGTATCTGGCGGAAACGGGACGCATGGCGCAGCTGGTGTTCTACCCGGATGGGGCGTCGTTTCTCGTTGGGTGCGAGCATCCGGACATTGTGCTGATGGACATTGACATGCCGGGCATGGACGGCCTTTCGACGGCGGAGCAGCTGCGGCGGAGTCACCCGGATGCTATCCTGATTTTCACCACGCGCCTCAGCCAGTGCGCCATCCGCGGCTATGAGGTGGACGCCATCGGCTTTCTGGTCAAGCCGGTGACGCTGCCGGGGCTGACTGTGAAGCTGAACAAGGCCTTCAAGCGGGTGGAGTACCGGCAGTCGAAAATCTGCCTGAAAACGAAAGACAGCATCCTGTTCTTGGAGAAAAACGAGATTTACTATGCCGAGGGCAGCAATCACCATGTCATTTATCATACGGCGCAGGGCGAATTCCCCGTCCGCTCGTCCCTGCAGGAGGCGGAGGAACAGTTGGGCGCGGAATTCAGCCGAAGCTCGCATTCCTATATCGTCAATCTGGGCTTCGTGACGATGGTCGGAAAGAATGACGTGACGGTTCACGGCGAGGCAATTCCGCTGTCGCGCGCGATGCGCAGGGACTTTCTGAATGCGGTCAACCGCTATTACGGCGTGAGGTGACGAAGATGCTGACGAACTTGGCGAATTATCTGAACAATGATTTTCCATTCCATATGTTCTTCGCGGTGCAGATTCTGCTGGCGGAGGGGCTGTTCGTTGTGCGGATGAAGTCGCGGCTGCGCCCGCTGAAAATTGTGCTGCCGGTGGTGCTGTGCTACTTGGTGCTGGCATGGTTTCATCCGCTGCTGGGGCATCGCTTTGCGCGCGTGGCGGCGATTTTTGCCGAATCGCTGCTGGTGCTGTGCCTGACGATGGACATTCCGACAACGAATGCGCTTTGTATCGGCATTTCCTCCTATGCGATTCAGAATCTGGCGTTCAAGGTCGGCGGACTGGCGACATGCTGGATGCCCAAGCCACACGAGCCGCTGTTCTATCTGCTCTCCGGCGCATCGTTTGTGGTGGTGTACGCCGTGTGCTACCTGATGTTCGTGCGGCGCTTTCCGGAGAACGGCGATTTGAAGCTCGGCAACTGGAAGGTGCTGTTCCTGACGCTGGTGACGCTGCTGACGGTGTTCGTGCGTTCTGTGTCGCTGCCGACGGATATTTCGCTGCTTGACCGCCTGTTCTCGATTCTCTCGGTCATTATGGTGATGGTGCTGATTTATCAGTGCATGTACGCCGACGAAATGCGCCGTGAGAAGGAAATCATCGAGAGCCTGCTGGCGCGGGAGGAATCCAGGCATCAGCTGCTGGGCAAGACGATAGACAGCATCAACATGAAGTGCCACGACCTGCGCTACCACATCGACACCTACCGCCGGGCACAGCAGCTGGATGAACACGCGGCGTTTTTTGACGAGGTGGAGCAGGAGATTCAGCGCTATGAGTACACGTTCCACACGGGCAATGCGGCGCTGGATTCGGTGCTGTCTGAAAAGAGCCTGTATTGCAGCGCAAATCACATTCTGCTGACGACGATGCTGGATGTATCGCTGCTCGCGCCCATTGAAAAGTCCGATATCTATTCCATCTTCGGCAATGCGCTGGACAACGCGATTCAGGCGGTGATGGCGGAAGCGCCCGAAAACCGCAGCGTCAATATCCGCGTCAGCGACGTGGTGGGCATGACGCAGATTGTCTTCGAGAATTTTTGCAGCAAGCCGCCGGAAATGCACGAGGGACTGCCGAAGACGGAGAAGGACACACAGTACCACGGCTTCGGACTGCGCTCCATCCGCTATATCATCGAGAAGTACGACGGGCATATGAGCATCGATACGAAAGACCAGATGTTCATCCTCTCACTTCTGCTGCCGCGTCCGCAGCAGTCCGCATGACGATTTGCGCACAAAAAACAACCAGTTTCGACACGAATGCGCTTCGTGTCGTTTTTTGTGATAGAATCAGCACATCAAAGGGGGCGCTGCGCCCTCATAGAAAGGGAAAGGTGTCCATGAAACGCACAAAACTCTTGGCACTCTTGACATCCATCTCCTGTATTCTCCTGACGATTGTTCTGGTGGGCAGTTACTTCACGGCTGCTTACGCCATGATGATCAACAAAGAACTGGGCATCGTGACCACGAGCGTGGTGACGGATGACCCCAGCAAGAACGCTACCTATTATGCCTCCAGTTTCCTGAAGGAAGACGGCACGCGTGACGATGATGCGCTGACCGCGTGGCAGAAGGCGCTGTGTGAGCAGATTCAGGGCGAAGGCTCTGTGCTGCTGACGAACAACGGCGCGCTGCCGATGGAAAAAGGACTGGGCGTGACCGTTTTCGGCCGCGGCGCAGTTGATACCATCTATGGCGGCACGGGTTCTGGTCAGGTTGATACCAGCAAGGCAGCGACAATGACCAGCGCGCTCACGGCGGCGGGTCTGAACGTCAACACCGCGATGATGGACTGGTACAGCGCGCAGATTGCGCAGATGAAGGAAGACAAGACCAACCGCTCCACGCCCGGCATGTTCACCGAATATGCGGACGTCCCGGCGGCGACCCGCATTGCCGAGGTTTCGGCGGACGCGGTGGCATCTTCCGGCGTGAATCTGGACGGCTACAAGGATGCGGCGATTGTCGTTATCGGGCGCTCCGGCGGCGAAGGCGCTGACCTGTACACCGGCGAATTCACCGACGGTACGTCGTACTTTGAATTGCAGGATTCCGAGCGCGAGCTGCTCAAGTATGTGGCTTCGCAGGGCTTCAGCAAGACGATTGTGCTGATTAACTCCTCCAACGCCATGGCGATGGACTGGGTGAACAATCCGGAATACGGCGTGGATGCCTGCCTGTGGATCGGCGGCCCCGGTCAGTACGGTCTGAACGCGGTGGCGCAGATTCTGGTGGGCGACGTGAACCCCTCTGGCCGACTGGTGGACACCTACTCCGTGTCCTCCCTGTCCTCCGCGGCGATTCAGAACTTCGGCTCCTATGTCTACACCAATGCGGATGAAGAGACGGGCACGGTCGGCGGCGTGACGATTGACGGCGTGCCGGGCGACAAGACGAAGGTGCGCTATGCGATTCACTATCTGGTGGAATCCGAAGGCATCTATGTCGGCTACAAGTACTACGAAACGCGCTATGAAGATGCGGTCATGGAGCAGGGCAACGCGTCCGGCAATGCGGGCATCTTCGCGTCCAAGGGCGACAGCTGGGTGTACGGCGAGGAAGTCGCGTATCCCTTCGGCTATGGCATGTCTTACACCACGTTTGAACAGGCGCTGGAAAGCGTGACCTACGACGCGGCAACCGACAGCTTCACCGTGCTGGTGAAGGTGACGAACACGGGCGACGTCGCAGGCAAGGAAGTCGTGCAGGTCTACGGTCAGCAGCCGTACACCGAATTCGACCGCGCGAACGCGATTGAGAAGGCATCCGTGCAGCTTGTCGGCTTCGGCAAGACGAATGTTCTCCAGCCCGGCGAATCCGAGACCGTCTCTGTGACGGTGGATCGCAAGGAATTGACGGTTTACGACGAACATGTCAACAAAACCTACATTCTCGAAGCGGGTGACTACTACCTGAGCGTTGGTCTGGATGCACACGACGCGGTGAACAACATCCTCGCGGCGAAGGGTTATGCCCCCATCGCACAGGAAACACCGGCTGCGGAAGGCGCAGAAGAGGCGGAAACCGCAACGCTGACCGCGAACGGCGCGGCGGCGATGGATGCCCCTGGCGACGCGGCAAAGGTCTATAAGTTCACGGTCGACAGCGACGACAATGCGACGTACAGCGTGTCCGGCACGGGCTACAAGATTACCAACCAGTTTGGTGATGCGGACCTGAACAGCTACGGCGAGAAACTCGTGACGTACCTGTCCCGCAGCGACTGGCAGGGCACTTGGCCGGTTTCTTATGCCAGCCTGACGGCGAACGATGCCATCATCAACGGTCTGCAATTCAACTACACGGCGGAAGCGCCCGACGAGACGGTTATTACGGGTTCAACCGCGACGAACTACACCTTGGCGAACCTGATTGGCAAGGACTACGACGACCCGATGTGGGTGGATCTGCTCAATCAGCTGACGCTGACGGATTTGGCGGAACTGGTTGGCCACTCCGGCTACGGCACGCGGGCAATCGACTCCATCGGTCTGCCCGCGACGGTGGCAGCGGACGGCCCGCAGGGCATCAAGGCGACGTATGCCGGCAACAACTCCACGGTGGCGTATACCTCCGAACCGGTCATGGCGGCGACGTTCAACACGGAAATCCTCTACAATGTCGGCCTGTCGATGGGCGAAGATGCGCTGCGCTCCGACAACCGCGTGGTTGGCTGGTACGGCCCGGCGATGAACATCCACCGTACGCCTTACTCCGGCCGCAACTTCGAGTATTACTCCGAGGACGGCTTCCTGTCCGGCAAGATGGCGGCGCAGGAAGTGGCAGCGGCTCGCTCGAAGGGTCTGGTCGTCTACATCAAGCACTTCGCGCTCAATGACTTTGAGACGTACCGCCAGTCGGTTGCAACCTTCGCGACGGAACAGGCGATTCGTGAAATCTACCTGAAGGGCTTCCAGTACGCGGTGGAAGAGGGCGGTGCGAACGCCGCTATGACCTCCTTCAACCGTATCGGCACGCGCTGGGCGGGCGCGCACAGCGGACTTTGCAACGAAGTTCTGCGCAAGGAATGGGGCTTCGTCGGCGTGACGCTGACGGACGCTGTGATGGCGAACCGCAACTGGATGGACGTTTCCATCGGTCTGGAAGCGGGCAATGACACTTGGCTGTCCTCCGGCGACTGGCTGGTGTCGAAGATTGAAGGCTGGGCGGCGGAAGACGGCAAGCTGCTGAACAACCTCCGCACTTCGGCGAAGAACTTCCTCTATGCCTACGCGAACTCCGCCGCTATGAACGGCATGAACGAAACCAGCCACGTCGTCCACACGACGTCTTGGGTCGAGACGGACATGCTGATTGCGCGCATTGTGCTGATTGTGCTGACAGCGCTCTTCGGTCTCGCGATGCTGGTGTCCTACTTCATGGACGTCAAGAAAAAGGCGGCGTCCGCTGACCGCAAGACGGTTTCGATTGTCGCAGCGGTGATTGCGGTGCTGGCGGCTATCTTCTACATCATCATTGACACGGCTGCGACCACGAAGATGAACTTCGACGCGGTTGTGCTGGTGCTGCTCCTCGTGTCGGCAGTGTGCTACCTCGTCGCGGGCGTGAAGAAGATTGGTCTGCTGGCGGCGGCTGGTCTGGCATGCACACTGGTTGCATGGTTCCGTTATCTGGTGACGGAAATCAACTTCCGCATGGATGACCTCGTGCTGATTTTCGGCGGCACGTCCACCATCGGTGCGCTGGGCGTTCCGTTCATCCTCTCCTTCATCCTGATGCTGCTCGCCGCGATTTCGGGTGCTGTCCTGATGACGGGCGCGATGGGTACGGAAAAGAAGTAAGCCAGTCAAAAAACGTCCGCGCAGGGGAGTGAACGCTTCCCTGCGCGGACATGAAGACACTGCTGGGGAATGTGATATGCTCCCTCTATGAGAGACAGTAAAAAACCAAACTGTCAATCATGGAGGGAGCATTTTATGGGATATCAGCAAAAGGCAAATTCGGAAAGAAAAGCATGCGTGACGCAGCAGCAGAGGCAGACGTAAGTCAGGAAACACTTCGGCGGTGGATCGTGCAGTATGAAGCAGAGAGGCAGCAGCGAGATTCTCTACATGATGGGGCAATTTCATACGGGATAATAAAACAGGGGGACAAGCCGCATTTCAGGCTTGCCCTCATTGCTTTGCTTACAGCAGCTGAATATTTGCCTTCCTGCACGCCTCCTGCACGTCCTGCGGCCACAGGCTCGCCTGCACCTCGCCCACATGCGCTTTGCGCAGCAGATAGACGCACATGCGGCTCTGCCCGATGCCGCCGCCCATCGTCTGGGGCAGCTCGCCGTTCAGCAGTGCCTTCTGGAATGGCAGCTCCGCGCGCTCCTCGCAGCCGCGAATCGCCAGCTGGCGGCGCAGCGCGTCCGGGTCAACGCGGATGCCCATGCTCGACACTTCCAGCGCAATGTCCAGCAGCGGATCATAGAGCAGAATGTCACCGTTGAGTGACCAGTCGTCGTAGTCTGGGGCGCGGCCGTCGTGCATCTGTCCGGAACGCAGCGCGCCGCCGATGCCCGTCAGGAACACCGCGCCGTATTCGCGTACCGCCCGGTATTCGCGTTCCTTCGGCGGCAGGTCGGGATACAAATCCTCCAATTCCTGCGACGAGACGAACGTGATGTCGTCTGGCAGTTCGGGCTTGATGTGCGGATAGTGCGCGCAGACGAAGCCCTCCGTCTTGCGCAGGGTGAGGTAAATCGCGCGGACGGTCGCTTGCAGCGTCTCCATCGTGCGCTGCTTAGGGGTGATGATTTTCTCCCAGTCCCACTGGTCGACGAAAATCGAGTGGATGTTGTCGGTCGTTTCGTCGCGGCGGATGGCGTTCATGTCCGTGTACAGCCCTTCACCGGGCTGGAAACCGTACGTTTTGAGCGCCTGACGCTTCCATTTCGCCAGCGAATGGACGATTTCCGCCGTTTCACCGGTTTCAAGAACGTCAAAGGATACCGGGCGTTCGACGCCGTTCAGGTTGTCGTTCAGACCGCTGCCGGGCGTGACCATAATCGGCGCGGACACACGGGTCAGGTTCAGCGCGCGGGCTAACTCCGTCTCGAAAAAATCCTTGACCAGTTTGATGGCGATTTCCGTATCCCGCAGGTTCAGCACGGGATTGTAATTCTTGGGGATAATCAGGTGCATAACGCCTTTCCTCCTTGCCGCAGCATAATTGCTAATAGTATAGCACAAAATTCGGCTGAAGCGAACCATTCTGCGTGTAAAAACACCGAAAAAGCAAAGACCGAAACCCTTGACAACACCCGCAAAAAGCATTATACTGACCTTGTCCCGCAATGAAGGGGAACGCTGGAAGTTCCGTCTGTTCCAGAGAGCCGCGTGCTGGTGGAAGCGCGGTCAGACGCCTGTCAGCCGCTCGCCCCGGAGCGCAAACCGGACGAAGGGTTCGGCGAATGGCGCACGTTACGCGCAAGAGAGGTTCGGCACGTCCGGACAAGCAGAGTGGTACCGCGAAACATCCGTTTCGTCTTTGCAGAATTTGCAGGGGCGGAACGTTTTTTTGTTCCGTCCGAGAAAAGCAGGGAGGAAGCATCATGGAATTCAAACCCTATGACCCCAAAGCCATCGAACCGAAGTGGCAGAAGCGCTGGGCGGACAGTCACGTTTTCGAGGCGAAGAACGACTACACCATGCCGAAATTCTACGGCCTGATTGAGTTCCCGTATCCGTCGGGACAGGGGCTGCACGTCGGGCATCCGCGCTCCAATACCGCGATGGATATCATCGCCCGCAAGCGCCGCATGGAGGGCTGCAATGTCCTTTTCCCCATCGGCTGGGACGCCTTCGGTCTGCCGACGGAGAACTACGCCATCAAGAACAAGGTTCACCCCGCCATCGTGACGAAGAAGAACATCGACCACTTCCGCGAGCAATTGCAGAAAATCGGCTTCTCCTTCGACTATTCCCGCGAGGTCAACACCACCGACCCGTCCTACTACCGCTGGACGCAGTGGATTTTCCTTCAGCTGTTCAAGCACGGGCTGGCGTACAAGTCCGAAATGCCCATCAACTGGTGCCCCAGCTGCAAGTGCGGTCTGGCGAATGAGGAAGTTGTCGGCGGCGTGTGCGAGCGCTGCGGCACGCAGGTCATCCGCAAGGTCAAGAAGCAGTGGATGCTGAAGATTACCGCCTATGCCCAGAAGCTGCTCGACGGCTTGGACACGGTGGACTTCATCGACAAGGTGAAGGTGCAGCAGCGCAACTGGATTGGCCGCAGTGTCGGCGCGGAAGTGGATTTTTCCCTGACCGTGCCGGGCGAGAAGGTGCGCGTTTTCACCACGCGCCCGGATACGCTCTTCGGCGCGACGTACATGGTCTTGTCCCCTGAGCATCCGCTGATTGACAAGCTGAAAGACCAAATCACCAACTACGACGCGTGCATGGCGTACCGCGCGGAAGCCGCGAAGAAGAGCGACTTTGAACGTGCCGAGCTGGCGAAGGACAAGACGGGCGTGCAGATTGAGGGCGTCCGCGCCGTCAACCCCGTCAACGGCAAGGAAATCCCGATTTGGCTGAGCGACTATGTGCTGATGACCTACGGCACGGGCGCAATCATGGCTGTTCCGGCGCACGACACCCGTGACTGGGAGTTCGCGCATAAGTTCGGCATCCCGATGATTGAGGTCGTCGCGGGCGGCAATATTGAGGAAGCAGCGTATACCGATATTCAGGACGGCGTGATGGTCAATTCCGGCTTCCTTGATGGCATGAAGGTCGCGCAGGCGAAGGAAGCGATCATTGAGTATCTGGAGAAGAACGGGCTGGGCGAGAAGAAGGTCAACTACAAGCTCCGCGACTGGGTCTTCTCCCGCCAGCGCTACTGGGGCGAACCTATCCCGATTGTGCACTGCGACAAGTGCGGCATGGTGGCTGTGCCGGAAGATCAGCTCCCTGTGACGCTGCCGATGGTGGACAACTACGAGCCGACCGATTCCGGCGAATCCCCCCTGTCCGTCATGCATGACTGGGTGAACACCACCTGCCCGTGCTGCGGCGGCCCCGCCAAGCGCGAGACCGACACCATGCCCCAGTGGGCCGGCTCTTCTTGGTACTTCCTGCGCTATATGGACCCGCACAACGACCAGGCGCCCGTCTCCCACGAGGCGGAAAACTACTGGGGCCCTGTGGACTGGTACAACGGCGGCATGGAGCACACCACGCTGCACCTG
>ENA-OOXT01001377-OOXT01001377.1-human-gut-metagenome-genome-assembly--contig:-NODE-1377-length-15775-cov-3.929453_pt1 | contig 15775 bp, 17 predicted proteins | sample MGYA00241590_ERZ501349 | MGnify/ENA primary metagenome ERZ501349 (study PRJEB25962, sample SAMEA2042838) | human gut metagenome | biome: human gut; feature: human-associated habitat; material: faeces...
GGTATAATATAGATAATGAAAGAGAGGTGAAAATAACATGTATTGTCCTGTGTGTTTAACAGGCGATAGCCGAGTGATTGACACAACAAAGCTGGAAGATATGACATTGCGCTACCGTGAATGCAAAAGTTGTAAACACCGATTTTTCACAAAAGAGATTGACGCTACTCGTGAGGAGGGGCGAATCATGTTTAATTATAGACGGTCGAAAGGAGAATGAAAAAATGATTGACTGCTCAAAAACAAAAAACTATCTAAGTGAAAAAAATCGAATGGTAAAATCAGATAATGAAGGTGCTTGTCACATTGCATGTATTAATTGCCCGTTAAGCAGATATAATAATGGTAAAAATATTTTATGTACCACATTAGAATCACAACATCATGAAATAGCTATTAAACTTGTTCAGAAGTGGAGCGATGGTAACCCACGAAAAACATACTTGTCAGAATTTCTGCGAAACTATCCAAATGCTACACTTACTGATGCAGGAGTACCAGACATATGTCCACATATTTTAGGATTGACAGATAAACATTGCAAGCGTTCATGTGTTGAATGCTGGAATCAGAGTTCCATTGACTAATAATTCTTGCTTTTACAAAGTCAAGAAATCAAATACACAATTACAAATTTATTTAAAGGAGATGATAAATAATATGCCACGGGCAAGAGTTGTTAGCAGAACGATTACTGTAACTCGTTGTGAAGTAGTCATTGTAAATATGAAAGATTTTACAACGCAGACAATTTTTGTTGAAATTGCAGGAAAGTTCACAAATGAAAAAAACCTTAAAAAAAAGATAGAGCATAAAATCAGCAAGATTGATTATGCTCCCGTTAAATATCTTGCATTGAGAGGGTACACAGAAATTAAAAGGCGTTATGAAATGCCAGAACAGGAATTTATCGAAAAAGCAACGATAACAGAAGAATAATAAAGGAGATATTATCATGGCAAATTACACAACATCTATTAGTGACAGCAGTAAAGAACTCAGCACAAGGGAAAAAATCAAGTTGAAAGATTTGACCTCAGCAATTGCAATTGACAAGGTGGTCGAACCTGAAAAGCCGCTTGTTATTGCTCCCGATTTTTACGCACGCATCAGCATTCACAACGAAAAACTCCCTGAAAATGAGCAGGACTATTCAACAATGGTTATTGTTGATAAGTCGGGTGCAAAATATTACACGGGTTCAGAGAGCGCTATTTCTTCATTTGTTGATATTTTTGACGAAATGAATGACACAGAAGAGCCGTTTGAAATTGAATTTTACAAGCGTGAATCAAAGAACTACAGCGGAAAGCATTTTATCACTTGCACATTAGTATAAGTGATGAAATAATTACAAAAGCCCCGTACATTTAAAATGTCGGGGCTTTAATTCTTAAAAGGTTGGTGAATATGATGAAAAAGAAAAAAACATTAAATCAACTTGAATACGAAAAAGCACTTAAAAATTTAAAACGAAGAATTAAAGCGGCTGAAAAAAGAGGGTTTCGATTTGATAAATCAGAAATATTGCCGTCTGAAAAGCCGAAACGAATTACAAAAAAGAGAGTCGAAAGCATAAAAAAATTAGATATTTATGCTCAAAAAGGTAGCACATATTTAGACGATGAAAGCGGAAAAGTTGTAAGTGGTAAAGTCGGTCAATCTATTGAGCGTAAAGCAAGAGCGAAAAAAGCCGCACAAACACGAAAAGCAAGAAAAGAACAAAACCCACCGAGCCCCGACCCCGTTCCGATATATTCCGCAATTGAAAGCGTTGAAAATAGGCTTGATGAAATTATTGCTGAAAACGACTGGCGTTATTTACATTATCGCAGTACGCACGGCGAAAACTCAGCAATAAAACTGAAAGAAATTTTTCAAAGAACAAAACAAGCGTATGCAAATGTTCTCGCTTTAAGTGATTTTGAAAAATATTTAGAACAAAATGCAGATGCTATAAATGAGGCGTTAGATGTTGTAATGTATGCCAGTTCACAAGAAGACGTAGAAGATTATAACGGCAGTTATAGTAAGTTAGCGATGATTTTTAACGGTGGCGAAATTCCCAGCCAACAAGATATGATGCGAAGTGATTAGAAATGAAAGCAAGAAAATTTAAAATCTATGCTGCCGACTTTGAAACAACTGTTTTTAAGGGGCAGACTTTCACCGAAGTTTGGTCAGCTTGTTTTTGCGAATTGTATAAAAAGGATGTTAAAATAATGCATAGCATTCAGGACTTCTTCAATTATTTTTTTAGTCTAAATGAAAACATTAAAATTTACTTTCACAATTTAAAATTTGACGGAAGTTTTATTTTATCGTATTTGCTCAAAGATTTAAAATATGAGCAGGCATATGAAAAAATGAATGCTGACGGGTCACTTGTACGGTGGCTTGAAACTAAGGACATGAAAAATAACACTATAAAATACAGTATAAGCGAACGGGGGCAATGGTATTATATCATTGTCAAGAAAAATAATAAAATTATTGAAATTCGGGACAGCTTGAAATTATTGCCTTTCACTCTTGAATCAATCGGTAAATCATTTGACACGGAGCATAAAAAATTAAAAATGGAATATGAGGGCTATAGATATGCTGGTTGTGAAATCACCCCCGAAGAACAAGAATACATAAAAAATGATGTACTTGTTCTTAAAGAGGCACTCGAAATTATGTTCGAAGAAAAACATGACAGTTTGACAATTGGGAGTTGTTGCCTTAATGAATATAAAAACTTAATGACTAAATCCTTAATTGAGCAATTATATCCTAACATTGCTGAATATAGTGTGAATGTTCCATTAGAATTTAAAAATGCAGATGAATATGTACGAAAATCGTATAAAGGCGGTTGGTGCTATTTAAAAAAAGGTTGCGAAAATAAAATCTACAACAATGGAACAACAGCAGATGTCAACAGTTTATACCCGTCTGTCATGCATAGCGAAAGCGGAAATTATTATCCAGTGGGATTACCAACATTTTGGAGTGGGAATTATATTCCTGAAATTGCAAAGGAAAAATATTATTTTATTCGTATTAAAACACGGTTTTATTTAAAAAAAGGGTTTGTACCTTGCATTCAGATTAAAAATACTTTTCGCTATAATAGTACTGAATGGCTTGAAACATCTGATTTTTACGATAAAAAAACAAACAAATATTATAAAAAATATTTAGACATAAACGGAAATGAACAAAATACGCAAGTTATATTAACATTAACTATGACCGATTTTGAATTAATCAAAGAGCATTACAATTTGATAGATTTTGAAATACTTGACGGATGTTATTTTAATAAAGCAATCGGAATATTTGACAGCTATATAAATAAATATAAAAAAATAAAATTAAACAGTAAAGGAGCTAAAAAAACATTAGCGAAACTATACTTAAATCATTTATACGGAAAAACGGCAACTAACACCGATAGCAGTTTTAAAATAGCATACATTAAAGATGATTTGTCACTGGGATTTTATGGTGTGTATGCCTGCGATAAAAAACCTTTTTATATTCCCGTGGGCTCTGCGATTACTTCATATGCAAGAAATTTTACTATCCGTGCGGCACAAAAAAATTATAAAAATTTTATTTATGCTGATACCGATAGTATTCATTGCTGTTGTAGTCCTAATGAAATTAAAGGAATAACGGTTGACGATAGAAATTTTCTTTGCTGGAAACTTGAAAGCTGCTGGGATAAAGGATTATTTGTTCGACAGAAAACATATATCGAACACATTACGGCAGAAAATTTGAAACCGATTGATAAACCTTTCTATAATGTCAAATGTGCTGGTATGCCAGACCAGTGCAAGACATTATTTTTAAAGTCAATCGGAGCAGATGTTGACATTTCCGACCTTAATATGAATGACGATGCGCAAGAATTTTTAAAGAAAAAACGCACAATAAAGGATTTTAAAGTCGGGTTGAGCGTTCCTCTTAAATTGTGCCCCGTACAAATTAATGGCGGTGTTGTGTTGACAGAAACATTTTATACAATGACTTAAAATTAAAAAGCACTTGCAAATTGCAAGTGCTTTTTGTATTATCGAATCATTTTTTAAAAATTAAAGCGGTGCGTAAAGCCGACAGAGAAACGGCTGAAATCAATCAGTACAACCCGTCTTTCACATTAATTTTATAAAAAATGTGATAATCAATAAGATAGAGTTGATAAAATACATTCTTTACATAACAAATTTTTGAAACGAAAACACCCGTTATCAAAATAATAGCGTAAATTTGAAATGAATAAATCATTTTTCTTAATCATTACATAATTTATTCTTAAATCCTCGGTTGTAACAGCAAGTTTAAGCGGATAAGAAACATCGGCATTATCAGAACAGAAAATAATTCCTTCTTCTGCAAATTCAAAAACTCCGAAATTTTTATTTTTAAATCGTATAGTACATAAATATTTTGACTTTCCTTTTGGAGAATCAATAAAAGCAGTATTATCATTTAGATATGATTTTTGTGACGCATACTTAACATAATCAGCCTGTTGAAATGCCTGATTGAATGCAGAAGATTCAAGCGCCCTAGATGCTGATGTGTTGTAACCTTGTTCCAGCACAAAGCCGTTACCTCTTAAAAAATTAGTGTTTTCACGCAATCGGGTTGACACACCGAGCGCCACAAAGTATGGATTTAACAAGCTGACATTATTTGACAACATGAAAATTGGCAAATAACGACATTGCTTTCCCTCTCCACGGGCAAGCGAAGTATGGACACTGATTAATTTATTCAATTCATTTGTAGCGTAGTGATTTGTTTCTGATTGAAACTCATCAAATAACATTCTTTGCGCATCATTCATCAAATGTGAATATTTTTTGATTTGGTCTGCACAGTTTAAGGCGATAGCATATCCACACACTTCACTTTTTGAATCACCGTTTTTTGAAAGTAATAAATCGTAGTACATTCCGCCAGCCTTAGATTTAGCCGTCATATTGTAGTCAGTAAAAAACAAAGACTTTACGCCGTTGAAAAATTTTTCCGCTATACTGTCAAGTTCGTACTTAAATCGGTAAATTAGCACAAATTTTTCGCCGTAGTTTAAAAAGCGTTTTACAAAATACCTGTTGTAAAATGTAGTTTTACCAGCACTACGGTTAGAAGTGCATAAATAAATTTCGGGTTTATTGCCGTTAATATCACGCATTGAAAGTAGTTTTGTTCCGTCATAAAAAGTACGCAACTGTTCTTGTTTCACCTCGTTTCATTTATCTATAATTTAATTATAAAAGAGTGTTGCAAGAAAGTCAATACCCTTTTATAATATAAATAAAAGGTGGTGATTAAATTGATTTTTTTGTACATTGTGCCATTTGTTTTAATCTGCTTTGATTTTCTTACCGGATTTATTAAAGCGATTTATAACAAAAAACTTGACAGCACTATTTTGCGCAAAGGGCTGTTTCACAAATTGGCGGAATTACTTGCCCTTATCGGGTGCGGTGGTATTGATTACGGTATTAATTTCATTGACTTACCGTTTGATTTGCCGATTCTCCCGTCAGTTGCAATTTATATTTGCATTATGGAGATTATAAGCTGTTTTGAAAATTTGTGCGAAGTAAACCCATCATTAAATAACTTTTTTGCTCCTTATTTGCAAAAGTTAAAAAATGAAACGGAGGACAAAGAAAATGATACACGGGATTGATGTTTCAGCATGGCAAGGGCGCATTGATTTTAATAAAGTTAAAAAATCAGGCTATAAATTTGTCATAATTAAAGCTGGCGGAAATGATGACGGTTATTATATCGACAGGTATTTTGAGACAAATTACATAAATGCAAAAAAAGCAGGTTTAAAAATTGGGGCATATTATTTTGTTAATCGTGATTTTTCTTCAAAAAATGCACAAAAAATTGCAGAGGTTTTTTGCAATATTGTAAAAAATAAAACTTTTGATTTGCCTCTGTTTATTGATGTTGAAACAACTCCAATAAGCGCAAGAGCAACGGTTACAAGCGGCATTAATATTTTTTGTCGTTATTTACACAAAAAAGGCTATAAGTCGGGCGTGTATGCATCAGCTGTTAGCGGATTTGTTGAACGCATTGACATGAGATATTTGAACCCATGTATATACAAATGGGTTGCAAGTTACAGCTATAAACCCACCGATGTCGGAAAAAATAACGGGTATTGCATTTGGCAGAAATCATCAACGGGAAAAGTTAATGGAATCAATGGAAATGTTGATATTAATGAATGTTATGTTGATTTTAAATCAGCTACAAACACTAATAACAAAACATTGACAATTGACGATATCCACAATAAATATTATGAAATATATAAGCGTTACGCAAGCGATGTAATTAGCGGAAAATACGGCAATGGAACAGAGCGCAAAAACAAACTTGTTTCGCTTAATATTGATTATAATTATAGTCAATCGATTGTGAATGAAATTATTAATAAATCAGCTAAAACAGCAAAAGCAACAGCAAAAACAAAATATAACAAAATTGCAAACGATATTATAAGCGGTAAATATGGTAATGGCGAAAAACGCTTTACTAATTTAAAAAATGCCAACTTTGATTATACCTACGCTCAAATGTTGGTAAATAATATAATGAAAGGTTGATAATATGACACTTGAAGAATTTATCACAATTGTTCACGACTTCATCGGTGACGACACCTCAGAAAGAGCGCTTAAATTTGTTGACGATGTAACAAATGCATTTAATTCGGCAGTGGGTAGCACTTCTTCTGATAACGAGGACTGGCACAAGAAATACGATGAATTAAATGAATCGTGGCGCAAGAAGTACATGCATCGTTTTTTCAATGGTGATGTAAATTTTGACACGAACGATGCAGACGATGAGGAAATCCACGAAACAACTGCCGAAACAATCACAACAGATGATTTATTTGATGATAAGGAGGAAGAATAATGCCAACAATTCCAAAAACACAAACACTAAACGCATCAAGCGTTGACATTTTGAATGCTATCAGAAATTCAGCAAGCACAAATTACCGTGATTTTGTCCCCACGGCAAAGAACACAACCGAAAGCATTCGCAGAATCGGCGAAATTATCATGCAGTACACGCCTTTGCAGAACGAATTTTTGAACGCTCTTGTAAATCGTATCGCACGGGTGATTATCACTTCAAAGATGTACTCGAATCCGCTTTCAATGTTCAAAAAGGGTCTTATTGATTACGGTGAGAGCGTTGAAGAGATTTTCGTGAATATCGCAAACCCTCATCAGTACGATGTTGAAGAAAGCGAAAACAAAGTTTTTGCAAGAGAAATTCCCGATGCCAGAGCGGCGTTCCACGCCCTGAATTACAAGAAATTCTACAAGCAGACGATTCAGAATAAAGACTTGAATCAGGCTTTCTTGTCATGGGACGGCATCACTGATTTGATTTCAAAAATCGTGAATGCTATGTACACGGCGGCAAATTACGATGAATTTGTGACAACAAAATATATGCTGGCAAAGGCTATTCTTGACGGCAGACTTTCAGCTATTACAGTTGATGCAAACGATGCAAAAGGCGCAGTCACTAAAATCAAAGGTATGTCAAATGCTTTGACATTCATGTCAAACAATTATAATGTTGCTGGCGTTCAGACTTTCACGGACAAAGACGACCAGTATTTACTTGTAAATTCACAGTTTGACAGCGAAATTGATGTTGAGGTTTTGGCATCAGCTTTCAACATGTCAAAAGCTGAGTTCATGGGACACAGAATTTTGATTGACGGTTTCGGTAAACTTGATGTCGCAAGACTGAATGCACTTTTCAAAGACGACCCGAATTATGAAGAGCCGTCACAGGACACGCTCACAGCGCTCAACGCTATTCCTGCGGTGCTTGTCGATAAGAATTTCTTTATGATTTTTGACAACATGTACGAATTTACAGAAAACTACAACGGTCAGGGTCTTTACTGGAATTACTTTTATCATACATGGAAGACCTTTTCCATGTCGCCATTTGCAAATGCGCTTGTATTTGTTCCAGCCGTGCCGAGCGTTACCTCTGTAACAGTTTCACCTACTGCAATCACATGCAAAAAAGGTCAGAGTGTTCAGCTTTCTGCTATCGTAACAACTGAAAATTATGCACCGAAAACTGTAAACTGGAAATCCGACACTGACGGCGTAACTGTTGACATTAATGGACATGTAACCGTTGCAGCATCTGTTACAGCAACAACAGCAACAATTACAGCAACATCAACATATGACACCACAAAGTCAGGCAAATGTACTGTTACTATTACGGCGTAAATTTTGGATTGTGTGTCAAGCGAAAAAACTTGACACACAATCATTATTTCAAGTGAGGTGATAATCATGTATGTTGAACCCTCAACAAACATCAAACTGCTTTCAAATGTTCCGCTTGACCCGTCATATGAACATACGATTTATTTTTCATCAAGTTCAGCGCAATCTGCTTATTTTTCAGGTCTTGCAAAGCACAGTTTGACCGCTCAAACATACCAAAGAGTGAATAAAGGGACTATGCGTGTTGGTCTATCGGCTGATGCATGTTATGATTGTAATTATTTAATGTTTCAAAATTCGGGCTTTGGCTCTAAATGGTTTTATGCATTTATAACATCGATAGAATATGTAAACAATGCCGTAACAGAAATCACATTTGAAATTGATGTGATGCAAACATGGTTTTTTAATTATTCAGTCGGTGAATGTTTCATCGAGCGTGAACATTCTGCATCTGATGAAATAGGCGAAAATCTTGTCCCCGAAACAGTGAATGTGGGAGAATATGTTTTTGGAAACCGAACAACAAGCGACTTGACACTTAATTATGTAGTTCAAACAACATGCGACCCGAACACATATGAGGACATTCTTGGTTCAGTTTATACAATGCTGGATAAGAAAATTGTTTCGGGTACTTATACATTTGAAACCGATGCGGACAGCCTTGTTAATTATTTGTACGGCATCGGACTTGACGGTCAGCATTCAGACCATCAAGCAGAACATCAAACTCAAGTCGCAAATTCGACGGTCGCTATCAACATAGCACCGACCACGATTAAAAAATTGATAACACATTCAGGTGCGATGATTTCGGGATATGCTCCACGAAATAAAAAACTTTTGCAATATCCGTACACATTCATTTATGTTTCAAATAATCAGGGTGGTTCAGCCGTTTACAAATTTGAATATTTTTTAGATGCTACACCAACATTCTATGTATGCGGTGATAGGTCAGGCGGTTCACCTGCAATTCTTTATCCGTCCAATTATAAAAATCTTGGCGAAAACACAGACGAGGCAATCACGATGTCGTCTTTTCCTGCAATTTCGTTTTCATCAAATTACTACGACCAGTGGTTGGCACGAACGCAAACGCAGACTTTACCGAACTTATTAAATGGTATGACAATGAGTGCGGCATCTGGCGCATTAACTGGAAATTTAGCTGGCGCTGTTGCTGGCGCTGGACTTAACACACTTGGAGCAATTGCTAATCTTATGAATGAGGGCGAACAGGCTAAGCTGCAAGGCTCTCAAACAAGCGGTCAGACAAGCGGCGTGATTTCTTATTGGCTCGGATTGCTTAATTTTGTAGTAACAACAAAATGCATCACACCGCAAATTGCGCATACAATTGATGATTATTTTGATAAGTTCGGCTACGCTACACATAGAGTGAAAACACCAAACAGAAATGTTCGCCCACACTGGACTTTCACTAAAACGGTTGCATGTACTATAAAGGGCAGTGTTCCAGCCGATGATGCAAAAAAGATTTGTGACATTTACAACAATGGCATAACTTTTTGGAAAAACGGGTCAGAAGTTGGAAATTATTCCCTTGATAATTCAGTATAAGGAAGTGAAACAAATTGCGAAAGAAGAAAAAAACATTAACAGGTGAATCAATGTTTGATAATAACCTCAGTTACAGCCAGTATGTTCGCCGATTAACCGAGCTTTCAATCTCAATGTTTAAATGGACGGGACTGCCTGACACAGTTGATGAAAGATTTCTTGAACTTGCTTTATTCGGAAACGGTTCAGCCGTGTTTTTTAAAGATGATGTAGTCGGTTTTTTGTGCTTGCGTTGTATGCTCGGCGGAAATTTTAATGTATATGATGTTCCTACAGACATAACCGCATATGCATCAAACGGTTACAACATGCATTTAACACTTGATAACAGTGTTCCGATTTTCAACAACATGTTGCGCACAAATTCAGTTGATGATGTCACAATTTTTGCAAAACGATTATACAACATTGATAGAACTATTGATGTTAATGTGAATGCACAGAAAACGCCCGTCCTCATTAAATGTAATGATAATCAGCGCTTGACGATGCAAAACATGTATATGCAATATGACGGCAACACACCGTTTATTTTTGCAAACGACAAATTCGACCAGCAAGCCTTGTCAGTTCTAAAGACTGATGCGCCCTTTAATGCGCCATTGCTCTATGAACTAAAAGAAAAAATCTGGAATGAGGCTCTAACTTATTTAGGAATTTCAAACATTACTTATAACAAAAAGGAGCGTTTGATTTCTTCTGAGGTTATCAATAACATGGGCGGCGTGATTGCCAGCCGATATTCAAGATTGCAAATGCGAAAACAGGCATGCGAAAAAATAAATGCTATGTTTGGGCTGAATGTAAATTGTGAATATCGCACCTCAGATTTCAGCGAAGGAGATGCAGAAGATGAGTAAATATACTACAGAACTACGCTTTATATGTGAAAATCTATGCGGTTACACAGATTCGCAAGGTCTTTCAAAAGTTGAAGAAATAATCTCAAAATCTGCACCGTTGATTTTTGATTTTGATTATCCGATTTTTGACGAAGATTATAAAATTCCTCTTGAAAAGAAAATTCTCCGTCATTATTATTTAAGAGAAATCGGCTTTGAAACGCTCGGCGTGTGGAAATTAAAACTTAATGATAAACTGAATGAAATAATGCCATATTTTAATCAACTTTATAAAAGCGAACTACTCAAATTCAATCCATTAATTGATGTTGATGTTAAGACAACATCAAACACGGCAGGCACAGGCAACACGGATTTTTCACAGTCAGACACAAAAAACACATCCGAAACAGAAACTAAAAAAGATACTTTTTCAAGCGCAGAGCATTCAGCATTTGAACTAACGAAATCAGGAACGGCATCAGGTGAATCAACATCAGAAGATAAGAATGACGGAACTTTGACAAATTCTTCATCTTCTTCTAATTCGGGTTCGACCTCTGACAGCTCGACTTCTTCAAAAACCTACAACGATAATGATGATTATTCTGACACACCACAGGGCTCGGTTGGTAATTTGAATAATCTTACTTACCTGACTAATGCAAGGCATAAACACGGAAATTCAGAGGACACAACAACCGCAAAAGGAACTTCATCAGGTGACCTGACTTCATCGTCAACTGACACAACAAAAAGCACAGCTAAAAACACAGCAACAAACAAAGAAACAACATCAGGAACTGAAACATCAACAAATGACAAGACTTTTAATTCAACTGACAATGTGGATTCATCAAGAAAAGGAACTGCAACGGGTGATGTTACTTCAAACACAAACACAACAAACACGCAAGATTATGTTGAAAATATTCTCGGAAAAAGAGGCGCGCAGACCTATTCTGCGATGTTAAATGAATTTAGAAGAACTTTCTTGAACATTGATGCAATGATTCTTGATGAATTATCTGAATTGTTTATGACGATTTATTAAAGGAGTGATTTTTTATGTCAATCAATTTACCAATTCCGCAGACCTCAGCGCCGTTCATGTTTTGGTGTCAGAAAGTTCTGCCCCTTGTATATGATGATTCACTTTCTTATTATGAAGTGCTTTGCAAACTTGTAACATATGTGAACGGCTTGCGTGATGATGTTATCAAACTGGGCGAAGATGTTTCAGAACTCAACAAACTTTACAATGAACTTGCAAAGTTGCTTGATGAATATTTCAACAGAGGCGTACAGGATTCCGTCAACAAGAAACTTGACGAAATGGCAAGTGATGGTTATTTTGACGATATACTTTCAAAATATATCACGCCGTTTTTTGCCATTAATTTTGACACAACCGAAAATGCACTTGCTTACCATTTTTCTGTCGGTCAGACTGTTCACACAAATGGGTATCACTCACCGACTGACGGCGGTGCATGTACCTTTCAGGTTATGCGTGATGCGCCAACATCAGGAATTAAAACCGTGAACGGGTTATTTTTAGTTCCGGCAAATGCAAATTCCGTAATTACTCCCGAAATGTACGGCGCTTTCGGTGACGGTGTGCAAGATGATACTGTTGCATTACAGAAAGCTATCAATTTATGCTGTATTCCCAATATTTCTGTTAATTTTTGCGGAACAAAAGGTAAAATTTATTCAATTTCTGCACCTATTGACATCAATCAGACTACAGCACTCGATAACAACGGCGTTTTTGATTTTAAAGGAGCAAAAATCAGAGCAATTGCAAAAATGAAGTATGCTCTTTCCTACAAGACAACGGGCTATGCTGACGGTGTTCCCGTTAAACATTCAAAAAGTATTATTAAAAATCTTGCAATTGACTGTAACAACGAACTTGCCCACACAGGTTTATACGCAATTTACACAGCAGGAAACTTGTTTGATAACATTAATGTTTACGGTTGTCGTCGTGGTATATACCTTGCTGGCGGTGTTGAATCTGAAATCCGAAATTGTACCGTTCGCCGTAATGCCGAAGACGACATTTACACAGCTTTGAAAAATGGAACTATCGTTGAGAACTTTCCGCAGACAAACAGGGGTGAATTTCTTAACGATGATGATAAAATTAACCTTGATAAAACGCAGTGTGTTGGCTTTGAAATGACAACAACTGATTCATTCATCACGAATTGCGTTTCAATTGACTGCGTAATCGGCATTAAAATTGTCGGTGGAGACAACAAGATAGTCGGTTGTCACCCGTGGAATGCTTTCTGCGTTAATCAGATTTATTCATCTTGTTGCCTTTATGAAAGCGGTTCAGTTTTTAGTGACGGGCTAACTTGCGACAGATTTTATATAGGAATTTACCATAATTTTAACGCACCGTCATTTTATTCAAACACACTTTTCACAAATCAGCCTATGACTACTCTTGTCGGGGATAGCGTTGACCTTTCTCCCGTGTCTTATTGTCTTTATCTTTCTGAAAAATATGCACTGAAATCAAACGGCGCAGATTTCAAAATGGTAAACACAAAGGTACACGGTGACAGAAATGTAAATAGCACAAATATTTCAAGAATTTTAAAATGGTGTAATGTTAAATTCAACGCAGTTGACATTGACATTTTCAATTCAAATAATTTGTTTGATTTTTTTGCCCAGCTTGACACAAAAAACAATGTACAAGGCGGTATGAAATTTTCAAATGTTGACAGTTTAAATTCTGACTGCTATGCATCTGTCAAATCAGTGGCGAAAACAATTGAACTTCCTACAATTTGCGACAATAATTTATTTTCGGGTTCGGTCACATCAGGGCATGCGATTAACACTATTTTTGCGAACAACTGTTCGATTACAGTTGATGATAATAAATGGGTTTCAATGACCTCAGTCCCTATTATGGAAAAAACCGCATATATGGTAATCGGTTCAAAGGGCTATGGAACTTCTGTACCTTTTGATTTAATTCAGGGACACACTTACATTGTCAGTTTACTGTATAAATCAACAAATAATAACGCATTAATTTATTTGTCAAATGCGACAGATGGCTTATTACCACCGTCCAACCCATTGACACATGACGGTAAAGAACAGTTATATTTTAATATGTTCACATATAATGGCAAATTTGTATGGTCTGCTGGATTCAATGACCCGTCCAATGTTGCCAATTTTGCTATTAAAGATATCAGAATTTATGACATCACTGACTTACCACGCTATTTCTTAGAATCAACGGGCGCTTATTTTAACAGAATTACTAATTTTCTCGGCAATTCTATGATTTCAGTTGTAACTGATGTTCGTGATGATGTTTCATTTGTCGCTACACCTTTTAAAATTGATTTCGGCGTTTCACCTTATGTTGTACAAGGTGCACAAAACTATGACCCGATTTCAGACTATTATACCGTCAGATATGACCGAAACGGCAAGCCAATGATTTGGTCGCATAAGTCGTCCATTGCTCAGACAGGACATGCGACTTTAGTGTTTGATAATGTTGCATCGCTCGATTTCAATAAAAATCGTTTCTTGTATCTTAATTCATATATCAAAGATTATAAAAACTGCTTTGATTTTCGAGTATATCAGAATGGCATATTCAATTATACAATTAGCGGTTCAAATGCAGACGGCGAAATTGCACCCGCAATTTTTGACGGAAAAGTTGAATTGTTCCTCAGAAACAAAGAGCGTACAGACGGAACGCCAGCACGAGTTACTTCATTTTTTGCAAACTATGATGATACTGCTGATTCACCGATTTTTGACAACAAGCAAATGTCAGCAATTTATAAAAACGGTGGGCTTTATCCAATCCTTAAAGGTTCGGGAGAAGATGAAGATTATATGCGTGAACTTCCGACAATTGCATATGAAATTGATGTAATTCTTTAAAATCAAAAGGAGCAGAATTTTTTCTGCTCCTTTATTTTTTCTATTCAATTTTTAAATATTTCAAGTTCAAGTTCATAATCTTCTGCATATTCGCTTTTGTACTTTCTTCTATAACAGTTTTCATATTCGGTATAAAATTCTTGTTCTGAGTTAAATTCAAATTCATTTTCCATTGTGTCAAGCAATTCATCACTCATAAATTTTCTTGCATCTGAATATTTGACAAGTCTGCCGTTTGAACTTATGACATACCCGTCAATCACGCTAACATCTGCAAATAGAGGTTGAAACACACCTTGTTTAACAAGTTCATAATTTTTAATATATTCATCAGTTGTCGCTTTTCCCATATATATTAAATCTGCAATAATTTTATTGTTGCATTTTACTGTTCTGCATGTATGAATATTTTCTTTATAGATTTCTACAGCTCTTTCAAACGATTCTGTTGTCGATATTATTTTTCGTGAATAATATACACGATTTTTGTTGTTTATAATTTCTAAAAGTATTTGATACGGCATCAGATATGGTTTATTTGTGCAGATTGCAACACCTCTGATTATTTCAATAAAATATCTACTCATTTTAACATCTCCTTTTATTCCTTACTCATAAATGATTGTGTATTTGCTAAGATTACATCGCATACATATGTCAATTCGCCTAAACTTAATTCATCAGTATGTTCAATAATATCAATTGCAATTTTGACAACATCCTTACTTGTAACATTTCTTTTTTCTGACATATTCAGCATGTTACTATATTCGTCATTGTCGCCGCAATCATACCATTCATTTTTCAACGCACATTCTTCGTAACGCTGCTTTAGTTAAATGCCTAATAATTTTATATCCATATTTCATTGTTAAAACCTCTCGTTTCTTTCTGCTATCTTGTAGGCGTTGTCGTACCTCTTTATTACCTTATCTATTATACTACAGTTCGGACGAAAATGCAATAGCTATGTATCAAAAATATTTAACAAGAATGTACCTATTTTATTGTACAATATACCAACAAATATATGTTCGATTTGGTACGACAATTTCGGTGCGTATGGGAACATTGAAGGACAGCGATTTTATTTAAGCATAG
>ENA-OOXT01001384-OOXT01001384.1-human-gut-metagenome-genome-assembly--contig:-NODE-1384-length-15717-cov-3.667667_pt1 | contig 15717 bp, 10 predicted proteins | sample MGYA00241590_ERZ501349 | MGnify/ENA primary metagenome ERZ501349 (study PRJEB25962, sample SAMEA2042838) | human gut metagenome | biome: human gut; feature: human-associated habitat; material: faeces...
GAGCAAAAACATATGAAATCTTACGGTTATATATAGTGAAGGGGAAAATAATACCCAATTCTATATTTTCTTATTAATTGAACTATATATTCAAAAAGCCTGTTAGATTTTACTCTAACAGGCATAAAGTTAATTTTATTTAGTCTTTTCTTCTATTTCACTAGTATTGGAAGCATCAGCTAAACCTTCTCCAAAAATATATGCTATTACAGATGCACCAGCCATGATACACCCACTAACACTTTCAGCTATTTCTGAACTGCCTTTAAATGCAATTATTATTCCAGCAACAAAGCCAGCTACTGTTACCCAAAACTTTCTAGAAGTTAATTTCTTTATCCAATCAACTTTCTTCATTTTTAACCACCTCCTTATTTTCTTTTTGAATTTTGATCTATAAGATAATCATATAATTCACTTTTAATAGCTATATAAGATTGAACAGCATCTTTCATTTCACCATTTATTTTTCCATCTCTTATTGCAATCGAGTCAGCGTATGTTAGTCTTCCTATTGCATCGATAGATTTAAGTATTAAAACATTTTCTTTTTGCCTTGCTTTTTCTTCCTCTATTTCAATCTTTTCTTTATTATCAAAATATCTTTTTATAAAGAACAATACTATTCCTGAAAAGATACTTGTAGCAATTGAAATAATAATTGATATCAATTCCATATTTCACCTCCTTCCTTTATTAAAGTTTTGAATATTTATTTTACTAGAAAAGAATAAATTTAATTTGTTTAATATTAAATTTTAGTATTTAAAAGAAGTTTGAATTAGATTTGTATATTATTTTTATAACAACTATTTTTACAAGTTAACTATGATATTAATTTTTTTATAACCTTATTTAATAATCTAAAATATATTATATTATTTTATCTTTCGCATTTATAATTAATATTATTTTTTATTATAAAGTTTTCCTAGAATGTCCATCAATTCACTATATGCTGTTATTCCTATAAAGAAGTCTAATTTATCAATAACAATCAATTTTGATTTTAATTTTTGAGGAATTTTATCTAAATCTTTATATTTGAAAAAAATGGACTAGAGAAATGTTTCCACTTATTTTTATTACTAGTTTTAGCAAAGAAATTCAAATAACCAGGTCTAAATGGATTTGGACCTGCGCCACTTCCTTCAATAAGATAATTTCTAAAAGATCTTTTAATATATACAATTTTTTCAATATCTGAATATTTAATTTCATAATGTCCAAAAATATATTTTATATATACAATATCTTTTTCAAAAGATACTCCAAACTTTCTTCTTTTCATAGTTTTTTTGTTAACTCCTTTATTCAAACCATTTTGCTATTTCGTTACTTACAATATTTTCGGCTACAAAGTAGCAGACATCTACTGCTAATTCAACTATTGTACATGTTGCATTCACAGTAACATAATTTATGTATGCTTTATTTAAGTTAACAATACATTTTGCCATTTCATTAACAATATTCGAATTTTCAAAAGGCTTACCAACAAAATCTTTAATATTTTTTAAAGTATCATCATAACAAACATATTATAATGTATTAGTAATAAAACTGATATCTAATTTACATATATGAAGCACTCGAATAATACTAAATATCATATATGTTTATTTCGCTTTTTAAACGAAAAGCAGAAATAACAGCATCTAAACGTATTTTTTCTAACACATTAATTCTTTTATTTTCTAAATTTGATTCTTTAAAATTTTTTATTATTTTTTCTAAAACCTGAATATCTTTACAACAAATTTCAATGTTTCTATGATCTATAATCACTAATGACATAAAATAATCAGATTTGATAAAATCATCGTAGTATTTTAAATCACATTTTTTTGTACTAAATTCACTTATAAATAACTCTAAAAATTCTGGATATACTTCACATTCATTATAAATTAATTCTTTTTTTGCATCTTCAGAATCAATATGATATAAATTATTATAATCTTTAGTCATTGTTGATTCTCCATATGATTCCCAATATTTTATATCAAAATTCCACAAAGAAATATCAATATCATTAAATAAAATTTTAAAAATATTTTTTGACCAATTATCAAATTTTAATATTACTCCTACCATATATTGTTATCTCCTTTATTAAATAATATTGCCCAAAATGCTACAAATGAAGTGGCAACAGCAGGTATCAAACCATCATCAGCTGCTCCGAATCCTGTGATATCATTTGCAACCAACCATATTAGTACTAGACCTGTTCCAACAATTCCTAAGACAGCAGCAGCTTTATTCGGTTCTCTTGCAGGTTGACGAGGTGGCTTTTTACCCCAATTCCAATCATGATCGTGGTCATACCCTACATCTTCACCAGGATGATGATCATGATCTACAACAGGTCTACCATCTGGTCCATATTCTCTTTCTTGTTTTGGAGAGCCATCAGGATAGAAGATTCGTCCTATTGAATTAGGATTTCCTCTATTAGGATTTCTATGATTTTTAGAATAGTCAAAATCAGAAAGCATTAAATATGAATTTAGATAATTTAATAATCTTGAATTTGTTCTATATAATCCAACATAATTCAGTTTAATATTAAAATGAAAATTATTAGTAGGACTATTATCCTCTAATGTAAACATATTAAATTCATTAATTGAATATGGAGTTAAAGTTGATGCATCTACAGGTTGAATAAATCTACAAAACTCAGGATTATAGTATCTTTGTCCAACAATAAAAAGTCTACTCTCATTATCATAATAGTAGCCTTTAAATCTAAATGGATTTAGTTTGCCTATACCTGATGATGAGGTATCTTCTATATTTTTTAATGCTCCCCATGCATCATAGCTATATTTTACCACAATTTTTCCGTTAATATCTGTTATTCCGATAATATTTTGTAATTGGTCTCGTATATATAAGTATTTCTCACTATTATCTTTTATAAATCCATATAGATTATCATATTCGTCATATAAGAAGTCTAATGTATTATTTATAGATGTCTCACGTATTAACTTATTACCATCATATATATAGTTCCAGGTTACTCCTCTATAATCTGTTTTTTTGATTCTTAAACCTTCATCATTATATACATAATCGTAATATCCTCCTCCATATAGCCATCTTACTAATCTTCTTCCTTCAAATTGATATGTATTTGATCCATATTTTCTTGGATTTAATGGATTACTTGAATCATATTCTATTTTTGTTCCATTGAATGATACTAATCGATCTTTAATATTTGAATCATAAGTTAATGTATAGTCACCTTTTTTTACTATGTTTCCATTTTTATCATACGAATAAGTTTCATCATCGGCTTTTATTAAGAATCCTCTACTATCGTATTCATATGAGTGGGAACCAAAAGTAGAATCTGTTATCTTTGTAATATTACCTAAAGCATCACTTTCATAACTTCTGGTATATGTTTCAGAACCGACTTTTATCTTTTCTGTTTTTATTTGTTTAGATATGTATTTTGAATTATTACTTCTTTTTTTATATTCATATGTGTTAGATAAAATAGAATTACCACATTCATGAATATCTACTTTCTTTAACATTCCAAACTCATCAAATTCAGATACTTTAGTTAATCCTTTTAATTCATTTACTAAATTACTTAATGTTGATACTTCACAATATGCTGCTCTAGTTGCTATCATCTCTATTTGTCCATATAAAGGATAAGTTGTTTTATAAGAACCAAATATCATAATTTATTATTTATATTGTATTTTGATTGTAATTATATTGTTTGTAGCAAAAGAAATGTTATATATGCTAAGAAAAAAAGAAAAACTCACACAAATAAAATAGAATAGTTGGTGAGTTTTTCTTGATTTTTTATCTAAATATTCAATTATTAAATCAAGTATTATTTTTTTCTAATAATAAGCGAAAAAATAATTATTAAAAGAGGAATCAATGTTATGTATGTTCCAATAAAAAATATATTCCACGCAACATCAAAAGCAACTCCTTTAGAGAATGGAATAGATCTTAAAATTTCTAGAATAATTCCACCTAAAGTAAATGAAATGAATAAGCAAAAATCAATAATTACTAATAATTTTATTGTTTTTTTCATTTTTAATAGTTAGTCTCCTTTAAATTAAACGAATAATATCTAATATAATTTATATCCTCTAAAATCAGCAATCCATTCATAATCATCTGAAATTGCTGCACCAATAGCCCAGCCAGTATTATAAAATGCAAATCCATAGCCAATAATATAGCCCATTTTTGATGTTGCCATAGACATATAATCTCTAAAGTGCTTAAACCTATCAAATACAGAATATGTAGCAGATCCTAAAAAAGTACTTAAATGAAAACCATCAAGTTTCATTAGTTGTAAACAATCGGCAAAAATCTTTGATTGAGAATAAAAACCACTTGCAAATCCGAGTCCTTTCGTAATCGGCGTCCAACCTATAATTTTTCCGCTATTCCCAAATATAGAGTCAACAATATCACTGAATATTTCTTCACTATTATCTCTATCATCTTTGCTTTTCTTATATTGTAATATAGCAACTTCTGTGGTTTTAGAAGCAATAGTAATAGCAGATGTGATGGCTATTGTTCCTGCAACAGATGCTGCTCCACATGTAGCAATAGTAACTGCTACTGCTGCAACAATTGCAACAGCACCAAGAATTATAGCACCTAATTTCCACCAATTGATTAATCCATTTGGATCATATCCTAAAATTGGATTATTATTACAATAGCAAAATAAATTTAATTCAGTAATATTTTCTGGTTTTAATTCACTTGGCGAATCTGGTGAAAGCCATCTACCCCATTGAGGAACATAATAACGAGTCTTGCAATAATACATACTACTCTCATTATCATAATAGTAGCCTTTAAATCTAAATGGATTTAGTTTGCCTATACCTGATGATGAGGTATCTTCTATATTTTTTAATGCTCCCCATGCATCATAGCTATATTTTACCACAATTTTTCCGTTAATATCTGTTATTCCGATAATATTTTGTAATTGGTCTCGTATATATAAGTATTTCTCACTATTATCTTTTATAAATCCATATAGATTATCATATTCGTCATATAAGAAGTCTAATGTATTATTTATAGATGTCTCACGTATTAACTTATTACCATCATATATATAGTTCCAGGTTACTCCTCTATAATCTGTTTTTTTGATTCTTAAACCTTCATCATTATATACATAATCGTAATATCCTCCTCCATATAGCCATCTTACTAATCTTCTTCCTTCAAATTGATATGTATTTGATCCATATTTTCTTGGATTTAATGGATTACTTGAATCATATTCTATTTTTGTTCCATTGAATGATACTAATCGATCTTTAATATTTGAATCATAAGTTAATGTATAGTCACCTTTTTTTACTATGTTTCCATTTTTATCATACGAATAAGTTTCATCATCGGCTTTTATTAAGAATCCTCTACTATCGTATTCATATGAGTGGGAACCAAAAGTAGAATCTGTTATCTTTGTAATATTACCTAAAGCATCACTTTCATAACTTCTGGTATATGTTTCAGAACCGACTTTTATCTTTTCTGTTTTTATTTGTTTAGATATGTATTTTGAATTATTACTTCTTTTTTTATATTCATATGTGTTAGATAAAATAGAATTACCACATTCATGAATATCTACTTTCTTTAACATTCCAAACTCATCAAATTCAGATACTTTAGTTAATCCTTTTAATTCATTTACTAAATTACTTAATGTTGATACTTCACAATATGCTGCTCTAGTTGCTATCATCTCTATTTGTCCATATAAAGGATAAGTTGTTTTATAAGAACCAAATATCATAGGAATTGTAACTTCTTTATGACTTCTTCCTATCATAAAATCTAACTTTTTATAACTAAATGTTACTGATTCACTTGTAGACCAAGTTTTATCATCAACAGTTACTCTTATATCTAGATATTTGCTTGATTGTGAAGATGATGAAATATTTTCTTTAAATGATAATGATACTGATTGCCATTTATTTGTTTCAAATAACAAATTAGTAGTTAGTTTAATACCATTAACATCAATAACTAAACTCTTATTACTATTTCTAAATAAGCCAAATACATTACCACTTTCATCTTTACCTTCAAATAAGTATTGTTTATTTTCATTTACATCCGTATATGCACGCATAGCAATTGTTCCTAAAGAAGAAATACCAAAATCATAGACCAACTCTTCTCCATCAGCAACATAACTATAACGTTTATTAATAGAGTTAAAGTTAAATGTTCTATCTTTATCTAATGCTGATACATTTCTAATATTAAATTTAATAGGTCTTTTACCGTTTAAAGAAACTACGTTATTTTGAAGTGGATATATTTCAAACAAGTTATGTATTTCTTGATTGATACTGAAAAGATTTGTTTGACTGAAGTCAACAATCTTTGCATCGTTATCTACTAGTTGATTATCAATAAGATAGTCTTTAGTTAATCTATAAAATTTATTTACTATATCATTTAAGAAATAAGTTCTTCTACCAATTAATAAACCTGTTATCTTTCCACTAAAATCTTCATATGAATTTTTACCATCATATTTATGACCTATATTCATTACTGGTTCTGGATTAATATCTACATATAATCTAGGGTCTTGCTTTTTATACGTTTGTCTATGGGCATTAACTACTAAAGCGTATTCACATAAATCAGGATAACCTATACCATCATATCTATTCATAAAGTTAAGAGATACAAAGTTCCACTTTGATAAATCGACATCATAATCAGATTTAATTAAGTCATAATGAACATTATTGTCATCAATAACTTCTAAATAAATTCTCTTTCCTAATAGATAAACACCTATAAATCCTGGGAATAATACATTTTGACCTAATGAGGCATGATTACCCACAAATGAAGTATGAACACTGAATAAATATTTTTTACTAGTTGAACTAACTGTGGTATTTGATTTAAACCAAAAGCTAATATGTCCACATGGGTCAGAATAATCTTTATTAGTTAATTTGTAACTTAGTCTATTAGCATAGTTAACACTGATATATGGAATAACCCCATCCATTTTATTAACTAAATTAGCATTAATATCTTTATGATTTATAATTGGTGATAACGATTCTTTATATAAAGAACAAGCCAAATTTCCATCTGTTTCAAACATTCCAATATAGCCATTCAATTTAGCAAACGCTGCATAAATAGATTCTGGATGTGAACCTTTTGAACGACTTACTGTATCGTAAGAAGAATAGTATTTTTGTTCATTTACTTTGAAAGCTTTAGCGTTTATATTTCCTAAATTATCATAGCTATTATTGATTTCAGAATTAGAAGTCTTTACTGTTTTAACTCTATCTTCTTGATCATATTCATAACTATTTAATAAGTAACTATTACCATTCTCTACTTTTGTTATTCTTTTCTTTTCATCATAAGAATATTTAACCTTTAATAATTTACTACCGTTAACTGGTTGGTAATAAATTTTAGAAATTAAGTTATTATCATCATATTCAAAGATATATGCATCACTATTTGTACCATAAGTTTGTTTAATTAAATTACCTGTAGATAGTTCGTACTCATAAGCAAATATTAAAGTTCCATTTAATTTAATTTCCTTAATGTTACTTAAAGAATCATAAACAAAATCATAGATCGAACCATTTTCTAATGTTACTTTTGATAATCTTTTCTTTGAATCATAACTATAAGAAACACTGACAGAATCAGTTCCTTTTTCTAACAAAATTTTATTTAACGTATCATCAGAATTATAAGAAAATTTAGAAACGGCTCCTAAAGCATTTGTAACTTTTTTGATTTTACCAAATGCGTCATATTCATCATAAGTAGTTTTATTACCTAATTCATCAGTCGATGAAGCGACAAATCTTCCATCGCTCGTATATTCTCTAGTTGTTTCTAAAATTTTAGTACCATCTTTATTAGTAACTTTATTAGAAATAAGGTTAGATTTATATGTTGAATCATATTTATTTTCGATTTTGGAACCATATGCAGTTTGAGCTTTAATTAAATTACCATAATCGTCATACTCATAGTTAAACATAGTAGAATCGATACCAATAGATGATGAAGGAAGGTTATTACTTCCATAAGTCATATTGGTTGTCTTACTTCCACCACTTAATTGAGTTGTATTACCTGATTCATCATAATTATAGAAAGATGCAAATTCCTTTTTAGCAATTTTAACACCATCGATTTCTATTACAGCATTACCAACAAGTTTTATTGTTAAGGTTACTTTATCAAAGCTTTTAGTTGCTGAAGTACCTAAAGTCATTAATTCAAATAAATTATCAACTTTAATTTCGTCAAATTTATCAGTATCAGTTGATCCTGCTGATAGTGATACCTCGACATAAGATTTATCAGTTGATGGAGTTAATTGCTTTCCAAATAAAACTGCTAAGGTATTATCACTTGCTAACCCATTAATAGAAATTGTCTTTGTTAAAGTACCAGTTCCCGATAATCTATAAACGCTATCACCAATGATATTTTTAAATTTAGCGTCTGTTTGACTAACTTTAGTAACTGTTAAGCCACTATTATCAAAAGAAGAAATATCAGTAGAATCTAACAAGTTTTCTAAAGTGTTAAAAGAGATAGAACCACTATTTGATTTTAACGCTTTTGTTTCTTTATCAAATTCAGTTTCAACAATTTCATTTTCTTCGTTCATTTCAAAAGTTGGTAAGTTATCACTATCAAAGAAAGAATAAGTTTTCTTACCTTTATAATTGATTAGTGTTGTAAATCTATCATTATATTCAATTGTAGTTTTATGACCATTAGTAAATTTAACATCATAACCTTCGATAAATGAAACGACACGATTATTAGATAAATCGTACTTCATACGATATCCACTCAAATCATCAATTATAGTTATTTCACTGTCTAAGAAAGTAAATGTACTAGTACCAACTATAACGTTTCCATTTCTATAACTAATTTTAGAAATAAACTTATTAGAATCATAAGCTATATCAACACCATTGATTAATGAATTATTGTGATAATATTCAACTTTGGTAATATAGTCACTTCCATTTTTAGTAAATCTAATTTCATCGCCATTACCGTTATTGATATATTTAGTTAAAGCCACAAAGTCAGTTGTTAACTTATCACCGTTTTTATATGAGATTGTTTTAGGATAATTTTGAGTAGTTTTAAATTCAGTAATGTTTCCATATTTATCTTTCATTTCATAGTGATAGGCACCATAGTTATCATCGTCGATCTTTTTAACTTCAAGACCTGTCTCTTTATTTTTATAACTATCTTCACTTTTATATTCGTCAATTGTGCCATCACTATTCTTTACTTTAATGGTTGTACCACTAGAAGTAACCTTATTAAAGAAATTTAATTTAAAACCTTTACCGAATAAATCAATTTCATCTTTATCTTGTAAGTTGAAAGTTAAAATAGTTTCTATAGGATTTAAACCTATAGTAGTAATTAATGGTAATGAAATATGTAAATTAGCATCTTCTTTATTAATATTAATGCTAGTCTCTGCGGCGTTACCAACCGTTAATCTAATTTGTTTTGTATAATTTTTTAAACCTTTGTTCATTTTATAATTCTCCTTTAAAATATCTTTTTTACATAATGTGTTTTCTTAATAAATTCATCGTTTAAATATTCACTTATTTCACTTATATCTACAAAACGATTGAATTTGTTAATATCTAATTTTTCAACCATCACTCTAAACTTTTCTGTTTAATACTTCTTAGCTTTACATAGTAATATCTCCTTTCCGAAACTAGCGTCTTAAAGTCTAGATTGATCCTCTCCCTTAATTTGAATGTGATTTTTCCTACATCTTGCTTTCCTCAACTTTCTAGAAGGTTTTAATTTTCTTCCCTTCTATGTCTTAGTCCACAAAATTAATAAAAAGTTCGGTTAACAAAATTTTCTTTTTATATTTTTTTCTAAATTTTTAACTCGTTCTGACACTGTATTTTTAGATAGTCCTAATTTTTTACACATTTCAGATTGCAAGAAAGACTTATCACCATCATCAAATTCAATTTACTTAATTGTTAGTTTTCTTAGTTTTAAAATAAAAAACCTCCGTTTTGTTTCCAAAACAGAGAGGGTTTGTAATTTAGGCATGATGAAAAGACGGATATCAAAGCTTCAAAATTTTAGGTTTATTCTTTATTTCGATTTCTTGAATCCGTCATTTTCTAATAAGAGTTGATTGCTATAAATTTATATTTATTAGCTATAATTTGTTTTGTGTTCTATGTCTTATCTATTTATTCATCTCATTTCAATTATTTTTCTATACATAAAAAGAGGTTTGAAAGCTAACTATAACTTTCATAACCTCTTAATATTTATTTAGATTTTTTATACTTTGATTTATAAAGCATTATTCTTAGTGAGTTCAAGACTGCTAAGACTAAGACACCGACATCAGCTAAAATAGCTAAGATCATATTTGATTTACCAAGCATTGCTAAAACCAAGAATAAAACTTTTACTAACAAAATTCCTACTATATCTTCATAAATATAAAGCATAACTTTCTTAGATAATCTCTTATATTCAGCAACTTTTAATAAGTCATCGTTCATGACGACAGCATCAGCTGATTCAATAGCTGCATCTGATCCTAAACCACCCATAGCAACACCGACATCAGCAGAAAGGAGAGAAGGTGAGTCGTTCATACCATCACCGACAAAGACTGTTTTGCCTGTTGTTTTTATTTCAGCAAGTTTAGATAACTTTTGATCTGGCATCAATTCTCCATATGTTTCATCAATACCTACTTCTTCAGCAACTTTCTTACAAATTTCAGCATTATCGCCACTGAGCATTATTTCATTCTTAACCTTCAAATGTTTTAAATCAGCTAAGGCATCTTTTGTTGTATCTTTAATTGTATCAGCAATTTCTATTGAGCCAACAAAGCCATTAGAAGAACCTAAGTATAATACTTTGAATGGAGAGTTAAGTTCTGTAACTTCAACACCGTGTTTACTTAATAATGAAGCATTTCCTAAATAATAGGTAACTCCATCAATTTTACCAGTAACACCTTCACCTTTAATATTTTCAAATTCTTCAACTACTAAATCACTTTCTCCGCTAGCTTTAACAACTGCTTTAGCAATTGGGTGAGAAACTTTGGCTTCGAGAGCTGAAGCAATACGCATTGTATCTTCACCAATAACATTTCTAACTTGGAATTGACCTGTTGTTAATGTACCAGTTTTATCAAAGACAACATTTTCAGCTTTAGCCATGTTTTCAATAGCTAAACTGCCTTTAATTAATACACCTAATCTACTTGCTTTACCCATACCTGCAAAGAAGGCTAATGGGACTGAAATTACAAGTGAACATGGACATGAGATAATAAGCATGTTCAAAGCTTGATATAAATAACCGATAGTTCTACTATCAAATCTAGCGATGATAGATGGAATTAAGAATGTCAATAATGCAATGAGAATTACTACAGGAGTATAGATCTTAGCGAATCTAGAGATAAATGATTCACTCTTACTCTTTTTGCTTTCTTCGTTTTCAACCAAATCCAAAATCTTACTTAATGTAGAATCACTGAATTCCTTTGTTGTCTTAATACGAATTAAGCCATCGTTATTAATAGTCCCACTATAAACTTTAGTACCAACTGACGCATCTTGAGGTATTGATTCACCTGTTAATGATGATAAATCTAATGTAGTATTACCACTAACTACTTCACCATCTAAAGCAATTTTTTCACCTGGTCTTACTTCAATAACAGTACCAATTTCGACTTCTTCTGGTTTCTTTTCAACTATTCCATCATCAGTAACAACATGAGCTAATAAAGGCATGTTGTCAATTAAACCAACAATGCTTTCATGAGATTTAGCTGTAGCGTAATCTTCTAACATTTCACCGACATGGTAGAAGAGTAAAACGAGTACACCTTCTTGGAACTCTTTAATAGCCATAGCACCAACAGTGGCTATTAACATTAAGAAGTTCTCATCGAATACTTCTCCGTGAATAATGTTCTTAACTGATTTAATTAATACATCATAAACAAGAATTAAATAAGCGACTATACAAAGGATAAATCCAGGAATCCAAGAATCAAATTTGACATATGAGACACCAACTAAGACTGCTGAAATAGCAACTCTTATTATGTTGATAATCATCTCTTTCTTTTCTTCTTCTTCAGATTTCTCTTCATGATGACAGCAAGAGCATCCACAGCCTCCATGACTATGACCTTTATGTTCGTCTTCGTGATCGTGACAGCAACATTCATCGTGTTCTTCATGTTCATGATCGTGGTGACAACAGCATTCATCGTGATGATGTTCGTCTTTTTCACAACAACAATCTTCTTCGTGATCGTGTTTCTTATCCATACTACTTTTCCTCCGTTATATGTTCATATCCCTTTTCAAATATATCTTTTACATGGGAGTCTTTTAACGAATAAATTATTTGTTTCCCTTCACGTCTATAGCTAACTAAATCGTTAGACTTTAATATTTGCAATTGATGTGAAACGTTTGATTGAGTTGTTCCAAGAGTAGCAGCAATGTCACAAACACAGCACTCATGCTCAAATAAAATATAGACTATCTTTATTCTTGTAGCATCACCAAATATTTTGTATAAGTTAGCTAAACTATTAAACAAATCATCTGTTAACATGTGATCTTTAAGTTCTTTAATAATGTCGTTATGTTCCACTTCTTCTTCACACAACTCAACGTCTTTATCAAATTTTTCCATTAGAAGCCCCTTTCATATGAATATCTGTACATATGTTATTATATTCATATGTTTTCGAATGTCAACACAAATATGAATAATTGTTCATATGTTTTATTATATGTTTGTTTATTTCAACATGTTATAATATTTTTATAAGGAAGGTAACCTATGAAAACTGTAAGTATTGTTGTCCCTTTTTATAACGAAGAAGAAATGTTCCCAATATTCATCAAAAAAGCTAAAGAACTTTTTATTGATGATGAAAGCTATAAATATGAACTAGTATTAGTAAACGATGGTTCTAAAGATAAAACTTTAGAATTAATAAGAGCTGCAGCTAGAGAAAACGACTTTATAACATATATATCTTTCTCACGTAACTTTGGTCAAGAAGCTGCTTTAGCAGCAGGTTTAAGAGCCGCCAAAGGAGACTATATAATTCCTATGGACTGTGACTTCCAAGACCCGCCAGAGTTAATTAAAGACATGCTAAAAGAAGCTGAAAACGGATACGAAGTTGTTTGCCCTAAGAGAAGAAAAAGAGATGGTGACTCCTTTGTTAAGAGATTTACATCAAAAGCTTTCTATAAGTTTATTAATGGTATAAGTGGTCGAGAAGTAATTCAAGATAATGTTTCCTACTTTAGATTAATGACTAAACGCGTTGTTAAAATAATTATGGACATGCCTGAAACAGAAAGACTATTTAAATCCGAAGCAACATATGTTGGTTTCAAAACAAAGATCATAGAGTTTGATAGACCGGAAAGAGCAGCTGGCAAAACAAAATATAACTACAGAAAATTGTTTAAGTTAGCTTTTAGAACAATTACTTGTTCAACAAATGCTCTACTCTATTTACCACTACATATAGGTATTGCATTCTCAAGCATCGGGTTCTTAGGCTTTGTTACAACACTTGTATTGCTATTTGTTAATGGAGATTATCGTTGGGGTATAAATTCTCAGAATATAATTCAATCGTTCTTAATTATTTCAAGCATTATATTAGCAGTAGGTATTATTTCATTGATAATTACAATTCCTTGCTTATATCTACAAAACCTCATGGTCAATACTCAACGTAGACCTCAATATATTATTGAAGAACAATACGACGCTCCAAAAACTAAGGAATAAAAAATGAGCTCAAAGTTCACAATGAACTTTGAGCTTTTATTTTGAAATTAAATATTACTTTTTTATATTCTAATAAACAAATTAATTAAAATGAAGCTTTATATGACGAAATTAATGTTCCATTAGAATCATAAGCTAATACTTCAAATATTGTTGCTTTTTGTGTGCCATTTTTAAGTCCACAATTTTCAACATTGAAATAGTAATATTCAACACCGTTTACTTCAACAACAACAGCACCATCACCAATAGTACCTTTACCTTTACCTTTTGTTTCTGTAAAGTTAAGATTTTTTAAAGTTGTCTTATATGAATCACTACCATTATTTTCAATTGTCTCAGTAACATAGACAAGTTGTGTGCCTACATAAGTTTTAACAATTTGAGAATATAATCCGACTCTTACTACATACTTTGCAACATTTTCATATGAAGATTTACTAATAGTGAATGTATTATCATCATTTAACGAAATCTTTAAATTTGCATCATTTGGACCAACGAAGCAATTAAATGGTAAAGAAGATGAAATATCATCTAATTTGGTAACATCAACTTTTGTTTCATTATCTTCTTTTACTAATATTTTTGATCCTGATGCAAAGTGACAAATGTATGGATTAAATTTTTTACTAGTATTTGTAACTCTAAATATACCTGTTTCTGTATTTCCAGAATTTTTTATGTTCATTGTTACACTTGTTGATTTTGGAGATCCTTCTCCAGCACAGTTTGCAAGATAGAAAGCACCTTCTGTTGAGACAAAATTACCATCATTTTTACATCCATCAAAATTAAGTACAGTGTTAAGTCCAACAAACGTATATCCAACAAATAATGAATTGTAACTAGTACCTGTTATATTTGCATGATTAACACAATTTGTAAAAGTAGCATAAGTATTTGATATTTCTCCCTGACCTAAATAAAGGCAGAACAAGCCAACATTTCCAGTCATAGATGCTGACCCATAAGTATGAACATTTGTCATTGTCAAATTAGAAGAAAACTCTACAATCGTTTGATCAGTTCCGCTCTTATAATTGAAAATAAAGTTTACATCATTAAATTTAGAATATTCAGCATGAATAACAAACGAAGCTCCTTCAGCCATAGTAATTGTATATCCATTACCATTTAATACCCCATTTTTAAAGCTTGAAATATGGCTGTTAGTAGCATTTCCATGTATTAAAGGTTTTGAGGTAAGATTAATGTTGCTAATTAAATAATAAGATTTTCCATCTTCAATTTGAACTAATTGATCTGCTGTACTAATTAAATATGGACTCTTTTCTGTTCCTAATCCACCATCAAATTTCTCCATTTCAGCTATTTTATCTTCTGAAAGACTTTCTGATGGTTTGACACTTTCTGGAACATTTAATGTTGTTTTTGTTGTATCTGTAGTAACAATTGTTCCAACATTTTCTTCATTAGTTACTGACAACTTAACTGTGTTAGTTGGCTTGGCAACAATTGTTGAAACTTTTGCTGTGCTTTCTACTGCTAAATGTCCAGATTCAATTTCAATATTGCCTGTAATTTCACCATATTCATGGAAAGATTCGTTTGCAATAGATGTAATTACTACTTTATCAGCTTTTTCATAGTGTTCAACTGTATCAAGTGGAGCACTAACTGTTAGTTTTCCACCATTTGTTCTAATGACAACATGTTTAGCACTTTCTGTATTAGTATAGTTAACAACTTCAACATTGGCGTTTTCACCTACATCAAGACCAGTTGTAATGTTAAGAGTACTATTACCACTAT
>ENA-OOXT01001388-OOXT01001388.1-human-gut-metagenome-genome-assembly--contig:-NODE-1388-length-15700-cov-8.073186_pt1 | contig 15700 bp, 15 predicted proteins | sample MGYA00241590_ERZ501349 | MGnify/ENA primary metagenome ERZ501349 (study PRJEB25962, sample SAMEA2042838) | human gut metagenome | biome: human gut; feature: human-associated habitat; material: faeces...
TTAGGCGATGCCTTCCTGATTAAAATCAAAGATTTTAATCAGGAAATAGTATTACTTTTTTACGGCGGCAAGAATGTACTTCACCAGCTCGTCCCGGCCGTTCCCCTTCTCCGCGGAGAACGGGATCACCGGGCAGCCCTCCGGAAGCGCCAGATCCTCCCGGATGACCTTCAGGTTCGGTTCCAGCTCGCTTTTTTTCAGCTTGTCCATCTTGTTGGCAACCACCACAAACGGGCACCCGGAATCCAGAAACCACCGCGCCATGGTGATGTCGTTATTAGTGGGCGGATGGCGGTAGTCCACGATCAGTACACCCAGATCAATGCGGTTCGCTGCGAAATAATCCTCCATCAGCCGCCCCCAGCGCTCTTTCTCGCTGGCGGAAACCTTCGCAAAGCCGTACCCCGGCAGATCGACCAGATAGCAGGTGCCGTCCAGCGTGAAGTAATTCACATGGACGGTTTTTCCCGGCTTATCCCCTACCCGGGCAAAGTTTTTCCGCTGCAAAAGGCGGTTGATGACCGAGGATTTTCCCACGTTGGACTTCCCGGCAAAGGCAATCTCCGGAAGCCGTTTTGTGGGGAAATTCTCCTTGGAAGCGGCGGAAATCAGGAATTCCACGTTCTGAAAGTTCACAATATTTCCTCCGTTACTGGCGCAGGCCGGGCTTTCTCACTCTGGTACGCACGTCCCCGGGAAGCTCCGTCAGAATGGCGGGGCTGACCTCCGCAGGCCGGTTCAGCGCGGCGGAAAGCACAGTGTCCATAGTCTGAGCGCTGATGAAATTCAGCTGACGCCGGACGGTCTGGTCAATTTCCTCCAAATCCCGCTCGTTGTCCTTGGGAATGATGACGGTGCGCACGCCGTGGCGAAGTGCCGCCATGGTCTTCTCCCGCAGACCGCCGATGCGCATGACCCGTCCCCGAAGAGAAATTTCACCGGTCATGGCGATATCCCGCCGCACGCTGACCCCCGTCAGGGCGGAGACAATGGCCGTGCAGACGGTAACGCCCGCCGAGGGTCCGTCCTTGGGAACCGCCCCCTCCGGGAAATGGACGTGAATGTCCTTGGTCTTGTAGAAGTCCGGGGCGACGCCCAGCTTCTGGGCGTTGGCGCGGATGTAGCTCAGCGCCGCATGGGCGGATTCCTTCATCACGTCGCCAAGATTTCCGGTCAGCTCCAGCTTGCCGGAGCCGTCCATGACGTTGACCTCTACTTCCAGCGTTTCGCCGCCGACGCTCGTCCATGCAAGTCCCGTGACCAGCCCCACCTGATCGGTGCATGGCAGGCGGTCGGGCAGGAATTTGCGCACGCCCAGATAGTTTTCCAGATTGCCGCCGGTGACGGTGATCTTCTTCGGCGTTTCCTGAGAAAGAATCTCCATGTCCGTCTTCCGGCAGATCTCCCCGAAGCAGCGTTCCAGATTCCGCACGCCGGATTCCCGGGTGTAGCAGGAAATCGTCTCCCGAATGGCGTCATCGGTGATGCGAAGCTGTGCCTTTTTCAGGCCGTGCTTTTTCAGCTGCTTGGGGATCAGGTGATTCTTTGCGATCATGAACTTTTCTTCATCCGTATAAGAACCAAGCTCAATGATCTCCATGCGGTCCAGCAGTGGCCGGGGCACGGTGTCCAGCGTATTCGCCGTGGTGATAAACAGCACGTCGGACAGATCAAAGGGGATTTCCAGATAATGGTCACGGTAGTCGTGGTTCTGTTCCGCGTCCAGCACTTCCAGCAGAGCAGCACTGGGATCGCCGCGGTAGTCGGAACCCAATTTGTCGATCTCGTCCAGCAGCAGCACCGGATTGCAGCTACCCGCCTGCGTCATGGCGGTCATGATACGGCCGGGCATTGCGCCGACGTAGGTCTTCCGGTGTCCCCGGATGTCCGCCTCGTCGTGAATGCCGCCGAGGGAAATTCTCGCCATTTTCCGGTTCAGGCTCCGGGCGATGGAATAGGAAATGGAGGTCTTGCCCACGCCGGGAGGGCCTACCAGACACAGGATCTGTGGCGGCATCTGGGGCGCCATTTCCCGGACGGCGATGGTTTCTAAGATTCGCTCCTTCACCTTTTCCAGTCCGAAATGGTCATGCTCCAGAATCTTCCGGGCAGCGGCCACGTCCACCCGCTCCTTGGTCTTGACGTTCCACGGCAGCTCCAGCACGGTGTCCAGATAATTCCGCAGCACCGCCCCTTCAGAAGAACCGAAGGGCTGCTTTTTCAGCCGCTCCACGTCCTTCAGGAGCTTCTTCTCCGTTTCCTCTTCCAGATGGAGATTCTGAATGCTCTGGGCGTAGGTATCAAATTCATCCTCGTCGTCCTCTTCCCCAAGCTCCTCACGGATGGCCTTCATCTGCTCGCGCAGGAAGTAGTCCTTCTGGTTCTGGTCGATGGCGGCGCGGGTCTTCTCCTGAATATCCCCTTCCAGCCGGAGCATCTCCACCTCCCGGCGCAGAAGCTGGACGGCAGTTTCCAGACGGCGGACGCTGTTCAGCTGGCAGAGCATTTTCGCCTTGTCCGGGAAGTCAATGCCGGAATTCTGGGCGATAGAGTCGGCAATGAAGCCGCTGCTCTCGCTGGCCAGCATCCGCAGCTGAACGGTCTGGGCAGGATGCTCGCACAGCTCCAGATACACGCCATACAGCGAATTGGCCTCCCGGCGCAGCGCGCGGGCGCGAATGGTGTCCGCCGGCTCCTCCACACTCGCCGATTCCACAATACCGGAAAGGTACGGCTCGCTCTGAGACAGCTCGGTGATCTTGCCCCGGCTGATGCCGGTTACCAGAATCCGCAGATTCTCTCCCTGCGTTTTCAGCACCTGCTTGACCTTGGCGATACAGCCGACGGGATACAGGTCTTTCAGCGTCGGGTCGTCCACCAGCAAATCCTTCTGAGGGATCAACAGCAGCGTCTGGTCGCCCTGCATGGCCGCTTCCAGCGCCTTTACGGACTTGCTGCGGCCAACTTCAAAATGAACGGTCTGTTCGGGGAAAACGCACAGTCCCCGCAAAGCAAGGATGGGCATTTTCCCTGCAAAAATGGTTTCAGTCAAAGTTCTTCCCTCCTTTTTGAAAAAAGGGGGTAGAAAAACTACCCCCTTGGAAGAATAGAGATATTATTTGCGCCCGGAGATTTTTTCTCTGGGATGGGCGGTGTCCCGCACGATGCCGGGGTCGGCACCCTCGACGGCTTCGGGGGTGATGATGACCTTCTGGATGGACAGATCGGAGGGAATCAGAAACATGATCTTCGTCATGATCTTCTCCATGATCGCCCGAAGTCCTCTCGCGCCGATCTGACGGTCTAGCGCCTTCTGGGCAATGGCCTGAAGGGCTTCCGGCTGGATCTCCAGCGCCACGCCGTCCATTTCCAGCAGCTTCTGATACTGCTTTGTCAGGGCATTCTTCGGCTCCACGAGAATCCGCACCAGATCGTCCCGGGACAGGCTGCGCAACGTGGTGATCACCGGCATTCGTCCCACAAGCTCGGGGATGATGCCGAATTTCAGCAGATCGTGAGGCTCCACCTGGGTGAACAATGTACCCACATCCCGCTTGCTCTTGCTCTGTACGGGGGAATCAAAGCCGATGGCGCTCTTATCGGTGCGCTTTTCGATGATCTTGTCCAGACCGTCGAACGCGCCGCCGCAGATAAAGAGGATGTTGGTGGTGTCCACCTGAATCATTTCCTGCTGAGGATGCTTCCTGCCGCCCTGAGGCGGAACATTGGCAACGGTGCCTTCCAGAATTTTCAGAAGCGCCTGCTGCACACCCTCGCCGGAAACGTCCCGGGTGATGGAGGTATTTTCGCTCTTGCGGGCGATTTTGTCCATTTCGTCGATGTAGATAATGCCCCGTTCCGCCAGCTCCACGTCAAAATCGGCGGCCTGCAGGAGACGAAGCAGAATGTTCTCCACATCGTCGCCCACATATCCGGCCTCAGTCAGCGTAGTGGCATCCGCGATGGCAAAGGGAACGTTCAGAATTTTCGCCAGCGTCTGGGCAAAGAGGGTCTTGCCGCTGCCCGTTGGCCCAATGAGCAGAATGTTGCTCTTCTGAAGCTCCACATCGGAATCCGCGCCGAAATAGATACGCTTATAATGGTTGTACACCGCGACGGACAGGGCGACCTTCGCTTCGTCCTGCCCCACGACGTAATTATCCATGAAGGACTTGATCTCTACGGGTGTGGGCAGCTTGTCGGGGGCGTTCAGGCCGCTGCCCGTATCCATTTCCTGCCGCAGAAGATCGCTGCAGGCAGCGACACAGTCGCTGCAGATATACACCCCAGGACCGGCAATCAGCCGTGATACCTGATTCTCCCGCTTTCCGCAGAAGCTGCAGCGAATCGGCGGCTGCTCAGTGTTCTTTGCCATGACACCGGTACCTCGTTTCTAATGAATTGTTTTAATGATGATCCAGCACCCGGTCGATCAGGCCGAAAGCCCTGGCTTCCTCTGCGGTCATGAAATTGTCACGCTCGCAGGCGGCGGTGACTTCTTCGATGGACCGGCCGGTGTTCTCGGCAAGAATGCGGTTCATCCGCGTCTTGACGGTTTCCAGACGCTTCAGGTGGATAGCCATATCCGTGATCTGACCCTGGGTACCCGCGGAGGGCTGGTGGATCATGATCTCGGAATTGGGCAGCGCCATACGCTTGCCCTTGGCGCCGGCGCTCAGCAGAAACGCGCCCATAGAAGCCGCCAGACCGACGCAGATGGTCGCGACATCGCACTTAATGTACTGCATGGTGTCGTAGATGGCCATACCTGCGGTGACGCTGCCGCCGGGGCTGTTGATATAGAACTGAATGTCCTTGTCCGGATCCTGGGCTTCCAGATAAAGCAGCTGGGCAACCACCAGACTTGCAGTGGTGTCGTTGACTTCTTCGGACAGGAACACGATGCGGTCGTTCAGCAGACGGGAGAAAATGTCATAGCTGCGCTCGCCGCGGCTGGTCTGCTCAACAACATAGGGAACTAAACTCATGGTAATGTCTCCTTTCAGGGGTTTGAAACATTCTAACCATCGCAGGGAAAGGTTATTCCTATCTAAGGATTATTCCTCGGTCTTCTCCTCGGCCTTGGGGGCTACGGGAACGGCGCTGTCCACGATGACCTTGATCGCCTTGCGGGTCTTGATGCTGCCGGTCAGCTCGTCCATGGGAACCATTTCCTTGACCTTGTCCACTTCCAGCTCGTACTGCTCGGCCAGAGACTTGAATTCCGCCTCGATATCCTCGTCGGAAGCAGTGATGCCCTCAACCTCGGCGATCTTCTCCAGAGTGACGGAGATCTTCGCCTGCTTCTCAGCGGCGGGACGGAAAGCGTTGCGCATGGTGCTGACGTCGCCGCCCATCATCTTGGCGTACTGCTCCATGGAGTAGCCGCTCATCTGCAGCTGATAGCCGAAACGCTCCATCTGGATGTCCAGCTCGTTCTCCACCAGCGCCTTGGGCATATCCACGGTGGTATTCTCGGCAGCCTTGTCCACAGCGGCCTGCTCAAAGGCGCTGTCAGCCTGCTTCTGGGCGTTTTCCAGAGCCTTGGCACGGATGTCGGCCTTCAGCTCGTCCAGCGTATCGAACTCGGAAACGTCCTTGGCAAACTCGTCGTCCTGCTCGGGAACGATGGTCTCGGTGACCTTGTTCAGCTTGACGTGGAAAACGACGGCCTTACCGGCCAGCTCCTTGTGGTAGTCCTCGGGGAAGGTGATGTCGATGTCCTTCTCCTCACCGGCGCTCATGCCGACGATCTGCTCCTCAAAGCCGGGAACGAACTGACCGGAACCCAGCTTCAGGTCAAAGTTGTCGCCCTTGCCGCCCTCGAAGGGTACGCCATTATCGAAGCCCTCGAAGTCGATGTTGGCGGTGTCGCCCATCTTGGCGGGACGCTCCACGGTCTCGGTGGAAGCGACATTCTGCGCCATCCGATCCAGCTCGGCCTGCACCTGCTCGTCGGTGACGTTAACCTCCTCCTTCTCCACTTCCAGACCCTTGTACTGGCCCAGAGTGACCTCGGGGTAGACCTCGGTGGTCAGGGTCAGGGTAACGATATTGTCGTCGCCGATCTGCATATCAGTCAGGTTGGGACGGCCGACGGCCTTGAAATCCTGCTTGGCAATGGCGAAGTCATAGATCTCGGGGAAAATCTCTTCCAGACCGTCTTCGTAGAAAACGTGGGCGCCATACATGGCCTCGATCATCTTTCTGGGAGCCTTGCCCTTACGGAAGCCGGGGAGCTGGATGCTCTTGCGGGCCTTCATGTAAGCCTTGTTGACACCGGACTCCATCAGTTCCTTGTCGATTTCGACAACGACGGTAGCCTCGTTGCCTTTTCTTTCGATGCTCTTAACGTTCATTGTAAGTAATCCTCCTAATTGGTTCCCGTGACCGAGACCATTTATTTATAATTGTACAGCCGATATATTCTATCAGAAAAACAAGGAATTGTCCACACTTTTATGAAAAAAGTTTTGAATAATTGCGCTACGGAATGACCTTGTAAGGCCGGAAACCGGTATAATCCGCCGCGACCAGCCGGAAATCCACACCGTCCCACAGTCCTTCCATGGCAAGGGCGTGACTTCCCCCGTGGAGATGGCCGTAAAAGCAGCGGCTGACGCCGTATTTTTCCAGAAGCTGCAAAATTTCCGGACATTCGTATCCACGGTACCGTGGCGGATAGTGGAGGAAAACCATCTTCCGCATATCCCCCGCCGCCTTCAGTGAGGCTTCCAGCCGCAGCAGCTCCCGCTTGAACACTTTTTCGTCATGCTCGCCGGAACGGTCTTCCTCATAAAACCATCCCCGGGTGCCGCAGATGGCGACGCCCTCATATTCATAGCAGTTGTTGTTCAGAAGATTCAGGTTTCCAAAGCCGTTTTCCTCACAGAACTTCCGGAATTTCGCCGCCGTGCTCCACCAATAGTCGTGATTTCCCTTTAGAATGATCTTTCGTCCGGGAATGGCGTTGATCCACGCAAAATCCGCCTTCGCGCCGGACAAGTCCAACGCCCAGCTCAAATCCCCCAGCAGAACCGTGGTATCCTCCGGCCGGATAACGGACAGGCCGTCTCTGAGCTTGTCCATGTAACCAACCCATGCGCCGCCGAAAATGTCCATGGGCTTCGGTGCGCCCAGACAAAGATGCAGGTCGCCGATGGCGTACAGAGCCATGGAACACCTCCTTAATTGTTTGGGTCTATCTGAAAACCCTAATAGCTGTAGCAGAAGATATGAGAACCGATCGTCCCCCATATCTTCTTGTTCACGGCGAATTTCGCGTAGAAAACCACATCCTCGGGCAGCACGTACGGCCCGTTCAACGCCCGTTCGATGGCCTTGTACTGGGTGTCCGTGGGCTTCGCCAAATACAGGTTTTTCACCGCCGCGAACTGATCCTTTGCATATATGATGCTGTTGATGGAAGACTGGAAATTTCCGGATTTCAGACGGTTGAAGATCACCTCGGCCACCGCCTGCTGGCCTTCAAAGGGCTCGCTCTGGGCTTCCATGAAAATCAGGTCGGCCATCAGCTTGATCTCCGCGTCCGTCAGTTCCAGACCGGGGTAGCGGGATTCCTCGGGCGCCGGTTCCGGTTCGTAGATGAACGGTTCTTCCGGCATCTGCGTCTTGTCGTAGATCCATGCGCCCTCATAACCCGCGATCAGCTTGCCGTCGGGGAAGCCGTTTTCCAGCAGCTCGCCCACGCCCCACGCACTGTAGTCCCTGTCATCCGGGTCAAGCACCCAAATTTTTCCGTCCTCAGTGACGCCGGTCAGGACGATGAAGTGGTTTCCTCCCGGAAACACCGACCTCGATCCCATCAGCGCAATGGCGATCTTCCCTTCCCGGACGGCTTTCAGCGCCTCGTTCACATTCAGCGCCCGTTTCCACGGAATCTGCATCAGATCGGACACCTTTTCCAGCCGTTTGTAATGGCTGGGGCCGCCGTACTGCACCGCATAATCGGCGATGTCGGCGGGGGTGTAAACATGGTCGGTCATATAGGTTGCGACCATAGCCAGCGCGGCGACGCTGCTTCCGCTGGTCGCAATGGTGCCATTGCCGTACCGGATGTCGGGATATTCCGACTGGTGATAGTGGGGAACCGCGTCGATCGTGACCTTCGGCGCTTCGGTCTCCACGGGAACGGTTTCTTCCGTGGCGGTGGTTTCCCCCGGTATGGTTTCTTCCGTGGGAACGGTCGTGGGTTCGGTTTCCGGCGGCACAGTCTCAGTGGCCCCGGTCATCTCCGTTGTTTCCTCCGGAGCGGCATCCGCAGTTGCCTGCCGTATGCATTTGTACGAGAAAAACACCGCCGATACCAACGCAATGGCAACGACCACAATCAGGCAGGCTGTCTTTATATATCGTGTCATCTGTATCCTCCAATGGGGGAATTTCTGTCTGTTACAAATACTGTTCCAGCGCGTCCTCGGAAACACCGAGGGCATTTGCTACCGTTCCGGCGTCACAGATGGGGCTTTTCTCCGCCAGCACCAATGCATGGCAGCTCTCCCCTGTTCTGCCCCGGAAATCCAGCAGTCCCGCGTAAGCAAGGGCGGCATAGGGCGACAGCAAATACCCGGCAGAACCGCGGATACCGGAAATGGTAGAGATCATGCGGCGGCTGCTGACGACGCTGACGTCCAGCCCCTCCCCCAGCCGGGAAAGCACGCTGTCTCTCGGGCAGTACATCCCGCCCCGGCGGCAGGCATCCAGATAAATGTCCACCTCCGCCAGTCCGCCGCAGGCGTAAATCAGCCGTTCCAGTCCCGCGGGAAGGGTCACATCCGCCTCCGGCGTGCCGGTCGGAGTACTGACCATATCCGTGCGGAACTGTCCGTGATGGATCAGGTTCCACAAATTCCCGTTTTCGTTGCAGCAGCAGATGATATTCCCGATGGGCAGTCCCCACGCCCGGGCGTACCACGCGCTCATGGGCAGGTCAAAATTGCCGCACACCACGGAAATATCCACGTGCTTTTCGTGCTCCGTGATTCCCGCCCGGGCAAACTCGCCGAAAATGCCGAACAGCACAGCGATCCCCACGGCGGTTTTCGCCCAGCCGCCGTCGGCGCCGGGGCAGCCACCCCGCAGTTGCTCTGCGAGAATGTGTACCAGATGGTCAAACGTCCATTCCGGATTGTGCCAGCATTCCCCGGCAATAATTCGCTGGGGCAGATTCACCAGTCGGACGGGATAGCGCCCGACGCAGAATTCCACATCCCACCGGGTCAGCTTCGTATTGAACAGCCGGTTCAGCACCTCGGCGACGCACTGATGAAAGGATTTCTCTTTCAGAGCGTCGATTTCCTCCCGGGAGAAAACAGGCTCCCGGAACGGCACGTACAGCCCGCCGTCCGGCCCCCGGTTTTCCCGCAGGACACGCTGGGCGGTGTAGGCATCCCGGTTATTTCGCGTGGTCACATACAGCACATTCCATCACTCCAATGGCATTGTTCCAGAAAATGTTGCCCACCGTTTCTTCCTCCAGCCCGCGCTCCAGCAGACGCCGGGCAAGGGCAGGCCAGCTCTGAACGCCCTCAAACCCGGCAGGCATTTCGGTAATTCCGTCCAGATCGCCGCCCAGGGCAATGTGCTTTCCGCTGGGGTCAAGCTCCATAAAGTGGAAAATATGGTCGCACATGGTATCCAGCGTAGGCTTCTCCCCGGTGAACTCCGCGCAGACGTTGTACCCGGCCACGCCGCCGGTCTGGGCGATGGCACGGAACATATCATCCGTCAGGTTGCGGCTGTTGTTCCAGACAGCGCGGCTGTTGGAATGAGTGGCGACAATGGGCGCCCGGGTGATATCCATAATATCCCAGAAGCCCTCGTCACTGATATGGCTGACGTCGATCAGCATTCCCAAGCGCTGGGCTTCTTCCACATACGCCCGCCCCTGATCGGTCAGTCCGCCGCCGGTCTCATGGGAGCCTGTGAGGGGATTCTTTTCGTTCCAGCCGAGACTGGAAATCCGGAAGCCGATAAGCCAGAGACTGCTCAGCAGCTCCGGGTCATATCCGATTCCCGCTGTTCCTTCCAGCGTCAGGATGGCGGACATCTTTCCGTTCTCCCGGTTTTCTTCAATTTCCTTCGGGGAATAGGCAATGGAAATCAAATCCTTGTTCTTGTCCATTTCCCGCTGAAGCGTGGCGATCTCCCGCTCAAAGGCGACGACGGGCGACACATGATGACGTTTCTCCATAAAGGGCGTGGTGAAGCAGGCAAAGCACTGGGCATAGCCCCCCAGCCGGGACGCCCGCTCCAGATCGATATGGAAGCGGTTCTTCCGCAGGCTGCCCGCCTGATTCATATCGTCGCCCAGAAGTGCAAGCACTGTATCACAATGCAGGTCGATCACAGGAAAATTCATTGAAAGGCATCCTCCAAATGGTGAATTTCCGGGTGAAGCGTCTGGGTTCCATCCGGTGCGTAGATTTCAATAACATCAAACCGGGGCTGTAAGTCCGTGGGACTTTCGGACAGATACAGCGCGGCGGTGGTGCGGATTCTGTCCTGCTTTCTCCCGTCAACGTACTCCATCGCCTGAGCAAAATCCGCCGATTTCCGAAGTTTTACCTCCACAAATACCAAAAAGGCTTTGTTTTTGACAATGAGGTCGATTTCCCCGAACCGGCAGCGGTAGCCGCTTGCCACGACGGTATACCGCTTTTTCCGCAGGTATTCCGCCGCCAACGCTTCACCCCAAGCGCCTGTCAGTTTACTTTTCCCCATAAAACTTTTTGAGGAAGCTCATCCGGTGGATGGGACAGGCACCATATGCGCGGAGGGCGTCGTAATGTGCCCGTGTGGGATAGCCCTTGTGGATGTCAAAGCCATACTGGGGGTACTGCTTCGCCATTTCCAGCATAAAGTCGTCCCGGGAGACCTTGGCAAGCACCGACGCCGCGGCGATATTGGCGCTGAGACTGTCCCCCTTGACCACGGTTTTTACCGGTATCCCGAAATTCTTTTCCCGGTTTCCGTCGATCAGAACGAGGTCGGGCTTTACGGCAAGCTGCCCCAGCGCCCGCTCCATGGCGAGAAACGTGGCCTGCAAAATGTTGATCTCATCGATTTCCTTCTCCGTGGCGAATCCGATCCCGTAGGCGATCGCCTGCTCCTGAATGATTGGGAACAGCTCCCGGCGTTTTTTGTCCGTCAGCTTTTTGCTGTCCGTCAGACCGGGGATGTCCAGATGGGGCGGCAGAATCACCGCCGCCGCGTACACGGGACCAGCCAATGGCCCGCGGCCGGCTTCGTCCACACCGCAGATCGTCCCTACGCCGCCGGAAAAGAATCCATCTTCAATTTCCCACATTTTTCCGTCGCTCATACCATATCCTCCGGCATTTCCAGAGTAAAATTACCCAATTTTCCGCTTCTGAATTCATCCAGCAGGACTTTTGCCATCCGTTCGGTGTTCACTTCCCCGCCGGAGACCAGATACCCCCGCTTCCTTGCGGCCATTTCCAGCAGCTGCCAGCCGGACGTCCCCTCCGGCGCTTCCACCTTGTAGCGCTCCAGCAGGGTCTGGGGATAAAATTTGTGCAGCAGCTCCATCAGGCGGTACGCCAGCTCCTCAAGGTCGATGACGCCTTCCTTGACCGCGCCGGTGTAGGCCAGCATCATGCCGACCTCCGGGTCTTCAAATTTCGGCCACAGAATGCCGGGGGTGTCCAGCAGCTGCAGCCCACTGTCCACCGTCACCCACTGCTTGCCCCGGGTCACGCCGGGGCGGTTCTCCGCTTTCGCGCTTTTGCGGCCGGAAATCTGATTAATTAAGGTAGATTTGCCCACATTGGGGATTCCAACCACCATCACCCGAAGGGGCCGGTTCATTCCCCGTTTTGCGTCCCGTTCCAGCTTTTCGGCACAGGCCAGCCGTGCCGCAGGGGTAAATGCGGAAATTCCCTTTTTCGATTTGCAGTCCGTGGCGATGACCGCCATGCCTTTGCGCCTAAAATACTCCGCCCACTTCTTTGTGGCAGCAGGGTCAGCCAGATCCATGCGGTTCAGCACGATCATCCGGGGCTTGTCGCCGCAGATGGCGTCAATATCCGGATTCCGGCTGGAAACGGGAATCCGTGCATCCACGATCTCGCACACCGCGTCCACCAGCTTCAGGTCTGCTTCGATCTGCCGCCGGGTCTTGGTCATGTGGCCGGGATACCACTGAATGTTCATGTTGTCTGTCATTGTATCGCTCCGACTCTGTCAAATTCTCTGGGGTACGTCCCATCGTCCGTGCCGGGATACATCAGGAAAATCGCCTTGCCCAGCACTTCCCGCTTGTCGATCTGCCCCACATCGGGGTAACGGCTGTCCTTGGAAATGCCCCGGTTGTCCCCCAGCACGAAAATGCACCCCTCGGCCACCGTCAGCGGGAAATGAACGCCGCCATCCACGGTGGTCAGCGCGTTGATATAGTCCTCCTGCAGCACCGTGCCATCCACGGAAACCTCTCCGGTTTCAAAATCGATGTCCACGGTCTGCCCTTCCGTCGCAATGACCCGCTTGACAATGGGCTTGCCGTTGTCGAAGGACTCCTTGCTGATGACGACGATGTCCCCCCGCTGAGGGGTATGATAAAACGTGTTGTTCAGCAGAAGCAGGTAGTCCCCGTCCAGCAGCGTCATCCGCATACTTCCGCCGGATACCACAATAATGCGGAACACCAGCAGAAACAGCAGCATCACGATCAAAAGCAGATACAGCATATCGTGGGCGTACAGCAGCACACTTTTCTGCCAGCCCAGCTTTTCTTCTTCCTTTTTCTTCCTCTTTTCCGCCATAGCAGCGTCCCTCCCATAAAAAACGGCATACGCCATTGGGATAATCTCCCTTTAGTATAGCACAATAAGCGCCCGTTTTCTATACTAAAATGTAAATATTTCCCCTGCGCCGCACCGGCAGCAGGGAAATCCCCGCATTGTAATAAAAAAAGAGGGCAAAGCCCTCTTTTTTTATTGAATTGCAGCTTAGACCTTCTCCTTGACCTTGGCAGCCTTGCCAGCGCGGTCGCGCAGGTAGTACAGCTTTGCCCGACGGACCTTGCCCTTGCGGACGGTCTCGATCATGGCAACGTTGGGAGAATGCATGGGGAAAACCTTCTCGCAGCCCACGCCGTAGGAGATACGGCGAACGGTGACGGTCTCACCGATGCCGCCGTGCTTACGGGCGATAACGGTGCCTTCGAACACCTGAATACGCTCACGAGCGCCTTCCTTGATGCGCACATGCACACGAACGGTGTCGCCGACCTTAACTTCGGGCAGCTCCTCCTTCATGTACTGGCTGTTCAGAGCCTTAACCAAATCCATTTTGTTGTCCTCCTTAAATATTAGGCGTTCATGCCGCGCACAGGCCGGCAGAGGACTCACCTTGATTTCAGACCGATTTATTCTAGCATACGTCCGCCTGAAAATCAAGCCTTATTTTGCAAAAAATTCAGAAAATAAGGAGGAAAACAAACGCTATTGATAGCTGTAGCTTCTGTCCTCTCCCGCACCCAGACGGGTCAGGCTTACCGTTTTTGCCGAACGGTTGACTGTCACAAAGTCGATGACGTGTTCCGTTACCGTCTTGACGGTTCTGGTTACCCCACTGTCCGCGGCCAGACTGTGCGCGTCCGACGCGATTGTGACGACCGGGTAAGGCGTTTCGTCCGTGACGATGCTGTCGCCGTGGCTGTGGCCGCAGAAGAATCCGACAATCTTCCCGTTGTGCTTCCCCGTAAAATTGCAGGAAACGGAGACATAGTCCCACGCCCCCGCCGTTCCGCTGGTGCCGGTGTAGCTGGTCTTATTCAAAAATGCCGCCAGAATCCCGCGCAGTACCGTCATATCCCGGATCTGGGCTGAATAGGCCGCGACTGGCGGCACATGGGCGAACAGCGCGACGCACCATCCGTCCTCCGCAAAAGAAAGCGCCGTATCCGCCAGCCAGTTCAGCTGCGTGTTGCCGTAACCGAAGCTCGCCGTCCGCAGATGGGCACTGTCCGTCCAGCAGGAATTGAGAACGATCAGCCGCATTTTCGCCGCCGGATCATCCACATAAAAGTAAGACCCGTCCCCGCCGAAATGCCGCCGCTCGTCCTCCGCCTGACTGCGGAAAATCGCCCCGAACATGGCCCCGGCGCTCATCTGCGCCGTGCCGTAGGAGCCGTCGTGGTCGCCCTGCGCCTGTAAAAGCTTGCGTGCGCCGATGGGACGCAGATTTTTTGCCCCGGCAGCAATGCTTTCCCGGGCGGCAGTCTCGGTGTCCGCGTCCGTGCGGCACACATCGCCGCAGCAGACCGCAAAGGGAACGCCGCAGGCGTCCATCACCGCCGCCGTCAGATTGCCGGTATTCCCCGAATTGGGCGTGGTGCTGTCAGGAACGGCATGAACATCCGAAAACAGAGCAAACGTCACGCAGTCCATACCGCCCGCGTCCTGCTTTGCCGTTACTTTGGCGGCAGCCGCATCCACGGCATCGAAGCCTAACTTGATTTCGAATGCACCCCACCTCCCATCGGCCATCTCGACCACTGCATCGATCTCGTTGCGTTGATCCCGGTAATGGTACAGGGTCCCCCCGTTCGCCTCGGCGTATATCAGGAGGTCTCTTTCGCAGAGGGCTTCGAACATGAAGCCGAACGTCTCGAGATCTTTCAACGCGGCTTCGGGTGTCAGACCCAGGGCGGCCATGGATAGAGAGGGGTCCGCCAGATGCCTCTTAGGTTTCTTCCCGACTCTGAGCGATGAACGGGGGCAGGGATTGAAGGACGGTTGATACCACAGCATGTTCAGCCTTTCAAGCACTTCTATGTAGTCTGATACGGTGGATTCCGCGATCGTTTCATCATCGAACTTCACAAGGTCCCGTTTCAAGGTGGAGTTCTTGACCACTGTCGATTCGTTACGTGCTAGGGACTTGAGGAGCATGCGCATCTTGTGCGAGTTGCGCTGAACCCCACCTATCCTGATGACATCCACTTCGCACAGTCTCTTGAGGTATCCCGTATTCGCCTCCCAGGGGTCGGCATCCTTCGAAAGAAGACCGGGCCATCCTCCTCTGGAGGTCAGTCTTATGAGATCCTTCAGTCTGATCTCCGGCCCCATGCGGCCGACGAATTCGTCATCGAACAATCCTTTCAGAGAGACGGAGCCATCCGAATCGCCGGATTCGAAAAGGGACATCGTATGCATGTCGATGACAGCTATGCGGCCGATTCCGCTGTGTACCTGTTTCATCTCCTCGTCTTTGGAGATCGAGTGGGATCCGCAGAGGATGTATTGACCCTTCTTCCCGGTGCGGTCCAGGTCGAAGCGGACATCGTCCCAGAGGAGCGGTACGGTTTGCCACTCGTCTATCAGTTGGGGTGCATCCCCTTCCAATGCCAGTGACCGATCGGTCGATACCATCCTGATCACGTCCGGTGTCAGCTGGATCTCGCTGTTGCAGTTGTTCCTGGATGTCCAGGTCTTTCCGCAATTCCTGGGGCCTCTGACGTAGACGGCTCCGAAGGTCTTCAGACAGCGTTGGAACCTTTCATCGATTATCCTGGGTCTGTAGCCTTCGGGAGTCAAGGTCATGGTATACCATCAAATCAAGCATATTTAATATCATCGAGATTTCACACAAATTGACAAGGAGATTTCACACGAATCGACAAGGGTGTCGTCGGTGCCGTCCGCATCGCTGGAAC
>ENA-OOXT01001391-OOXT01001391.1-human-gut-metagenome-genome-assembly--contig:-NODE-1391-length-15690-cov-1.971218_pt1 | contig 15690 bp, 8 predicted proteins | sample MGYA00241590_ERZ501349 | MGnify/ENA primary metagenome ERZ501349 (study PRJEB25962, sample SAMEA2042838) | human gut metagenome | biome: human gut; feature: human-associated habitat; material: faeces...
GGAGAGGAAGTCAGGAAAAGCGGTGTTTTCAAGCCGAAAAACAAAAAAGCGATAAGCGGGGGCAATGTGTTTTACGCAAGTATAGTTGCGTTGCCCTTATTGCAGTTTATCGTTTTTTACGTCGTGGTCAACTTTAACAGTTTTCTTATGGCGTTTCAAAGTTACGACAATTCGACGGGAAAAGCCGTTATCGGTTTCACCTTTGATAATTTTGCATATTTTTTCGACAAAATAGTGTTTGACGATTTATGGCTGTGCATTAAAATTTCCTTGCTGTATCTTGCGCTGAACATAGTGATATGTATTCCCGTTTCGCTGCTGTTCAGTTACTATATTTACAAGAAGTTCCTGCTTTCGGAACTATTTAAGGTAATCTTGTTTTTGCCGAGCATAGTATGTTCTACGGCAATGGTTATCTTCTATAAATACTTCGTAAACCAAGGTCTTGCGTCGTTGCTCGGCGGCTCGGTTATCGGTCCCGTTTATAACGAGAAACAGCAGGGCGCGTTGGTGGCGTTTTATTTGCTGATGACTTTTTCGGCGAACATATTGCTGTATATCAACGCAATGTCGCAAATCCCGGATTCGGTTGTGGAAGCGTCGAAGATAGACGGCGCGAACGAAATCAAAACTTTCATTCATGTAATAATTCCGCAGATTTGGGGAACGATAGTATCGATTATTGTTATATTTTTGGCATGGTTTGCAACCAATCAGGCATATTTGTTCACGTTTTACGGATTTAACGCAAACAGGCAATATCAGACGATCGGCTATTATTTATTCAACATGGTGCAGGACGGGCGGTTCACGGGCAGTTCTCTGGAACAAATGTATCGGAAAGCCTCCGCGCTCGGGCTTATGTTCACGGCGATCGTCGCACCTCTTACCATTCTGATCAGAAAACTTATGCTCAGATACGGACCGAACGAAAATTAAACGGGAGATAGAGAATGATTTGTTCAAACAAGATAGTTTCCCGAAAAAAATTTAATGTATTCGAAGCCGTTACCATGTGTTTGCTCGTTGTTTACGGTTTAGCCGTTCTGGCATTGATACTATGGGGATTTTCGGCTTCGTTCAGAACTTACGCGTCGATAATGCAAAAGCCGTGGGGTATTTTTTCGGACCTCGGGTTCGAGAATTACGTCGGGGTTTTTAAAGATTTCAAAACGCTCAAAGAATATGACGGCGGGTTTAAGACGGTATTTTTTGAAGAGATGTTTTTCAATTCTTTGCTGTATGCGGGCGGCGGCGCCGTGTTGCAAACACTTTGTACGGCGGCGGTAGCATATTGTACCGCAAAGTACGACAACAAGTGCAGTAAGGCGATACACTATATAGTTATCGTAACGCTTGCGCTGCCTATAGTCGGTAACCTTGCGTCGATGATTACCGTTACGAAAACTCTCGGTTTGTATGATAATATCGTCGGTTCGTGGATAATGAAATTCGGCTTCAACAATATTTACTACATGATTTTCTACGCGTTTTTCAAAAAAATCTCGTGGGAATATGCCGAATCCGCATTTTTGGACGGCGGCGGACATTACACCGTATTTTTCCGTATAATGATGCCTCTTTCCGTTCCGATCATCGCTACGATTTTTCTTCTTAATTTCATTCAGTATTGGAACGATTTTGAAACGCCGTACATGTTTTTACCCAATCATACGACCTCTGCCGTTATGCTGTATATGTCTATAATAGGCGGAGGCGGAACATGGGCTGGTCCCAGTCCCGTTGAAATAACGGCGCAACTCGCAGCTGCATTTATGGTTTTTTTACCCATATTCATATTGTTTTTGGCGTTCAAAAACAAAATTATGGGAAATCTCTCTGAGGGAGGAATTAAAGGATGACGAAGAAAAGGCGCATAACCGTTTATTTGCTGGCAATCCTTTTTGCTTTAAGCGTTTCGTTCATGTTTATCGCCGCGTTTAATCAAAGCAATGCGGTTTTTGCCGCAAGTATTTTTGAGTACGACGGAAAAGTCAAAACGGTGGCGGGCGACGAGGACGGCGGTAAAAGAGGTCTGCGGCTCTTTGCTTACGACAGCGGAGCGACGGCAAATTTTAAAGGCGTTCAGACCGATATTTTTCAGTCGGAAATAAAAATAGCCTCGTTTGGCGGCAACAGCAATCTGAGAAAATATTCTTTGCGCTTTAAAGACGAAAAAAGCGGGAAAAGTTTTTCCGTTCAGGTATCGTCGTATTCCGACTATAACGACATCGGCGTGATTTATAACGGCGCAAAGGGCGGTATAGTTTATCATGAAGCGTCTAACCTGCCTTATGGCGTAACCGCGGGATATAACGAACAAAGCGTTTATACAAAGTTTACCGCGGATATCTGCTCGCTGACTTTCGATCCCGAAAGCATGCAGGTCAAAATAAAGGGCGACGACGGAAATTATCGCCTTGTGTGGGATTTTACAAAACAATACAACGACGGAAAACTTATAGAAAGCGACCTCGAGCCGTTTGCAGAATATTCGGTAGCCGTCGTTTTCGACGAAATAGCGGCTAACAGCCGCGGGGATTTATTGCTTTGTTCTTTCGGCGGTTATTCGCTTGCGGAAAGCAACGTCGAGTATCGCCCCGCGATAATTTTGAGTTCGGAAATAAAGCCTGTACTCAATAAAAATTACGTTTTTCCGTCGGCGAAAACCACGAGCGAAAACGGCGCGGACGTTTCCGATAAAATCGTTGCGTCGTTATATGACGAAAACGGCAAACTGCTTGCGAAAAACGTTAAAAATTACACTCCGGCCGAAAAAGGAACGTTGTATTTATACTACGAATATTCGGAAAACGGGGGTACCTCCGACGCATGGTATAAAACCGAAGTTATAGAACAATCGGAAATCACCGAAAAATTTGTATATGCCGCCGATTTGCCCGAAACCGTCGGGCTGAACGCAAAAGTATACGTTCCCGATGCGAGTGTTATCACAAACATTCTGGCAAGCGGCAGGGAAGAATGCTTCGTTACCGTTAAAAAGGACGGAAAAATTGTTAGCGGTTACGAGAAAATCGACGGCGATTTTTATCTTAAAGTGACCGAAACGGGCGTTTACGAGATAGAGTATTCGGGCAAAAAATCGGGCGAATACAATAAAGAGATCAAGCGCATTACGGTAGACGACGGTATTCTTGCCGTAAATATCGACGATATTCCCGATAGTTTTGCCGTCGGCTCGACCTATGAATTCCCGTCGGCTGAGTTTTATCTCGGCGACGAAACCGCCGTCGTTACGGCTAAGATAATAACGCCGTACGGCGAACAAAAAAGCGGGGAAATAACTTTTTCCGAAGTCGGAAAATATACGCTGGACTATACCGCCGTCTTAGGCGGAGAAAATCGCAACTGTAGCAAAGATATTTTTGTAAAGCATAAGATTACCGACGATTTCGATACCGATGCGAGTTATTCCTCGATGAAATCGAATAACGAAACCACTGGGGTAAAACTCACGTTAACCGACAATAAAACCATAACTTACGGTAAAACCATCGATTTATCCGAATACACGTTTAACGATAAAACCAACAATGGCAAAACGCTTCTCGAGGTGAGTTTCGATCCTAAAAATATCGGTTCTACGGATCTCGATTCGTTCTTCGTCGTTCTGACAGACAAATACGATTCAACCAATTATATATCCGTAAGACTGAAATATCTTTCCTACACGCCTATGGCTACCTATATGCGCGCAAGAGCGGCGAATCAGACCGCTTGGGTGGGATATTATTACGATTTCTTTTCGACTGCAAGAAGAGCGGACGCCGCAACGACGCATGAAGAGGGCGGTTTTATCTGTTCGGGAAGTTTTACGCACGCGATAGATAATTACGACTTTGACTTTATGTCAATGAAACTCTACTTCGATTACGAAACAAAGTGTCTGTATTCGCAACCGCTATGGCTTACGGGACATGACGATCTTAACGGACATCCCGAATATAACTCGCGACTTGTGCCATGGCTCGTTTACGATTTCGACAGTACCGATACCGAACTTAGCGCGGGTAATAAACCGTGGAACGGTTTTAGCACGGGCGAGGTGATTCTAAGCATATATGCGAAAGGCGCAAGCAGCGGCGCGGACGTATTTATGCTTACCGTAGACGGCGAAAAATTATCGGATCCGTTATTTGACGATAATCAGGCTCCGATCGTAACCGTGGACGTGGACGAAAACGCCGTTCCTTTTGCAAAAGTCGGCAGTCCGTATAAAATCTTCGATTACACCGCGACCGATGCCGATTCAAAAATTACCGATAAAGGCGTAGTCGTTATCAACGACGCGTCGGGTAAAACCGCCGAAATAAACGTCGACGGCACGTTTACGCCGTTGGAAGGCACTTATACGTTCCTGTACTACGCTGTTGACGCGTTCGGGCACAGGACGGAGAAGAAGATCAGAGTGACGGCGAAGAGAAATATCGACGAACCGAGTCTTTCGGTGAGTTCGGATATGCCTTCGCAGGCAAAGTACGGCGAAACCGTAACTATTGCCGATTACGAAGTAACAAACGTCGGCGCGGGAATGGCTGCCGTTACGATAGACGTAAAATGCGGCAATGAAAGCATACCCGTCGTCAACGGAAAATTTGAATGTAAAGGCGCGGTCGGTATTTATACCGTAACTTATACGATAACCGATTATATCGGTCAATCGGGCAAAGTAAGAAAAAGAATTAACGTTACGCGTTCGGAAGAACTCGGCGTTAACGAAGAAAGTATAAATTTACCCAAAGCGTTTATGCATGGCGATAAATTTGTTTTCGATAACTACACGGCGGTTTATTACGACGCAAATCTCAACGAGATTATCGTTCCCGCAACAATTACGGTAGTTGACGGAAACGGCACGACGACGATCGGACAAGACGGAGTTTATTCTCCGAAGGCAACGGAAAGCAGAAGTTACGCGACCGTGACCGTTTCTTTCGCTCGCGACAGACTGAAAAAAACGATCGCGCGCGATATTCCCATTCGGACTGCTAAAAACGGCGACGGATATATCGCAAATTATTTCGTAACGAATAACGCTTCTATTTCGATGAACAGTAACGGTTTAACGTTTACGGATGACGGCGGCGAAGAGATGAGTTTTTCCTTCGTTCGCCCGATATTTGCCGAAGAGGCTACGTTCCGTTTCATTGCGGAAGCAAGTCGTTTTAACGCGCAATCGTTCAACGTTACTCTTTCCGATAAACAAAACGGACTGCAAAAAATCGTATTAACGTTTACCAAGTCGGGTAAACTGTGGTATTGTTCGCTTAACGGCTGCGAAAAAGCGTTGACTTATGCCGATGCGGACGGATATCTGCAAATCAATTATAACAATGCGAATAAGACGGTCACCGATGCAAACGGTTCTATAATAGGCGTTGCGGATAAGACCGCGGGCGGTGCGGAATTTGTCGGTTTCGCAAGCGGGTATTTGTATCTCGACTGCAACGTTACAGGAATTTCATCAACGACCGAAATCGGTATTCGTACTATAAACAATCAGACCATAAACAGCGTTAAAAGAGATATGCAAAAGCCGTATATCAAGGCTGTCGGCGCATACGACGGAAGAGTGCCCGTCGGCGAAGAGATAAAACTCGGCTCGGTAATCGCTTATGACGTATTAAGTCCGCTCGGTGAAGTAACCGTAAACGTTAAACTCGGAGCGGAAACGTTCATTACCGAAAAAACACTCAGAGAGGGCGAAACTTTTAAGGTAAACGAATGCGGTAAATACATAATTACATTCAAAGTTGCCGATAAAAACGGTAATTCCGCAACCGATTATGTCGATTTTTCGGTGTATGATCCCGTTAAGCCGACGTTGGAATTCGATAGAACTCTTGAGAGCGAAGTGAAAGTCGGTAGAGCGTTGAAACTGTCGGGATACACGGTGAAAGATAATCAGAAAGACAAGGTTGTCGTCAGGATTTACGTCATCTCGCCCGACGGCGCGAGGGAGGCGGTCAACGGCGGAGAGTATACTTTCGGTAAAAAAGGAACGTACACCGTGGTTTATATGGCGGCAGATCCCAATAACAATTTCGTTATATACAGATTTGTCGTCAAAGCTGTATGACGCGGAGGAAAAAGATGAAAAAGATTTTATGTATGGTTATGGCGATTTGTCTTTCTTTTCTCGCAATGTCCTGTAATGGTTGTAAAAAACAAGACGACAGCAGCGGCGGCGGGAATACGGATAACGGCGAAACGATTATAAACAAAACGGATATAAAAATAGTAGACAATCGGAAAACCGATTATAAAATTATTATTCCGCAAAATTCAAGCTCGCATATCAACACCGCCGCGGCGGAACTTGTCGGTTTCGTCAAAGAGGCGACGGGCGCGGAACTCGGTATCGAAACCGACGGCGAAAGTTTTTCCGAAGAAACGAAAGCCGTTTCGCTCGGCAAAACCACTTTTTTCGCAGACAGCGGGCTGAAATTGACGGATGAACTCGGCGAAACGGGCTACGTTATGAAACGCAAGGGCAATGCTCTTTTAATCAACGCGAAAGACGATAACGGCGTTATAAGCGCGGTATACGATATGCTCGGCGTTGCTCTCGGTCTTGAGTTTTACAGTTACGACGAATATACGCTAAACAAGTCGAACGATATGTATTTGTACGACTTTGACGTTGAATTTGTTCCGAGTACCGATATGCGCGATATTATGATGCGTTCGCTGAATACGCAGTATCGTCAGCGCATGCGCCTTTATACAGGCAAAGGTCTGGGGCATTGGATAACGTTTGCGCATACGGTTACGGGCGCAAGCTCGGCAAAATCCGCGGGTAACGATTTGTACGGCCTTTTGCCGTACAGCGTTTACGGAGAGGCCCATAAAGACTGGTACGACGCAACCCATACGCAGGTTTGTTACAGCAATGCCGAAATGCGTGCGGAAATGGTAGAGCAGATTAAACTTCGCATAATCAAAAATCCCGACGGTAAATATCTGATGATCGGGCACGAGGACAATTTCGATATGTGCGAATGCGATAACTGCGTGCAAGAAAGGTCTTTATACGGCGGTTACGGCGGGCAGGAACTTAATTTTACCAACCTCGTATCGCAGGAAGTCGACGCATGGCTTGCGGATAATTACCCCGAAAGAGAAATATTTTACGTCTTTTTCGCTTATCAGACTTCGCAGGATCCGCCCGTGAAGAAGGAAACGGTTAACGGCAAGGACGTTGCCGTAAAGGATGAAAACGGCAAAAATATTCCGTATTACGAAAACTTAAAAATTCGCAAAAACGTAATGGTAATGTATTGCCCGATCGATTCCGATTTCAGCAAAGGTTTTTCCGAAACCGAAAACGGAACGCAATATTCACAGCTTAAAGGATGGAGCGATTTATTCTCCAAGCAAGGGCTTCACAATAACATTATCGTCTGGGGGTACAGCCTTGCAGTATATAACTATTTTATTCCGCTTTACAATTTCGGCACGTACAGCAACCATTACAGATTTTATGAAGAATGCGGTGTGCATTATATAGACGATCAGGCATACGCCTCTTCGGGTATACCGTGTTTCGAGGCGATGCAGATTTATATTCAGTCCAAACTGATGTACGACACCTCGCTCAATTATAACGATCTTGCGTATGATTTTATCTCGCATTATTACGGCGAAGCATCGGAAACGTTTAAAGAATATTTCGACTTTTTCCGTTCGTATTACGAATATCTTGCCGAAACGCAAAACATAACCGGCAGTATATGGCAAGAGATGGGCAAAGAAGATTACTGGCCGACCGAAGTCGTTGAAAAACTTATTGACTATCTCGATAAATGTCTTAGCGATATCGAACCGTTAAAGACGAAAAATCCCGATCGTTGGCAAGTTCTTAACGACAGACTGAGAAGAGAAAGACTTACGCCGATATACCTTATGTTTACCCTTCATATGAACGAGTCGCCGAAAGATAAGCAAATCGAATATCTTGCGGATATGAAGTATTACACTAAAAAGTACGAAATACTCGAAACGAGAGAATCCGCCCGCGATATAGATACACTTTTAGAAACGTGGGAAAGACAAATCGGAGGTTGATATGAAGAATATAAAGAAAATCGCTGTATTTTGTTTGATTCTCGTGCTTTCGGCTGCGGTGATAACGGCTATAACGCTGTCCGCCTGCAAAAAGAATAATCAGACGTCTTCTTCGTCCGAACAGCAAGAACCTCTGACTATAAGCGATAAGTCTATAGAGCTTTTCGAGGACGAGATTTATACGTTGACGGCGACAACCGATTCTGGCGAAAGCGTGAAATGGTCTACAAGCAACGCAAAAGTCGTGTCGGTGTCGGCTCAAGGGGTGGTTATCGCGAAATCCGTCGGCGAAGCCGTTGTTTACGCAAAAGCGGGCGATGCTGCTAAAGAATGTAAAGTCAAAGTAGTCAAAGACACAGGCTCCGCGGTTATAGAATTTGAAAAAAACGTTATAAACCTTTCGGTTGCGACGGGTGCGGAAAAAATCGTCGGCAGCGTTACGATTAACGGGGAAAAGTCCGCTCTTGACAAAAACAACGCTACGTTTGCCGTCGATAACGATAAAATCGCAAAAGTGTCCGCGGACGGAACAATAACGCCGATAACGCCGGGCAGCACGTTCGTTTTCGTAACTTCGGGCAAAAAGACAAAAGTAGTTTCGGTTGAAGTTTATACGATGCTTATAGCAACTGCGGAAGATTGGAACGCTATGCTGAGCGCGGACGGCGATCTGAACGCCCGTTATCTTGTAGTAAACGATATAGACTTTACGAATACGGAATACGCCGTAAAAACCGAAAACAGCGACACCGTTATTCTTTCAAACAGTTTTGCCGGTTACCTTGACGGCGGCGGACATTCGATAAAGAACATAACCATGCCGTCGACCCTTGTCGAACAGTCGTTGTTCGGAACCGTTGTCGGTTTGGAAATGAAAAATATTTCGTTTGAAAACGTAAAATTTACTTCGGTTGCATGCGGCATAGCCGTAAGAATGATACAGCATTATGACGAAGTTGACGAGAACGGAAACGTGATTCCCGATTCGACGGTAGTGGCTTACAACAATATCAAAAACGTTTCGTTCGATTTTGTTTACGAAAATAACGGTATCCGCGGAATATGCGGAAAGTATTACGGCGGAGGGCTTGAGAACGTATTCCTCAACATGCGGATGGCAAACGGAGGGAAACTCAATAAAGCCACGGATTACGCAGTAACGAACGTTTTCTACGTCTGGCAAAACAATAACTATTTAAATAATGTTATAGTGCTTGCCGAAAACGGCGACGTCAGCACGGACTGGACGGTTACGGAAGGTTCGCGTGACGTAAGCAAGGACTTGATTTTTGTTTTCGGGAACAAAATGGAGGCGTGCTATAAAGCAAGAATGATTTTTGATCCCGTAGTATGGTCGGTTGTCCCCGGCGAACTGCCGAAATTAAAATAATGGAAAAAACTGTCTTTGACAGATGGTAATAGGAGGAAATATGAAAAATTTCAAACTGAAAAGTATGCTGATTCTGCTTGCTTTGGTGTTTTCGACGGTGATGTTTGCGTCGTGTTTCGATACAGATACCGAACAAGCGAACCTCAATCTTGCGGAATTAAAAGCAAACGACGTTGTGCTGACGCTTTCCGACGGCACATATTCGCATGAGGTCGATTACGAGGTCGACAAACTCACGCTTTCGGCTACAGCCGAGGCTGAAAATGCAAGCGTTGAGGGCGTTGGCGAAAAGGCGTTGGAGGTCGGTTCTAATTCTTTCGTCGTAACCGTTAAAGTTGCCGAAGAATCTAAGAATTATACCGTAATCGTTACGCGTAAATCGCCCGATCTCGGTCTTAAAGAGGTTAAAATCGGCGATAACGTTCTTACTGCGGGCAATGACGGCGTTTACGTTTATAACGTTGAAAACTCCGTCGATTCTATAGAACTTATCGCAACGGCTGTTAAATCGTACGCAACCGTAGAGGGCGCGGGCGAGAAAACTCTTGCCGTAGGCGAAAACACGTTTACGCTTAGCGTAAAAGCGGGCGGGCAGTCTGAAAATTATACCGTAAAAGTAATTCGCGCCGCCGCGGAACTCGGACTTAGCGAAGTCAAAATCGGCGACGAAGTTCTTACCGCTTTAAGCGACGGAACGTATAAGTATACCGTAGCCAATACGGTAACCGAAATCACGCTTACCGCCGTAGCCGTAAACGCAAACGCAACGGTAGCGGGCGCGGGCGTTAAGCAAAATCTCGTCGTGGGCGAAAACAGATTTGAAATCACTGTTTCGGCAGGCGAAGAAAACAAGACTTATACCGTAATTGTCGTTCGCGAAAAGAGCAGCGTGAACACCATCGCCGAAGTAAAGGTTAACGGAAACGTTGTAAATTATGACGACGACGAAAACGCATATCTCGTAACCGTAAACGACAAAAACGCAAGTATAGTCGTAACTCTCACAAGCGAGGTATCGTCCTATGTAATCGCTCCCGCAACGGGCACGCTTACCGAAGGCGAAAACGAATTTACCATAACCGTTACCGCCGAAAACGGAGCGACCGCCGCTTATACGCTTATAATCGAACTCGTGTTGCCCACTTACAACGTTACTTATAGCGGTAATATCGAAGGCGCGGTCGTCAGCGAAGGCTTTACTTACAAGCATGGCTCGGCACAAACTCTTAACATAACCCTTGCCGAAAAATACACGCAGTCTTACGACAAAATAACCGTAACTTACAAGGTAGGCGACGGCGAAGAAAAGAACGCAACGCTTGACGGTAATTTCGGGTTTACCGTTCCCGCCGAAGAAGCTACGGGTAACATTACCGTAATCGTCAAAGATATTGAAATAAACGTTTATACCATAACGTATCATAAAGACGGGCAGACCGTTACGGAAAAGGTAGAGTACGGCGCAAACGCTACAAAATGCGAAATAACGCCGAATACCGAAACGAAAGAAGTTCTCGACGGTTATACTTACAGCCATTACGAAAGATGGGTAACCGAAGAAAACGGCATCGGCGTTGCATCTTTTGAAAATGTAACCAAGGACATGGACGTTTATTATAAAGATGACGTGCTTGTTCGCGGCGAAGTTGCTTATTACGCTCCGATGGGCGGTGCTATAACTTATTACACCATTCAACAAATGAACCGATACGTTGCAGGGAACGAGAACGGCGACGTCGAATTCAAGGTTCTTATCAAATCGCTCGCAATCGACGGTCAGCAGGAAGAAACGGGTAAAACGTCATTCGTTATTTACGGAACGGCAACATGGAGCGCGGTTAACGAACTCGGCGTTTCCGTTCTTGAGCAGTATCTCAATAAATGGTTTACCGTAAAGGCTACCGCAGCCGATAAAAAGGTTACAGTTTACAACCCCGACGGAACGGTTGCCGCCGAAAAGGTATTCGAGGCTTACGCCGCAAATACGATTTCCCTTGCAATGCATGCCGACATTGCCGTTGCTGCCGTAAATCCCGCAATACCCGAAATTTGCACGGTTACTTATCTTGATGAAAACGGCGACGAAATTCATAGCGAAAAAGTTATCAAAGGTTCCGCGTCCGCTTACGAATACTCCAAAGCCGACAAAGATATGGGCAAGGGGTATACCGGCATATATACCGGCAAATGGGCTAATATCGACGGAACCGACGTTGATCTGACTATTGTTAACGAAAGCATAACGGTCAAATACCTGATAACCGAAACTCTTGTTTACATTAACTTGCCGAAATACGACGAAAACAGCGGATATAAGACGGCAATGAGCGTCAACAAGTACATTCAGCCCGACGAGGCAGGAAAGATTGTTTTCAAGGTAAGACTTAACAACGAAAGCGGTACCGCGTTCAATATATATGAAACCATGGTGTGGTCGGCTGATATTGTTGGCGTAGGTCAGTGGGTAGACGTCGGAGATTTAGGAAAAACTTGGTATACCGTTGAATTCGATTCGGTTACGGGCGTTTTAAAAATCTATGACGGAAACGGAATTGCCGATGCAGGTCATACAAAAACGTTTACTAAAAAAGACTGCAAAGGAATATCCGTTGTAGTGGGCGCGGGTAGCGTAGATATCGCTGCCGTAAATCCCGAAGAGCAAAAACCGTTCGGAACTAATATAGGCGAAGTTTTTGTGGAATCGGCTGCGGACGCGACCGTTGAAACTCCCGATTTGTACGAAAAGGTTATGAAACGCACGAGTTATACTGCCGATACTTTTACAACTACCGATATTTCCGGGTATACGGAAATAAGATTTAAAACGTTATATACCAAGAACTGGTACTTATTCGACGGCGGTTGGGGTGCAACCGATCTTGATTGTACCGAGTGGATAGAGTGGCAGCTTGTAAAAAACGGTGAAACATGGACTTTGAATATTTATTCCGATTCCAAAACTTACAAAACCGAAACAGGTCTTACGGGAAGCTCTCTCAGGGACGTATTTAAGAATAAATGGTCCGATATGAAGGGTGGCGGAATCGGTTCATCCGACGACTATGTCTGGACAACCGAACTTCGCGCAAAATAAAAACAAAAAGAACAATGAAAGGCGAGAGCGAGTTCTCTCGCCTTTTAAAAAAAGTGTGATTTTTCGCAAAGGGAAAAGCAATGAATAAAGATTTTATATGGGGTGTCGCAACCGCGGCATATCAGATCGAGGGCGCAGAAAACGAGGGTGGCAGAGGCAAAAGCATTTGGGACGGAGAATTTACCAAAGGCAGAATTTTGGGCGATATGAACGGCGAAATTGCCTGCGACCATTATCACAGATACGAAGAGGACGTCGCATTGCTTAAAAGTTTAGGCATAAAGAATTATAGATTTTCCATAAGCTGGCCAAGGATATTTCCGAACGGCACTGGCGAGGTGAATTTGCAAGGCATTGAGTTCTACAAAAACCTCGTTAATCGACTTATAGCCGCAGATATTACTCCGTGGGCTACGATTTATCATTGGGATTTGCCGCGTAAATTATTTGAAAAGGGCGGGTTTTTAAACGAAGAAATCAGCGATTATTTTGCCGATTACGCCAAAACGGTAGTCGAAATTTTCGGCGATAAGGTTAAAAATTATTTCATTTTCAACGAACCGCAGGTAGTGGTCGAGGACGGACACTACACGGGTGCGCATGCTCCGTTTTTGCGGCTTTCGAGAAGCGATGTGTTTAAGGTCGCGCATAACGTGCTTTTGTGCATAGGAAAAGCCGAAAAGGCTATGCGTCGGGCTGCAAAACATAAACTCAACCTTGGCATTTCGCCTTGCTTTACGCCTATGATACCAAAGCGAAAAGAGGATGCCGAGCTTGCTTTAAAGTATCATTTTACGCCGAACGGAGAGTTTTACGACGGTTGTTTTTTCACCGATGCGCTTATTAAAGGGGAGTTTACCGATGATTATAAAAAGTGGTTTGCCGAATACGGCTATAACCCGTCGGAAGAAGATATGAAGATCATCAAAAGCGATTTCGACTTTTTCGGCGTAAACTATTACCACGGATTTTATGTAGAAAACACGGGCGACGGAATGAAAAAAATATCTTTTACGCCGTCTAATAAAATCACCGCGATGAACTGGACGGTAACGCCCGAGGGTATTGAATATTTAGTCAGATATTATTACGAAAGATACGGTTTACCGATACTCTTTGCCGAGAACGGCGTGGCGATCAGCGAATGGAAAACGCTCAAAGGCGATATTCCCGACGATATGCGTATAGATTATATACGTCGGCATCTGGAAGAGATTAAAAAAGTTTCCGAAAAATATCCCGTAATAGGTTATTTTTATTGGTCTTTTATGGATAATTTTGAATGGGCATTAGGGTATACTAAACGATTCGGGCTCGTTTACGTGGATTACGAAACGCTTGAACGAACGCCGAAAAAGAGCGCGTACTGGTACAAAAAAGTTATCGAAACCAACGGTGAAGACCTTTCATAGAGCGTAACGGCTCGGATAAAACAGGCAGTTGGAAAGTAATAGAGTGACGGAGTAGTTTACTTACCCATAAACCTGAACGAATGCGAGAGCATCCGGCTGTTAACCGGAGGGTCGTAGGTTCAAATCCTACACGGGGAGCCATCTTTGTTGTACGAAAAAGCTACAACAGCCAAAAAGCACAAGATACGCAATATCTTGTGCTTTTTTGTTACTATATCTTGTGTTTTTGTCGTTGGACAAAATCTTTGAATTTAACAGCTGCATTTCGGCGCTTTTTTCAAAAAACAGGTCTTGAACTTACGACATATCGTTTTTGCTCGATAGGGTACTACAATTTTATAATAATTTTTAAGAGAGAACAAGTTGTTTATCGTCCATAAATTCATTTAAATCATTTCCTATCATATTACCAATCTACCCATTTCATTTCGTTTTCAACATCATAGAAGGTTTTTCCATTCCAAATTGGTGCGTTTTCAAATTCATTGATACAATCTGTTATAGTATCGCCTTCAAACTCGAATATGTCCTGTAAAAATTCATTGTTATCATTTACTTTCATGATAAAAAAAGAATATTTGCCGTTTGAGTTTGTTGTGATTCCATCGGAAAAATATCTTTCGCCTCTATAAATAAGGGCTACTGACTGGTACGAAAAAGAATATTCCTTATCCTTTTTGTTGTTTTGCTCCTCACAGGATGTGCCGTTTCGACAGATAAAGATGTAACGTATAAGCAAATAACCATAAGCGAAGCTGTGGAAATGATGGCAAGCGAAAGCGATTACATCATACTTGATGTTCGCCGTCCCGACGAATTTGCCACAGGGCATATTCCGAATGCGATCAATATTCCGAACGAAAGCATCGGAACGGATGAGATATCCGAGCTCCCCGATAAGGATCAGCTGATTCTGGTATATTGCCGAAGCGGTAACCGCAGCAAGCAAGCGTCCCAAAAGCTTGTTAAACTCGGATATTCGAATGTCGTAGAGTTCGGTGGCATCAACGATTGGAAAGGTGAGATCGAAAAGTGATAACATCACGGAAGAAGCAGAAGAATTGCGGTATACTTCGGGTGTAGATCAAACAAGGAGGACATAAAAATGTCAGTTATCAAAATCAATAAAGTTAATTTTCAAAATGAAGTGAAAAATTCCGACAAGCCCGTACTTCTCGACTTTTATGCGGATTGGTGCGGTCCATGCCGGATGGTCAGTCCCATAGTAGATGAAATCGCAGAGGAAAGAAACGATATTAAGGTGGGCAAGATAAATGTTGATCAGGAAAACGAGCTTGCCGAAGCGTTCGGTGTGTACAGCATTCCAACCCTTGTGGTCATGAAGGACGGCAAGATCGTCAATCAAGCGATTGGTGCCCGACCGAAGGAACAGATCCTTGCTATGCTGTGAGGTGTGATATGGGATTTTTCAGTTTTTTGCAAACAAAAGATATAAACAGCGGTGTGAGAAGTTTTCTTTCCACCGAAGGAGCGGTGCTTTTGGATGTTCGTACACGGGGGGAATATTCCGAGGGGCATATTGAGGGAAGCAAAAATATTCCCCTACAAAGCATAGAGCAAGTAGAGTCAATCATAAAAGATAAAAGCACACCGCTTTTCGTACATTGCAGAAGCGGCGCACGAAGCGCACAGGCAACAAGCATCCTGAAAAGAATGGGATACACAAATGTAGAGGATATCGGCGG
>ENA-OOXT01001395-OOXT01001395.1-human-gut-metagenome-genome-assembly--contig:-NODE-1395-length-15657-cov-2.095180_pt1 | contig 15657 bp, 11 predicted proteins | sample MGYA00241590_ERZ501349 | MGnify/ENA primary metagenome ERZ501349 (study PRJEB25962, sample SAMEA2042838) | human gut metagenome | biome: human gut; feature: human-associated habitat; material: faeces...
GTCTCCGTGAATGAGGGATGCCGTCTCTTCATCAATATCGATACGTTCATTCTTACCTCCGCGGACAGTGGCATAGGCTGCTTTTCCCTTTACGTGAAAATAGGCATAAGCCATTTGTTTGGCTATCGTGGCCGGTGCTCCCAGTGGCTCTCCCCGTTCATCCTCATGAGCAAGGAAAACAAAAAGGACCTTCGGAAAATCTTGCAGGAGCGTGATGATGTCATCCTTCTTTAAGTCCGTATAGACTGTCAGATTATCTATAAAGATGATTTTCTCACATTTCCGGTTGTTTTTTATCTCCTCACGCAAATCATCGATAGAGACGAATGGCCATGAATGAAAATTCCGATTGGTGTCCTGAATTCCGACACGATTGACTGCCTTCGTATATGAGGATCCGGTGCCTTCCTCCGCAGATATATATAACACCGGTTCAATCTTGGAAAGGTCATTGGCAAGATTAAGGGCAAATGTGGATTTACCATTTTTTTCCTTGCCATATATGAGCCAACAACCCTTCCGTTCCTGGTCTCCCAATATCCTTTTCCATTCTCCCAAGAACGGTATGAATTTAAACCGTTGGGCATTCAGGTTACTTACTGATAATCTTCTCATGATGATACTATTCCTCATTTAAGATGAGCAATGTTTCTGCACGACGGAGGCCGGTTTCTGCTTCCTGGCTGTCAGTCGCCAGACACATGTTCACGATTTTGTTGATTTTGCGTTTGTCTTTGATGTTGACGGATAATACCGTTTCTATCAGCGTCCGGAAGAACACCGCACGATCATCCGGTGCATCGGGAACGATGTGGTTGTATTTCGAAGAGAAGCGGGAGAAGAGTTCCTTGTAGGACTGCTTCTTTGATGTCCCTTTCCCTTTCTGCAATTTGGTCCGTAGTCCGTCAGAACCCATCAGATACCATCCGCAACAGTCTTGTGTCCCGTTCCAGAATTCATGCAGCAACAAAAGGGATGAATAGGACAATGCGCCGGCTTCGTCTATGATTACGATCGGATGGGGCAGGATGTTCAGTATGTATTTGGCGGATTCCTTGATCTCTTCCAATGTCCCGTCCAGTTCCCCACCCACGGCTTTTGCGATGGCGCGGATCATAGAACGTTCCTGCCGGCATTGCGTCGCATCGATATAGAAGCAATTCTTCAAGGTCCGTGAAAGATAGCGGGCGGAATAGGTTTTACCGATTGCACATTCATCCACAAACATCATCGATTTACTGAATTCCTTGCAGAACAGGACATCTTCCTCGATCATGTTGAAAACGTCGGTACGGGCCATGTTCCAATTGCGTTCGTTTAGGGAAACGCCAAGCTGCCTTCCTAACTCCAACCATTTACCCGGAGATATCTTCCTGTCGATATCGCCTTTCTTCAAACCGCTATATACGCTTTTGTTGATCCCGTATTTTTTTGCAAAATTCGAATCGCTACCGTCATAGCGTTCGCGGGCATCCGCAAGGGCGGAAAGGACTTTTACCTTATATTCTTCTGTTAACTCAATCATATCGTGCTATTTTTAACGTTGTCAAAATCTATCTTTTAAACTTGGGGCAAACGATTTTCGAACACTGTTCGAATCCTGTTCGATTTCCATTTCCTGATTTCTATTGTCTATTTTCAGTATTTCGATTTCTTCGGGTTCTTCTACCGCTTCATATCGTGTGAGACCAGGCATCCGGAACTTTCGGTTCAAGGTCGTTTCCCGATGATCGATGACGGTCACTTTTTCGATGCTGTGGTAACGCCGTTTGCTGTACCCCTCCAGCGTATTGCGGTACCGGGCAAACAATTCACGATTTCTGGCCTGTTCCTCCGTTTCTTCGATCTTGGCACGGGCTGTCCGGGGCTGTTCTACTAATTCACAGACCACTCGTGTCGTGTCACGCAGACAGACTATGGCGGCCAGGCATTCGCCGTTGTTGCCGTCCAGCCAGTAGATGTCAACGTTTTTACCGGCCAGAACCTGCATATATCCGATCAACTTGTCTCCGGTAGCCAATTCCCCGCCATCGGCCAACAGGAAGATGGAACTTCTAAATCGGACTTGCCCCGACATGCTGACGCTGCTTTTCGTCCTATATCCCAATGTCAAGAGGATGGAACGATACGGGATCGGACGGTTGTTTTTCGGATTTTGCTTCTCAAAAAGTATTTCCCAACGGGTTTTACCTTCATAAATACTGCATTCCATATTGTTCCAGTCTTCAATGTCACGAAGACTTTGTTCTACCAGTTTGTCATACGGCACTATCTCTTTTTCCTTTGTTCCTACCTGGTTGGACTCGTTCCGAGCGAAAGGACGGGCGATCCATCCCGTATGCTTCTTTTCCACCTGGTAACGGAGCGGCCTCCAGTAACCTTCGCATCGTTTACTTCGTGCGCTGTTTGCCTCGATACGAACATTCTGGAACATGTTGCCGGATTTTAGGAAACCTTCCCGATAAGCCGCATTCAGGTTGCTTTCGCACTCTATCTCGTCTGGTAGTGGCAATCCCCATTCTGCATAATTGCGCACCATCTGGCGGTAAAAGTCAAGAATAATACCCTCTTTTGATGTGCCGTATACCCATGTCGTAATTGCTTCGCTTCCCAAATCGATTCCCAGATAAAACCACATGCGAGTTCCTTTTTTATACTCGAAAGGTGGTTGGCGGTCATCCACTGAAATGATCGATCCTGCAAATTTCGGATGCTCCAGCTGTTCAAATGGTACATACTGTCCCAGGCGGATCTGACGGTTTCCAGTACGCTTGCGGGATGTGGCCACTGAGCTGCCCCATGAATTCAAGAACATGGTGACAGTACGCTGGCTTACCTTGTTGAACGACTTCGGATCAAACACTTCTCCCGTCTCGTTGCTGATGATTACCACATAACCGGACAGGAATGCGGACAGTTGACGGTAGACTTCGGCAGGTGAAGGCTTGAACGTCTGGTGGGCAAACATGCTGTCCAGCAAGTCGAGCGTACGTTCCACGGCCTTGCCTCGATTGTTGTTGTCGTAGCCTTTCAACAGGGAAGAATAGCCTTCCGCCTCGAAACGTTCGATTTTCCTCTTTAATGAAATGGGGTTGGTCGGTAGCTTGAATTGCGGCAGTTTATTGATACCGCGCCAGGCATTGAAATTGTTGACAACCGTGGAAAGTACCTTATAAGTATTCTTCACCGGCTGGTTATGCTTGACACATTCTTCATAATGTTCAGAACGCCATCGGATGGCTGCTTTCAGTACACTGGCATCAAGGACGTATTCCTTTTGCCGTTCCGGATCAATTGTACCATATTTACCCGGACATACATCACGGAAATAGGAAACGGCTTCCAGATCCTCCCAAAAGAAGTGTTCCAGGGAACAATCCTTCTTTCGAGGATCCCCCAACTGTTTACGCCAGTCTTTGGGCAAGGTATCATAGGCAATCAGAACTTCGTTGCCTTGCCCTTTCCCTTCACGGGCACGATGAATGCCGTATGTTTTCTTTCTGTCTCTCCAAAGCCTTTGCTTCAACGCTTCCCACGAAGGTAAGAAGTCCGGTATCAGTTCTTCCTTCGTCACCACTATCATGTTATTCCATTCGTGAGGCATATCGTTTTTTGTTTTATTCATTATCAAAATGTTCCCGGAAGCGGATTCGAACCGCTGACCATATCGCCTGAATTACCAGTTTCGATTGTTCTACCTGACTGAACTATCCGGGATACCACCCTCGTTCCGCGGGTCGCGTACCGCTCATGCTAAACCAATCTTACTTGAAACCTAAACTGATTGTTTATCCTTTATCGCTGCCACCAAGCAGACGTGTAAACCATGACTCAAACCGGTCGGCCTCCTTGCTGCATTCTTTCTCGTTCACCATCAAAAGAAAACTGAACAAAAACCAGACTGAACAGAGCAGGCTTCCCTCTGCCAGTTTCCCGTTGTCCATTGCTCCGGCTCCGACAAACAGAAAGAACCAACTGATGCACCAACCATATAAAATCACCTTCGCTTTCATATTCTTATTCTTTTATTTCGTCCCCGCCGCCGGTCTCGCTCCGACACCTGCAAGTCGTTAACTTTCTTGGCGGGAATAGTCAAAGGTCTCGGTTAAATTGCCTACATTTGTAGGAATCAAACATACAATTCATACGTCATGTCACATATATTTGTTCTTATAGTCGATATCATAGCAAAAGATATCACCATTTCCGAAGAGCAATTTCGAGAGCGAGTCGATCCAAGTCTATCCCACCTTGATTCGTTAAAGGGAGCATTTGACCGTTCTCCTTGCAAAATAGTCTATTATCCTCCATGCGTACGAGATGAAAAAAACGAAGGTTGGTCAGCGAGAGGGATTGTGCTAATCTCTGTCGGCAAGATTCGTGGCGGAGCTTTACTTTATCTATACGAGTCAATTGCCCGGTTGATAGAGTTTGAGTTACCAGACTACGAAGTCCGTTACGAAAGGAGCGTATTTGAACAGGAGTCATAATCCTGATAATAGCGGATGTTTGATTTTTCATTCCCATATGTTTTAGAAAGTTAGATTATATTTATCCCTCAATCGTCCGTTCTGTCTCTCCCTTCGCATTCAGGATACGGACGGTACGAGACATCGGTTTCTCCTCCATTAGGATTCCACCCCGTTCCAAAGCCATCGTCCGTGCTTTTTGGGCCGATGGGCTGTTACGTTTGAAACTGAGTGCCATTGAAAGTGCGGGACCGGTGATTCCCAATACCCTGCAAATCTCCTTACGAGCTATACCGTCTGCCAGTTCAATTTTTCTTCTCATAATGCGTGTTGATTAGTTTGTTTACGATAGATAATCTCAGTTCTTCATCGTCGATCTTAGCGACATCAGCCAGCAGGTCAACCAAGCGTTCTTGGGTCAACTGGCTATGCTCTATTCTTATTTGATTGCTGGCAGTAATCACCAAGTCTTCTGCCCAATCCCGAAAGATTTTTGCTTGTTCCGATTTGACAAAGTGACAAAGACGAAAAACACCTAATTGGGTCCAAAGGATCTGTTTATAAGGTATATAAAATTGAGCTTCAGGAAATGGTTTGATTTTATTTATACGCATAACAAAATGAGTTCCTTCTATTATTTCATCAGAATGACCTATTTTATGCTCCCTTAATGTGGATTCAGAAACTCCAAATCCTTTAGCCACTTCTGATGTTTTCATTAAGAACCCGTGTTCTCTACTTAACTCAACCGTCACTGTCAGGTTAATTCCCACCGTGAATTGTTTTTCTGTACTCATATTGTGAAATTGTTTGAAAATTGTCTACTTTTATGGCCGTGTTATCGTGTAACACGATGCAATATTACGATATTAATCGCAATCAAACAAATTTACAACGATGAAAATCGCAACTACAAAAGAGAGGATTTTACAATACATTGATTACAAAGGTATTTCAAAGCAAACTTTTTTCAAAGAAACAGGTCTAAAACGTGGTTTCTTAGATGCGGATAAGTTACATACCAGTATTCCCGATACATTTATTGCGACTATAATCGCGACTTATCCAGAGATAAACCTAAACTGGCTCCTTACTGGTCATGGCTCCAAGTTAAAAAGCGAATCGGCAGATTTTATAGGCAAGGAGATTGAGGTGGATAATGCTGATTTACCTGTAAAAAGAAATCGGATCCCTTTTTACGATGATGTATCCACTATTGGTGGAATAAATGACTGTGTAGCAACAATGGATTCCTCCAGCCCATCCGAATGGATTGATGCGGGAGACTGGTTTCCTGAAGCTACAGCCGCCATACGGCACTATGGTGACAGTATGGTAGAGTACCCAAGTGGATCTATTCTTGCCTTAAAGCGAGTAAATGATACACGCTTGATTATGAATGGACATAACTATGTGATTGAAACAACAGAATATAGGGTAACAAAGCAACTACAGGATCAAGGGGATCGCTTCATGGCATATAGCACCAATCGAGAGACCTATCCAGATGGAAATTTGATACATGCCCCATTCCCAGTCCCCAAGGACGCAATATTACATATTGATCTTGTTTTAGGCTGCGTTACTAAAGAATATAGTAGTGGAGCGATACAGATAAGAAAGTAAAATTCAAAAATACAATAATTAAACCGCAATGAAATCAAATATAATTGTGACAACAACAAACTCAATAGAGGGATGTTGTATAAAGAAATATTTAAAAACTATTTGTAGTAACATTGTTATTGGAACCAATGTCTTTTCAGATATAGCTGCCTCTTTGACGGATTTTTTTGGAGGAAGATCTGATATATACAGAAGAAAACTTGATATCATATATGATGAAGCATTAAAAGAATTAGAGCAAAAGGCAATTAAAATTGGAGGCAATGCTATTGTTGGCTTTCGAGTCGATTTTACAGAATTATCAGGAAAAGACAAATCCATGTTTTTAGTATCAGCATCTGGTACGGCTTGTGAAATAGACTTGAAAACAGGGGTAATTGATAGTCGCAAAACAATTTTTGCAGATGAATTAGAACAAGAAATAACCAAAATAAACTTAATAGATTCAATTAATGATGGCAAACGAATCAACTCATCTCAGATCAATTTTTTAATCATGCATCCTCTTCTTGAAATAGCAAATCAAATAATAAATAGATATATAGAATTTTTATCTATTTCAAGTGATGACGGGAAAGAAGAAGCTCAAAAGCTGGAAGATATCATTAGAGCATATACTAAAAAAGACATAGTACCTATCGTTTATAACTTCTATGAAGAAACAAAAAATATCCATATTACTAAGCTTATAAAAAATTGTAATTTATTTGATGCTCGTAGAATACTTCATTTATGCAATAAGGATATAAACTTAGCTATAGAGGTTCTATCTGCAAATGCTGATGAATATAACACAGAAGATTTAGCTTTAATGAAACAAATTGTTGAAAAACTAACAACTGTCTCTTTTCTCGGAAAAATAGAGTCTGTAAAAAGTGGTCTATTAGGAAAAATGCAAGAAAAATATATATGTCCTAATGGACACAAAAATGATATTGATGCTACATTTTGCACTTCCTGTGGATTGAATATATATGGATTTAATTCTGATCAGGTATCCAAAATAAACTTATTCAAAAGAAAAGTTGAAGCATTAAGTAATTTAATATCATAGTTGAATAAAGAAATCAGAGTTAATGTGCTGATATACAATAATAAACATCAATGTTAGTATAATATAAGTATCAAATAAGGGGTGACGAAAACGACATTTAACATGCTTTTTTGCAATAATTAACCACTTATGTGGTATCGAAAGTGTTCAAAAAACAAAGCCAGATGTTACCCTAAGTGTTACCCTAAGTGTTACCCTAAGTTGAAATAACGCCATTTCAAGCCACAAAAAGGGCGATGTCTCGATCTGTTAATGATCAGGACACCGCCTAAAATGATTTAAGCCTTTAAAGTATGACTTAAATACAAGTAAAACAGTTATTTACTACATCTTATCAAATGCGATTGTATAATCATGGCTCGTTTGGTCATTTTACAGCTTCCATCGGTCATACCAGCATGCAATAAACTACTCTTGGTAATCCCAATTTCCTCTTCACTGAGCACGTCAAATATCGCTGAAATCGAGCCAAAATAATAATTCTTTTTCTCAAATATCAAATGTACATGTATTACTTTCGTCATAATCATTTTGAATAGTTCGAGCTACAAATATACCAAATAGTAAGTATATGGAATAATTTTATTAATACCTATTTTGTGTCACCAACAAAAAAAGAGACCGTATAAAGCCTCTTTTATCACACACTGGACTCATGAATATGCTATCCACAAATCAGCCCTTCAATAGGCAGAATCAGCCCAATTCATGTGATCATACATTCTTAATTAACATCGAATTCAAATACCATTTCAAAACCTCCCAAATTCACTCACATATTTAACATAAACATCAACTCAATTAAACCTACTTGTACTTTTCGTATTGAATCATGCTGTTTATTGATTTATCATAACTGTCTGACATCCTTTTATCTACGTGCTATTTTATATTTACTGAACTTTTACTTTTCGTATTGCCCCTTATACGCGCGACAAAGTATGGAGAACCCCTTCTTTGCCTTGCTCTTTTACAACCGCCTCCGTGGTCAATCCTGTATAGTAGAGAGGTAGTTTGACGGTACGCTCCATCGGCTCGTCGGTAGGGTTATAGACCATGACAAAACCTTTCTCTTTTTTACCGGGAGCGACATGCATGATTCCGTCCCAATCTTTACCGTCAGGACGGCGTAAGTGGATCACTTCGCTGTTTAGAATATAACGATATCGTTTATACCAGTCGATGATTTCTTTTACCGTCTGTTTTGTCTCCTCGGTATCATAAAGCCGATGTCCCCGGTAACAAGCCTGTACACCGGTTCCATAGTTTTGCATCATGTGTGCCCGATAGTCGGCAAGATGTTCGCTGAGCGGTTCCAATGTAGCGGCTGCTCCGCCGCCATGATACTGGGTGAGAGGCACAAAAGTCCAACACATACTCGGAAGCCGTTCCCAAAGACCGTCATACATGACTTGTCTGCCCAGAACCAACTGCCGTTCACGCGGTAAAGACCAGTTGACTTCACGATAACCGATTCCGACTTTATTGCCTCCGTTCAGCAGATAGCCATAATCCGGGATATTCATATAGATACCATTTTCACACATCCATCGGTATAGGTTCTCAATTTGTTTACGTTGTTTCCATTGGGAATCTTTCAGCCCTTCGTGGTGAGCGTGAACGGTTGAAGCACAAACATTCCCCGGATAGGAACCGTCGTTTTCAAACACGGTCATACCTGTCTTTTCGAAAAACTGTTTGATCTTTCGGAAATAGTCATAGCCCCAATCACTGCAAAGACAGGGAGAACTGCCGAAAATCATTCCGCCTCTCTTACCTGTTTCGGGATTTATCACATCCACATCATCGCTGATCCAACGACTCGATAGCAGCGAATATCCCCCCAACTCGATACCGCGGGAGTCGGCATAGTCGCGCAATTCCTTAAACTTGGCATAGTTGGCCGGTGATTCGTCTTCCATGCTAAGGCCAGAGCCAAAGCTAATGATCAGCATTTCGTAGCCGGTATCTGCACATTGATCTATTGCCTGCTTTACGATCTTAGTATCACTGGATGTACAATGCATGAAGATCGGGTTTTCGGTTGTCCAGGGAGCAATCGTCCGATACATCCGTTTGACAAATAGCCCTTTTCGGTCTCTGTCTTCACTATCGAAAGGCATCAGCCAAGTATGGAAACTGGAAAAAGAACCGCCATTGCAGATTCGCTCGTCCGGTCCCATTGGCAGTTTGACCTCTAACAGGCAAGGAGTCAGCAGTGGATAATTACACTGCGAAATGTAGCGCGGATCGGGATTCCAGTGCTCGGTCTTGTCGGCAATCTTTTCGATGAAACCCAGAAAACCCCAATCGCTTTCGACATGGATATTGGGTTTGCGGAACATTTCCGGACTCTTGGCTTCCACCGGAGACTCTGGCTCGGCCATAGCTAACTGTTCTAGGACGAAAGAATCGAGATTGATATCCGCACCTGTCCGGTTTTCAATCTCAAACCATTTGGAAATACAAGGCAGACCGTCATAAAGGGCGTAATGTAGTTTGACTTTTACGCCTTTCAGTTCGTCCGGCCCTTCTAATAGAAAGGTCAGCTGTTTGCCGGATGGGTTCCGTTTTTTTTCCAATGCCCATCGTCTACTTTTCCAGTTAATACGCGGGGTGATTTCTGAAATCCGAAAATCGATGACACGGAACGAATTGGCAAAAGGCTCCATCCGGTCGAGCCATTTGTACTGGGTGTAACCAAATTCGGGTTGACCGTCCAAGCCACCCAGCGAATAGTTTTTGCCATCAAGCGTCAAAATCCCTTCATTGCTCACGGCACGCAGCATATTCTCTCCGGTCATCAGATTTTGGATATCGACTGTCGCCAGGTTTGGAAAAATGCGGAATACGCGACTGACTAGTCCATTGCTCAATACGATATCTTTTCCTTGGTTTGCCTGATAAACCTTTGCTTTGGCTTCCTGGTTACAGATCAGCCAATCGTAACTAGGTGACGGCAAGGGCAGGCAGATTGTTTCGAGTTGTCCGATTTTCTGTTGCAGGGATCGTTCCACTTCTTTAGACATGGAGGCAATCTCTCCTTGGTATTCGGGAGCGACCAGAGACGGTCGAATTTCGAAATAGGTAATGACGGCCTCCAACCAATCAGCATGATCACCGCTAAGTCCATCATTTGCACTTTCTGCTTCCAGTTCCAAGATCTTGATTCCTTCGACGGGAAGAGAGATTGCTCTGGCTGTCTCGCCTCCACGCATGATCCCGCTGTTATACAGTTCTTTCCCGTCTCCGGTGATTTTGAAGACTACACTTCCCTTTTCCACTTCCCCGTTTCCTTTTCCCGTACCGACATATTGTTTGCGACCGTTTGTCTGGTCGTAAAAGAGCATCGTCCCGTCGGTCAAAGGAATCTTGGCAAGATGGCTGTCCTTGTAATTAACCGACTGATCATTGATACCGATCTTGCATGTGAAAAGGGATGATTTTCCCTGAAGTGAAATCTTTATTTTGCTGTTTGCCTGTACACCTACACCATCTGCAAAAAGCGTACCGGCAACCTGTAAAGGTTCGCCGGTGACTGCTTTGCCGGATGCCGGAGTCCCGTATGGCTGATAGATGGGGGAGAGGTTCATCTCCGATAGTTTTATCTTGCTTGTCTGTGCTGTCAGACAGGGAGTCACACAGCAGAAACAAGCAAGAAGGAATTGTCTTATTGTCATAATATAATCTTTTTGAGGAGTTATTCACCCAAATTCTCAAAGATGTTACCTTCATGAATCTCATCTGCCTCGATTTCATCCTTATAATACTCGGTAGCAAGACGAGCATACTTTTTATACAGGCGGGTAGCGGTTTCCACCTCGTCTCCTTGTGTGATAGGGGTACGGACTTTATCCGGAGTGGAAACAAATTGAAGTTCCCAGTCTCCTAAAGTGCTGTAGAAATCATTGGCACGGAAAGACTCACGGCCGTGCGTTTGCGGTAAATCTTTTTCGCTGTAATTTGTCCCGGCATCGAGATGATCCTGAAGCATAGCGTAGAACTTTTCCCAGCGTTTCAGATAATATCCGTCTATCAATCCCGTCCATTCCCGCCATGAGTAGTCGAAGATAAGCGGATCGCCATCGGCCCCCCACACTGTTACAAGCGCGGTTGCGTCTTTTTCAAATAGATCTTTTTCTTCGCTATTATCCCCCCAGCTACGAGCCTGCGTCAACCATTTGTCAAAGTTGAATTCCGGACGCGTACGCAACAGTTCATCGACATCGCGCAACATTTCGAGAAAACGGTTGCTATGCAGGGCGAATGCTTCCTTGTCTTTTTTACGGAACGCCTCTGCCGCCTGTTTATGGATAGCCTGTCCGAGGTTGGACATCAGCTGGCGCTGGATATCGACAATATCAAAACGATAAGGATCGGAGTCTTCCAATCGGGCGGCATCTTTTAGCAACAAGCCTTCGGCCTGGACTACCGACAGAGGAGAGTAGGGTATCCCCAGGCCGGCGTTCGGGCCGGATTTTTTTACGTTCACAGCTGGACGGGCGGCGATGATGGAACTGCGTTCCGTCCCGTTTGTTCCGGGGCGATAGGGCCCTTCTAACAGATGCGACCAAGCCTGATGCGCGTTTTCGGACGGTTTTCCGTAGCGACGGTCTGCGTAACGGCAGAGCCATTCTTCGATATTGACTTCATCTTTATGGAGAGGCATTTCAAAAGCCAGATCATAATATACCGGATTTTGCTCGATAGACTCCATAAAGAGACCGGAACCACAAACATTCGGATTCTTTTTCACCGCATTTACATATTGGTTGGAAGCAAGCAGACGCAAATCTCCGTGCAGGTTGATACGTCCCCCGAAGTTATGCAGATTTCCGGCAACAAGCGGATACCCCCAGCAAGCATTTTCCTGCTGGCTTTTGGCCCCGTTCAAGTCCAGGATCAGCAGATTCTCTTTCGGAACAGCTTTCACGATCGGTTCGCGAAGACTCCATGCTTGCATGGCCCAAATCGAATTCGGATCAAAATCGTTGAAAAGTTTATGGATAGCGTTACCAACGGCACGCAGATATTCCGGTGTATCGACAGGCGGCTGGCTTTCGTGAAACGGATCGGCCGCATAAACACCGTGCGCTCCGTAGAGTTTCTTTTCTTCTTCCAGGAAGTCACGTCCGATCACTGTGAATAAAGAATCAGTCGGGTCCAACTGTGCAGCCCCGGTAAAACCGCACCAGGAAGGCTGCAACTGTATCTTGGCATCCGGGTATTTTTCTTTCAGTTCACGCGGAACATAGCCGGAGAATCCTTGTTGAATGGGTTGCATCCCCAATTCCAACTCCCGGTCGATAATCTGTTTTCCCAAAACGATATGCTTGTCGATCCAGGATTTGGGGAGTGGCCCTCCATAGCTTTGCAAGTTCTGCATCCATTGCCATGCGAAATGTCCTGGACCGGCCAGGAACCGACGTGCCTCTTCGTCCGTAAACTTATGTTTGAGAAGGGTATTGTACCAGACAGCTTCCAACCCGACAACAGACAACGGCATATTAATCGAGTTCATTGCCATAAAGTCAAGCTCTCGCTGCCAGCGTTCCCAATCCCACCAGGCAGCCGAGTAGCTGACCGTACAATAATTCATATAGACACGGTATTTGCCGTTGATCGTGTTTTTAACGGGGGCGGGCATGGGCAATTGCTTCGGCAGGTCCAGTTGATTGCCGAACCAGGAAACATGTGCATTACAAGTGTATTTCAAATATTGGTTGAACGCCGTCGCCAGTGAGATCGTGTTATTTCCACGCAGTACGACTTTGCCGTTGTCGGACGTGATCTCGTATGCATCCATTCCGTCGATTGGTTCCATTAATTCCAGTTTGAATTGTTCCCCGTATCCGGGAGTCACACGTTCGATCAAGTCGTAGGCCGCTTGTATCCGCGGGTCATTTTTACATCCTGTACACACTAGGATGAAAGTAAGCAGTAGTAATTTAAGTTTCATTCTGTTTGTTGAATTATGTTATTCGATGATGTACCAATTATAGCCTTTTGCCGGAATCCGTATCTTCAACAAGATGGAATAATTGCGGGCGAGCGAGTACTCCTTCCCATTTTTGTCCTGTTCTTTTACGATTGCCTTATTTGTCAGTCCCGTATAATATAAAGGAACTTCGATTTCTCTCTCTATCGCGATATCCAACGGATTATAAACGGAAATGAAGGCTTTCCGCTTCGATTGCGGGTTGACATGCATGATGCCATCCCAATCCTGTCCGTCCGGACGTCTCAAATGGATAATGTCCGAATCCAATATTTGGCGGTACTGCTTGTAGAAAGCAACCCATTGGGTCACCAGTTTCCGGGTTTGTTCCGTGTCATAGAGGCGGGGACCACGATAGCAAGCTTGCACACCGGCACCGAACAGATTACGCAGCCTTGTCTCATAATGAGACAAGTGTTCGTTCAACGGTTCAATAGTGGCAGCCGCTCCACCACCGTGATATTGGGTGAGGGGAACGAACATAAAGCCCATGCTGGGCGTTTTCTGCCAGGTACCATCGTAGATATTCTGCCGTTCGATAACTTCTTGGTAGGACCTTGGCAGGGACCAGTTGGTTTCAACATACCCCATCGGAGTTTTGTTGGAACCCATCAGAAAATACCAATCCGGGACATTCAGATAGATACCTTTTGCCCGGCACCACTGATAGAACGAGCTGATCCTATTCCACTGTTTCCACTGCGAATCCAGATATCCTTTGTGCCCACTGTGGACAGTAGAGGAACAGGGATCGCCGGGATAGGAACCGTCGTTCTCGAATACGTTCATACCGGTCGTATGGAAGAAGTTCTTCAGACGCTTGAAATAATCACTACCCCAATCTGAAGCGATACAAGGAGAAAGCCCGAAACGACTGCCTTCTTCGCGTGTCTTTGCCGGATAGCCCGTATGATGGCTAATCGCCGCATCTTTCGGTTTGGCACCACGGCTTGCTAACAACGAATAGCCCCCGATGGCAATGCCTTTGTCAGCAGCATAGCTATTCAAAGCTTTCATGCGTTGGAGATAAGATACCGAATCGTTTTCGATCTGGAAACCGCTACCGAAGGTCATGATTACCATTTCGAAGCCGACAGCCGCACATTGGTCGATTGCCTGTTTGACAGCCTGGTTACTTGATTCCCTTACGTGCATAAAGATCGGATTCTCCTGTGTCCAGGGGGCCATCATGCGCCAGAATCGACACTCGGCAAGTCCTCGTCTTTCCTGGTCTGTCGCATCGCGGAGCATTTCGAAGGCACGGCAGGATGTGAAACTTTCTCCCGGTGCAATCTCTTCAGCCGGTCCTAACAGAGGTGTTACTTCCAACCGTGCCGGCTTATATTGGCCGTAATAGCGGATACCGGTAAACTCGTATTCCGGATGATCGAATACCCAACGGACGGCGGGATTGTCTTTCATCGCTTCCATATCTCCACCCATCGCATAATCCGTAACGACGAACAGTTGGGTGAAACGGTCGATATAGTCACGCGGAGCATCTGTCTGTACTGGTCTTTTGCGGTAATCTTCCGTATAGTATCCCGTTTTTTGTGCCATCATGCGCACCTCATGGGGCTCACCATAGTGGACTTTCGGGGCAGTCTCAACCAACGCAAGAACTTCTGATTTGAATGAATCCAGTGTAACAGCCTTTTGTCCGTTGTTTTCGATCTCGATCCATTTAGACAGGATCGGAGCTCCATCATATAGTTCATAAACGATACGGATGGTTAACCCTTTGCATTCGTCTACAATTTTTCGGGGAGCCCTATAAGTGAAGGTGATGCGTTTGCCGGGCGCAGGCCACGGATATCGATTGCTAATCCAGGCCTCGTTCGGTTTCCAAGGAAAGCGTTCTTTTGTTTCGCTAACCGTATAACCAGCCAAGACAAATGCCGAATCGCACAGCTGCATGCCGGACAGGAAATCTTTTGTCAGGAAATTATGGACAGGCTGCCCTTCCAAACCTCCGACTGGATACTCTTTTCCATTGATGACAAGCACGGCTTCCGGTCGCACGGCACGCAATTCGTTTTGTCCCGTCATCAGATTATCCAGTGCGATTGTCGCACCGTTGGGTGTTAGTGAAAAGGAACGACGAAGAAGACCGTTTGTCAATTCAATTTGTTTCTTATCCGATGAAAGATTGACCTCCGTCTTATACGGGCTTCCGTCGATCAGCCAATCCTTGTTTTCGGCAAAGAGCGATTGCTGTAACAGGATACAGCAAAAAGTAAGAATTGTGTTTTTCATGTGTGACTATTATTTTTTACTGATGTCCTATAGACGAACAAAAAAAGCGTTACCCTATGGCAAGCAACACTTTTTTGTTATCTCACTATTTTCAGGCCCCTCAAATCACTGCCAGAGACATTCTGGAAGACGCTGAGTCCGAATTCCGGGATTACGGCCAGCACATGGTCGAATACGTCGGATTGAATGCCTTCGTAGGGAACCCAGTCTTTCACGGAGGAGAAGAAATAAAGTTCGATCGGAATACCGGTTTC
>ENA-OOXT01001407-OOXT01001407.1-human-gut-metagenome-genome-assembly--contig:-NODE-1407-length-15566-cov-2.354394_pt1 | contig 15566 bp, 13 predicted proteins | sample MGYA00241590_ERZ501349 | MGnify/ENA primary metagenome ERZ501349 (study PRJEB25962, sample SAMEA2042838) | human gut metagenome | biome: human gut; feature: human-associated habitat; material: faeces...
TATTTTAGCAACATTGACCACCTCATCACTCTTCACCAGCGTAAGTGTGAAGAAACTAAAAGTTTGAAAAAATATATGCTTCAAAAAATGTTTCCTGAAAATGGAAATTGCGTTCCAAAAATTAGATTTTCTGGATTCGCGGACGCTTGGGAACAGCGTAAGTTATCTGATATTTATGCTTCTATAGGAAATGCATTCGTTGGAACTGCTACACCATACTATGTTGAAAGTGGGCATTTTTATTTAGAGTCAAATAATATTAAGGATGGTCAGATAAATCATAACTCAGAAATCTTTATTAATGATGAGTTTTATGAAAAGCAAAAAGATAAGTGGTTACATACAGGTGATATGGTTATGGTTCAGTCGGGACATGTTGGTCATGCAGCTGTAATACCTGAAGAATTGGACAATTCAGCCGCCCATGCTTTAATTATGTTCAGACATCCAAAGGAGAAAATTGAACCATACTTTCTAAATTATCAGTATCAAACAAACAAGTCTAAAAAGAAAATAGAGGAAATTACAACTGGTAATACAATTAAACATATACTTGCTTCAGATATGCAAGAATTTGTTGTCGACATAACAAATTATGATGAACAAACACATACATTTAAAGAATATTTATCAAAAGATATAGAAGAAGTAAACTTAAGCATAGAGGCTAATAGTTTATATACTACTTTAACATCAGGGGAAACAACAGGAAAACAAATTATATCTATAAATAATGTAAATATTAAAGATCAAGATGAGGTAGATATATCATTTACAGCAATAGCTGAATCTGGAAGAACTCAAGATTATATAATTAAAATTTTAAGAAAATCAGACAATGCAAATGCAGCACATATTTATGTTGATGGAATTGATATTATAGACAATTTCCAAGATGTCGATTCTGTACCTACATGTGTAATTTCAATTGGAAAAGAAACTCAAAATAGTGTAATTGAGGCAATTGCCGAAAATGAATTTGCAAATATAAGAATAGGAGATACACAAGGAGTAATTAAAAAATCAAAACAAAACATTAAATTAGATACTGAAAAATCAACTATTACAGTTCCAATAGTAATTACATCACAAGATGAAACAGTAACTAAGACATATAACATTATGTTTGTACGTTTATCAAATGATACTACAATACAATGGCTTGAGGTAAATAATAAGCATATAATAGAAGATGAAAATGGAAATTATGAGGTAACTGTAAAAGCAACACAAGATATTGCAAATGTAAAAATTACATTATCAAATATTTTAGCAACTGTAACTATGGGAGGAGAAGTAAAACAAGCAAAACTTGAAGAAAACATTATTTTACCAGAAAGTGGTGATACTGTTAAAACAATAACAGTAACAGCTGTTGATGGAACAGTAAGAACATGTACTTTAACAATTCATAAGCAGGTAAATAACTTAGGCTTAGAAAAAGTATATTTAGATGGAAGAATTGCAAATAAGGTAGATGATAATACATTTGAAATAGATGTTAAAAAAGGAACAACAAAAGCAAAAATACACGCAATAGCAAGTGATACAGAAGAATATGTAAGCATAAAAGGAAACACAGGTGTCCAAGGAGAAAATATATATACAAATTGCTCACTAGCAGACAAAGAAATACCAATAAAAGTAACCGCAATGTTTGATGGAGAAATAGACCAAGAAAAAGATTATGTTTTAAAAATAAAAGAAATAGAAGAACCAGATATATTGGAAGATTTGAAAGTGAAAATTAAAGTAGACGATGAAGAAGTTACTCAAGGAGAAGATGGAATGTATTTAGTAGAAGTAGATAATAGCCAAGATAACAGCTCATTATGGGCAGAAGTAACAACAGAAACATCACAAGTAAAAATAAAAGATACAAATGGAGAGACATCATATGATTCACCATCAAATCAGAAAAATATAAGTTTAAAAGAAAACATAACAGATGTTACTGTAACAGTAAAAAATGGAGCAGGGGAAGAAAAAGAATACATAGTAAGAATACAAAAGAGACAACCTGCAATAACTGGAAAAGTAATAACACAAGCATCAGATCAAGCAAATCAAACAGCAACAATAAAGGTATATAAAACATCAGACACGAGAAACGAAAATGATGCAGATAATCCAAGAGAGTTAATTAAAGAAATTGAGATAAAACTAGATGGAAGTTATACTTTAGACTTAAAACCAGATGAATATGACATAGTAGTAACAAAAACATCATACTTAGAATATAGATTGACAAATGTATTAGTAAAAGATGGAGAAACGATTGCTATAAATGATATCTATATCTATGCAGGAGATCTAGACGAAAATGGAGAAATAGAAATAGAAGATTTAACAAACATTATAGAAAACTATGGAGAAATAACACAAGATAACAAAGATGAAAAAGGAAAATATGACTTAAATGAAGATGGCATAGTAAACAAACTAGACAGAAACATCTTAAAAGAAAATTATGGAAAAACAAAAACAACAGAACAATGGGTAGATCCAAATCCATCGACAACAGCAAATTCAATAGTAACACACTCAACAGAATCAACATTAAGCTCAGAAGTTAAGTCTAAGGCAGTAGTAGAAGAAAATAAGGGTACAACAGGACAATCACAAATCTTTGTAAAACCATTAAAAGGACAATATACAATAACATCTGCATATGGAACAAGAACACATCCAACAACAGGAGAAGTAAAAAAACACACTGGAATAGACTTAGCAGGAACACACCATGCAGAAGTAGTCTCAGTAGCAGATGGAGAAGTAACATATGCAGGAGTACAAAAAGGATTTGGTAATAGTGTAGAAATTAAACATGTTGTGAATGGGGAAACAATATATAGTTTCTATGCACACTTATCAAGAATAGATGTACAAAAAGGTCAAAAGGTAAAACAAAGTCAAACAATAGGACTAGAAGGAGGAGACCCACAAACAGACCCAAATGTCGGAAACTCAACAGGTCACCACCTACACTTCGAGCTAAGAAAAGCAAGTGGATACGGAAATGACATAGACCCAACTAGTGTTTTTGGGGACGGAGCAAAAAAACATTAATGTTTTTGGGGCCGGACTCAAAAAACACCAAAGACAAAAAGGACGAAGCTAAAAACTTCGTCCTTTACTAATAAAAATTTTACAAGAAAATTTGACAAATACTTAAAAGTTAAGTATAATAAATATAGGAAATGACAATCGCAGAAATGCGGTTACCACATAAAAAGGATAAACGACACATCGCTCTGCCAAGCAAATGTGCCGTTTTATTATTTGCTCAAAATAATAACTAAAGTTATAATTAAGGCAATATTTATGATAGTTACACCTATTAATCCATAGAATAATAGACAGATTATTGTTAATAATGTTGATTCTACCATAGACACCACCTCCGTTCTCACAGTAAAACTGTGTATGTAGGTGGCAACACGAACACATCTACTTTTCTCATTTCCTATAAACATTACTATACAATATTTTTTTATAAAATTCAACCAAACAAAACAAATTTATACATTTTTTTAATATTAGTGAAATAAAAAACAAATTCTATTTGAAAAAAATTATCAAAAAAATGGATATGTGCGAAAATAAACAATAAAAAATCGAGGATATGTGTAAAATACAACTTGAAAAAAACACGGATATGTGATAAAATAATAAAAAGAAGATGAAAGGTTGGAAATATATGAAAAGAAAAATATATGATGAATTAACAAAATGGAAACAAGAAAGTAATGGAGAAGTAGCCATTTTAATTGATGGAGCAAGACGTATAGGAAAAAGTTATATAGCAGAACAATTTGCAAAAGAAAATTATAAAACATATATATTAATAGATTTCAACAAAGTAGGAAAAGACATAAAAGAATTATTTGACAATTATTTAGACAACCTAGACATGTTTTTCATGTATTTATCAAATTATTATAAAACAGAATTATATGAAAGAGAAACAGTAATAATCTTTGACGAAGTACAACTATATCCAAGAGCAAGAAGTGCAATAAAATACTTAGTAGAAGACGGAAGATACGACTATATAGAAACAGGCTCTTTAATATCAATAAAAAAGAATGTTGAAAACATTCTAATTCCATCAGAAGAACGACACCTAAATATGTATCCAATGGATTTTGAAGAATTTTTATGGGCGGTTGGAGATGAAATAACGGCCGATACAATCAAGTCGTTATTGAAAAGTAAAAAGTCTGCAGGAAATGCATTGCATAGAAACCTTATGCGAAGATTCAGATTATATATGTTGATCGGAGGTATGCCGCAGGCTATAGAAACATACTTGGAGACAAATAATCTTCAGGCTGTAGATGAGACAAAGAGAGAAATTATTGATTTATATGAAGAAGACTTTGTCAAGGTGGATGGAACAGGTCTTGCGGGAGATGTTTATGATGCAATCCCGGTTAACCTTAGCAGTAATGCGTCAAGATATATTTTATCAAATGCAAGAGAAGGCGCAAGACTTGAATATGTACGTGAAATAATACCGGATATGCTCAATTCATATACGGTCAATATAGCCTATCATGCAAACAATCCCGGTATTGGAATGTCGTTGGTTAAGGATTCGGGACGGTATAAGCTGTTTTTATCCGATGTAGGCTTATTTGTTACACTTGCATTTAAAGACAAAAACTATACCGAAAATGTGATATACAATAAATTGCTTTCCGATAAACTGGAAGTCAATTTAGGATATGTATACGAAAATGTTGTGGCTCAGATGTTGATTGCTAAAGGAAATAACTTATTTTACTATACAATGGGAAGTGAAACATCACATCGTTTGTATGAAATTGATTTTTTGATTTCTGTAGGCGATAAAATATGCCCGATTGAAGTGAAATCCGGCAATTACAGAAGCCATAAATCATTGGATATATTTTGCAATAAATTCAGTTCCCGTATAAGGGATAAGTATGTTGTTCATACAAAGGATTATAAATGGGCAAACGGAATAAATTATCTGCCTGTATATATGATCCCATTTTTATAGAAGGAGGATCTCTTATTATGGAAACGGTTTACATAGCCGGAGGATGTCTGTGGGGTGTGCAGCATTTTTTTGACAGTCTGCCAGGAGTCATCATGACGGAGGCAGGAAGAGCCAACGGAAAGACAAATTTTCTGGATGGCCCGTATGACGGATATGCAGAGTGTGTGAAGGTGGTTTTTGATGATAAAATAACTACAATTTCCGCACTGATGGAGCATCTTTTTGAAATAATAGACCCGTACAGCATCGATAAGCAGGGTGTTGATGTGGGGAAAAAGTACAGAACCGGCATATACAGTACAGCACCCAAACATCTTGACGAAGCAAAAGCCTTTATAAACAGTCGTGAAGACAGAGATAAGATAGCTGTTGAAGTATTGCCGCTTACCAATTATGTCAGAAGCGCGGATGAACATCAGCATCATCTGGAACGGTTCCCGGAGGACGGATATCTTTGTCATATTCCTGATTCGGTACTCAATAAATTCAGAACACTATGAAATTTAATAGTGACTTATAAATTTGTTAATATCTTCCATAACGGAAGTAAATTCATTAACATAAGTATATCAACAGAAAACGGAGGTATATTAAAATGTTAAATGAATCAGTGATCAAAGTATTAAAAAATGGTATGTGGGATCTTGCCACATGTGCTAACGGAGAGCCGAACGTCTGTACAAAGCGCTTATGAATTCGTTAACGGTGCTCACAGTCTGGAATGGTGAAAGATTTGTCGGACTTGCGAGAGTTCTTGATGATACGGAAATGCTTGCACAGATACATTATGTCATTGTGCATCCAGATATGCAATATGAAATGATTAAGGAGAGTGAATGTATGCAGTTACTTATTAAGCAGAAGGTGTTCAGTTTTACCGATACATATGACGTGTATGATTCGGCGGGTAATCCCAGATATTATGTTAAAGCAGAGTTTTTCACGATCGGACACAGAATTCATGTATATGACATGAACGGCAACGAACTTGGAGTTATTAAACAGAAGGTGCTTACATTTATGCCGTCGTTTGAAATTGAAATCTCCGGAAAGTATTACGGCAGGGTAGTAAAATGCTTCACGATGTTTAAACCTAAATATGACGTCGATTATAACGGATGGCGCATTGAAGGAAACTTCATGGGCTGGGACTATGATGTGTACGACGGCAGCCATGCGGTTATGCACATAAGCAAGGAATTGTTCCGCTGGGGCGATACATATGTAATTGACATTATGAATCCTGAAGAAGAACTTATGGGGCTTATGCTTGTGATTGCGATAGATGCGGCCAACTGCTCCGACGGAAATTGATAAATGTTACGAAATTGTTAAATTTTATAACTGTTATTGACCTGCCACACTATGGCATATTATAATTAATCATACAGAAAATCTTAAATAAAGGGAGGAATCATATGGTTAGTTATAAGAAAATTTTAATTCCGGTAATTGTGGCAGCATTATGTCTGTCAGGATGCGCCAAGAGACCGGCATCGGGATCCAAAACAGCGGTTATCGAGAAAGAAACAGAGACTGTTGATGCAATGGAAGATGTATCAACACGGGATTTATATTATAAGTCCAGGGGAAAAATATCAGTTGTGGATGCTGTATGCTTATCAGGTATGCTTGATCTGACGGTCAAGGAAATGGATAGGCTTCTTGATGAAGGTATATCGTACGGATACGATTATTGTAAATCAGTTGACAAAACCGTTGAATTATGGGAAAACCTGACACCTGAACTCAAGGCCCTTCTTCTGCGTGATGATTATGCTGAATATGCGTATAAATCATATGTGCTTGGAGAACTTCCGGACGGAACGGGTGAATCTGTTATGTCAGATATATACGATGAAGTGATGTTGTCCCAAAGCTGCACGTACGATAAGCTGGATGAAAGCATGCGTTCCAAAGTTATTGATAAAGTGCTTGAAAAGGCTGTAAAACGCAGGAAAGAAGCATATTCTGTTACGGGAAGCAGCCCATTTATCAATAATGTTATATGGGAAGGAGAGTCTAATAAATGGTATACATCCGTACAGAATATGAATTATCCGTCGGATGCAGGAGATATAAAGGATTTTGTGTCGGGTCAATTGATCGCAATGAAGGCAATGAGAGATTTTACTTCTGAATATGTATCGGACGCTGTTCTAAAAGAGTACAAAGAGCAATGGTATGAATTTGTGCAGGGACCATCAGATATTATGCTGTATGAAGAGGTGGATGGAGATGCATTATATGATGCTATAAAGCAGCATAATGAGAGCCTTGATGATTTTTATGCATATGAAGATTATCCTAAGGCCTTGTATGAACACTATGTTCAGACATCAATTCCAAAGAAAAGTGACTTGTATTACAGTTCCAAAGGATTAGAGTTTGATGAGGCACTTCTGGCACAGAGTGCTGTATGCGATTACCTTAATGAGGATGAAAGAACAACACTTGTCCGCAAGGTGATTGACAATATGGAACTTCGTAAAGCTGATCCGGATAAATATTACGGACAGAAAAACGCGTTCTGGGAACATCTAAAATGCAGCGAAGACGATAATTCGTGGTATGCGGCACTTAAGAACATAAATGTCGACGGAGTGTATAAGGAATATATAGATGAACTCCTGAAACAACATTAACGATTGAAAATCTCCTCAAAATATGTTACTAATTATATATTAGAGCATATTGCGAGGAGCTTTTTAATGAATGACATTAATATAGATGATATGAAAAAAATGGACCCGGCACAGTATCTTGCACTTGATATAAGAGATGATATCTCTTATATGCACGGACATGTTCCGGGTGCGGTTAATTTCACCACGGCGGAGATTGAACAAAGTGGAGATATGGAACTGATTGACGGATTATGCGATTTCCTTAAGGATAAAATATCGGCGAAATGGAATGACGGTGATATGACACATCCGGTAATAGTATGCTGCAAGAAAGGCTTATCAAGCGGCGTTATAGCAGATCTGCTTTGTGAGAGAGGTTTTAATGCGTTAAGCCTTGTGGGCGGTTATCAGGGTTGGCTTCTGGATAAGCTTAAGGATCCGCAGGCACCGGTAAATGCGGACGGCGAAGAAGAAAGCGTTGCAAAACGCGCCGAAAAAAGTATCCGCAAGAAGTTTCATAAATCAATCTGGTGTAAGTTTACCAAAGCAATAAACGAATACGAACTTGTAAAACCGGGTGATAAGATAGCGGTATGTATTTCCGGCGGCAAGGATTCTATGCTTATGGCAAAGCTTTTTCAGGAGCTTAAGCTTCATAATAAATTTGATTTCGATCTTGTGTTTATGGTAATGGATCCCGGATACAATGAGGCTAACCGTAAGATTATTGAGGGTAATGCGGCCAAATTGGAGATTCCGGTCACTATATTTGAGACAGATATATTTGAATCGGTTCTGCATGTTGAGAAATCGCCCTGCTATCTGTGTGCGAGAATGCGCCGCGGACATCTCTATAACAAGGCTAAAGAACTCGGGTGCAACAAAATAGCGCTGGGCCACCATTATGATGATGTTATAGAGACAATTCTTATGGGAATGCTTTACGGAGCACAGGTGCAGACAATGATGCCTAAGCTTCACAGTACGAATTTTGAAGGGATGGAGCTTATCAGGCCCATGTACCTTATAAGAGAAGATGATATAAAGGCCTGGCGTGATTACAATGATTTGTATTTTATACAATGTGCATGTAAATTCACGGAGACCTGCACGACATGCGGTGAGAACGGAGCCAATCCTTCCAAACGTCAGGAAGTAAAGAAACTCATCAGGGAATTGAAGCAGACGAACCCTTTTGTTGAAGGAAATATATTTAAAAGTGTCGAGAATGTAAATCTCAGCACGGTTATAGCATATAAGGACGGTAACGGTAAACACAGTTTTCTGGACACTTACGACAAGGTGGATGATAAATAATGGATACGGACATAATCAGTGTGATGAAGGATGGCATGCCGCAGTTCAGCAAAGGCAACAAGGCTCTTGCCCATTATATAATTGAAAATACGGATGCCGCAGCATTTATGACGGCGGCAGAACTTGGAGAACATGCCGGAGTCAGCGAGTCAACGGTTGTCCGCTTTGCTATGAAGCTGGGGTTTAAGGGTTTTCCACAGTTTCAGGAAGAGCTTGGCAGAGTGATACGCGGCAGGCTTAACAGAATACAGACGATAGATATATCGGACAGTTCGCTCACACATCCGGGGATTCTTGACTATGTCATGAAGGGCGATGCATGTAAGATTCAGGATGCTCTTGACAATCTTGCTGTTAAGGCGTTTGATGTAGCGGTTGACACAATTGCCGGAGCGCGTAAGATATATGTTATGGGACTAAGAAGCAGTGCAGCGCTTGCACAGTTTCTCGGATTTTATCTGAAAATGATTGCCGATGATGTTGAAATAGTCGGGACAAACAGTTCGGGCGAGATATTTGAACAGATGATCGATATAAGCAGTGATGATGTTTTTATCGGAATCAGCTTTCCGAGATATTCAATGCGCACCCTCAAAGCCATGGAATTTGCAAACAACTGTAATGCACGTGTTATCGCTATAACTGATAATATACATTCGCCGATGAATTTGTATTCTTCATGCAATCTTTTTGCAAGGACGGACATGGCGGGGATAGTGGATTCACTTGCGGCACCGCTTTCACTTATAAATGCACTTATAGTAGCATTGTGCATCCGCAATTCGCGGAAGGTTCTGGGAAGACTTGAAAAACTCGGCACAGTCTGGGAAGACTACAGCATATCTAATAATGATGAAATCAATTATCTCGATGAAGAACTTATTCGGGATTTAAGGAAATTAAAATAATGGCAAAAACGATAGTTATCGGCGGCGGGGCTGTCGGAATGATGGCAGCATATGCGGCTGCTATGTGTGGGAATGAGGTTTCCCTCTACGAAAAAAATGAAAAACTCGGCAAAAAAGTATATATTACCGGCAAGGGCAGATGTAATGTAACAAATGCCTGTGAAACGCAGGATCTTTTGGGTAATATAGTAACCAATCCTAAATTTATGTACAGCCCGATTTACACTTTTGACAATAATATGGTACAGAGCTTTATGGAAGAATGGGGCTGCCCGCTAAAGGTGGAGCGTGGCAACAGGGTTTTTCCGCAATCGGACAAATCCTACGATGTCATAAATGCGTTGATACGGGCTATGCGTGAGAATAAGGTGGACATTAATCTTGACAGCCATGTAAGCGACATTCTCACAGAAAACGGACATGTAACAGGCGTAAGAGTCAATGGATGTGATGTAGAATGTGATAATGTAATCCTTGCGACCGGCGGATATTCCTATCCATCCACGGGTTCTACGGGCGAGGGGCATACGATGGCTTCAAAGCTCGGACACCACATAACCAAATGCATGCCGGCGCTGGTCCCTTTTACCGCAGCCGAGGAGTGGGTTAAGGAATTGCAGGGCTTATCGCTTAGAAACTGCGGTGTGACAATATATGACGGAGACCATAAGATATATGAAGATTTTGGAGAACTGCTTTTTACACATTTCGGTGTCAGCGGGCCGACTGTGTTAAGCGCCAGCTCATACGCAGTTGATATTATCAGGAAAAGACCGTTAAGACTTGTGATCGATTTGAAACCGGCACTTGACGAAAAACAACTTGATGCCAGGATTTTAAGGGATTTTGAAGCTAATATTAACAGAAAATTTATGAATTCACTGGATAAACTGTTTCCCAAATCCCTGATTCCTGTTATTATAGAAAGGTCGGGAATAGATGCGCAATGCCGCGTTAATGAAATAACCAGAGATAAGAGGCAGGGACTTGTAAAGCTTATTAAGAATTTTGACCTGACTCTTACGGGACTTCGCGGTTTTAATGAAGCGATTATCACGCACGGCGGTGTGGATGTTAAGGAAATAGATTCATCCACAATGGAATCGAAACTTATAAAAGGACTTTATTTTGCCGGAGAGATGATAGATGTAGATGCAGTGACGGGAGGATTTAACCTGCAGGTCGCATGGTCTACCGGATATCTTGCCGGAATATCACAGAATATATAATTATTATGGAGGAATATGATATGATACAGAGTATCGCAATCGACGGACCTGCCGGAGCAGGCAAAAGCACAATAGCCAAGAAGGCAGCCAAGGAGTTATCGTTCACATATGTTGACACCGGAGCGATGTTCAGGGCAATGGCAGTATATATGGCTGACCACGGAATTTCACAGGATGATGAAAAGTCAATAAGCGCTGCGTGTGATGATATTTCGATAGAAATAGAATATGAAGACGGAGCGCAGCAGATTATACTTAACGGAGTCAATGTTACTGGAAGGCTCCGCGAGGAACGAATCGGCAATATGACATCGGCAATTTCGGTATATCCGGCAGTCAGAACCAAGCTTCTTGAACTTCAAAGACAGATTGCCGCCACAAAGAGCGTGATCATGGACGGAAGAGATATCGGAACATGCGTCCTGCCGGATGCCGTATGCAAGATTTACCTTACCGCAAGCGTTACCACCAGGGCAAAGAGAAGATATGATGAACTTGTTGACAAGGGTATTCCGGCTGACATGGAAGCCATTAAGAAGGATATAGAGGAGCGCGACTACAGGGACATGCACAGGGATGTTGCACCACTTAAGCAGGCAGATGATGCAGTGCTTATAGATTCATCGGATATGGATATCAACCAGGTAACCGCCGCTATTATCAAAGCATACTGCGATGCGATAAAGGAGTGATTCGGGTGAGAGTAACAACGGCCAGAAGTGCAGGCTTTTGCTTCGGCGTAAAAAGGGCAGTTGACATGGTATATGAGCATGCCGGCAACGGCAATGTATACACATACGGTCCGGTCATTCATAATGAAGAAGTTGTAAATGACCTCACAAGACGGGGTGTTAAAGTTCTTGAAACTCCGGAAGATATAAAAAAAGCACCAAAAGGAACGGTAATAATCCGCGCCCATGGCGTTCCTGAGAAAATTTATCGCATAATAGAGGAAAGCGGACATAAGTTAGTTGACGCGACATGCCCGTTTGTGTTAAAAATACATCAGATAGTCCGAAAAGCATCAGCTGATGGTACGCATGTTATTATCGTAGGTGACAAAAACCATCCCGAAGTACAGGGAATCAAGAGCTGTGCAGATGATTCAACCGTTATTGCAGACGAGTCAGAGGCTTATATTTTTATGGAAAATGAAGCTGGACACCATAAAAAGTTATGTGTTGTGGCACAAACGACATATAATTTCAATAAATTTCAATATTTGGTTGAAATTTTTCAAAAAAACAGTTATGATAAAATAGATGTTTTGAATACAATATGCAGTGCGACAGAAGAGAGGCAGAAAGAAGCTGCCGCGATTGCAGCGGAATCGGATGCCATGATTGTCATAGGAAGCCGTAACAGTTCCAATGCATGTAAGCTCTACGATATATGCAGGGAAAGATGCGCACATACATATTTTATTCGGACTGCGGCTGATATGGATTTTGAAGAACTTAAGAAGTTTGACAGAATCGGTATAACAGCGGGGGCATCCACCCCACAGAATATAATCGAGGAGGTTCAAGCGAAATGTCAGATTTAAGTTTTGAACAGTTATTGGAAGAATCATTAAAAACTATACATACAGGGGAGGTTGTCGACGGTAAGGTTATTGCGGTTAAGGAAGATGAAATCATTCTTAACATTGGATATAAAGCAGACGGTATAATCGTTCGTAACGAATATACCAATACACCTGGTCTCGATCTTCGCACTGTTGTTAAGGAAGGAGACATTATCAAGGCTAAGGTTATCAGAGTGAATGACGGTGACGGATATGTTTCATTGTCATACAAGAGACTTGCAGCAGAACTTGGTAACAAGAGACTTGAAGAAGCATTTGAGAATAAAGAAGTTCTCAAAGCCAAGGTTACACAGGTGCTTGACGGCGGCGTTGTTGTAACCGTTGATGAAGCTAAGGTATTTATACCTGCAAGCCTCATTTCAGACGTATATGAGAAAGATTTAAGCAAATATGCTAATCAGGAAATTGAATTTGTAATTACAGAGTTCAATCCGAGAAAGAGACGTATCATCGGTGACCGCAGACAGCTTGTAGCTGCAGAGAGAGCTAAGCTTAAAGAAGAAGCTCTTGCAAGACTTGAGGTTGGACAGGTAGTTGAAGGTACAGTTAAGAACGTAACTGACTTCGGCGTTTTCATCGATCTCGGTGGAGTTGACGGACTTCTTCATGTATCAGAGATATCATGGGGAAGAGTTGAGAATCCTAAGAAGAAATTCAAAGCAGGAGATAAGGTTAAAGCATTTGTTAAGGATATCAAGGGCGAGAAGATTGCACTCAGTCTTAAATTTGACAGTGAGAATCCATGGCTTTCAGCTGAGGAGAAGTATCCGGTAGGAAGCATTGTAAAGGGAACTGTTGCAAGAATGACTGATTTCGGTGCATTTGTTGAACTTGAAGTTGGAGTAGATGCACTTCTTCATGTATCTCAGATTTCCAAGGAACATATTGATAAGCCTTCGGATGTTCTTTCAGTAGGACAGGAGATTGAGGCAAAAGTTGTCGATATCAATGTTCCTGACAGAAAGATAAGCCTTTCAATCAAGGCACTCCTTGCTGATGACGAAGAGACTTCGGAAACAGAAGAGAACACAGAAGAGTAATATATTATATTAACTAAAGGTTGATATGAAATGTATACCGTCATGATTCATTTCATGGCGGTATAGCTGACTATAAGGATAAAAAGGCTGGTGGTTTTATGTTTAACACAGATGATGATTATACCAAATTCAAATCGGATGTTTACGGATTGACGAAGATCGATTTGAATGCCTATAAAGAAAAGCAGATGAGGAGACGCATTGATACACTTATATCCAAATACAAATACAATGGATATAATGCTTTTGTGGATGCAATAAAGACCAATCCACTGCTTTTTAAGGAATTTGTTAACTACCTTACAATTAATGTTTCGGAATTTTACAGAAATCCTGAACAATGGCAGTATCTTGAAGATAAGGTGTTTCCGAATATGATAAGTAAATTCGGACATGGAATTAAGATATGGAGTGCAGCCTGCTCAACCGGAGATGAACCATATTCATTGGTTATGCTGTTAAGCAAATTTCTGCCTCTTGACAAAATCAGGATACTTGCAACGGACATTGATGAACAGGTGATAGCCAAAGCTAAAACAGGCCTTTACAAGGAGGCAAGTCTTAATTCCCTGCCGGCTGAATTTAAGAAGAAATATTTTACTGAAATAACACCGGGAACATTTCAGATTAAAGAAGAGATTAAGAAATGCGTGGAATTCAGGAAACATAATCTTCTGAAAGATGATTATCCATCCGGATGTCATCTGATTGTCTGCCGCAATGTCCTGATATATTTTACGGAAGAAGCCAAGCAGGACATCTACCGTAAATTCAATGCTGCGCTTACAAGCGAGGGCATATTGTTTGTAGGCAGCACCGAGCAGATAACTAATTATCGTGAATTGGGATTCAGTTCATCGAAATCTTTCTTTTACCAGAAAAACAGATAATCATTGTATCAGAATCCGGAGAATATGACGTACATAGCGTAATATTAACTCCGGATTTTGTGTGAATTCCGGCAAGTACTCAAAATATGTAATTTTGTCATAATAATCTATCTTGAAGTACGGCGAGACAATTTCATCGCTTTGCGGCAGAAATAAACCTGTTTTACGGCTGTAACAGTTTGCGGCCTTAGCGCGGGTTCGGTAATTTTTGTCAACGTAGAAAGCAACGCTTTTATGAATTGAACGGTCTTCTTTGGGAAGATAATAGTAATTCTTATAATCCGGATAAAAATACTTAAGCTCGTTTGTGTATGCTGTGATACATATGCGCAGTATATCCGAATATGCGGTAAAATAGTACCGGTCGTTGCCAGCAGAAACTCTTTCCGGAACCGGATTGGCAAGCCGGCATGTGATAACAGCTTCTTTGCGCGGCGTTCCAAGCGCGGATGAGTCGCGCATTTCTATTGATTCAAAAGTATACCCGTCGTTTATAAGTCCGGCATATGAAAGTGTATCGGAAATGTTTATCATACCGCATACATCATCATGGTTGTGCATAAGAAGAAGCGAAAGCAGTTCATCGTTATTTGTACGGATATATTCATTGTAAATATTGATAAGTTCTCCACCGCTGTATTTATCTTCACGCTCGATTCCCATAAAACGCTCAACCGTCTTCTGCTTAAGGTTTTCCAGATTAAAAACAGATTTGACAGGTAATATCGTCTTGTATATATCAAGACTGCTGATGCCTGTAAAATCACATGGAATATTATATATTTCACATTTACGGATGATATACGGAATGTCGAAACCGCTTCCGTTATAATGAATTATACATTTGAAATTGTGTATAAAATCTATAAAATACTCAATCATAGCTTTTTCATCGGCAGTATCATCAAGGAAAAACTGCCTGAAACAATATCCGCCGT
>ENA-OOXT01001419-OOXT01001419.1-human-gut-metagenome-genome-assembly--contig:-NODE-1419-length-15486-cov-2.173482_pt1 | contig 15486 bp, 8 predicted proteins | sample MGYA00241590_ERZ501349 | MGnify/ENA primary metagenome ERZ501349 (study PRJEB25962, sample SAMEA2042838) | human gut metagenome | biome: human gut; feature: human-associated habitat; material: faeces...
TGAATTTATCCCCGTTCTTTGCGTTCGACGCCTTTTCCACGACGTCACGGTCGATCATCGTTGACAGTCCGTTCACGCCTTTGCATACGCCTTTCCACTCTTCGCGTTTCTCGCATTTACGGGACAAAAGTTCTTTCATTTCGGGCGTATCGAAACTTTCAAGGCGGGAATAGCCTGCGCCGTCGCCCGTCATTGCGATGAAATGTTCTTTCTGATAGAATTCCAAATCGCCGTCTTTCGAGAATGTACGAATATCCATACCGCTCGTTTTGCCAAAAATATGCAGTCCGTTTCCGCTTACTGACTTTTCGTATCCGTATTTTCCTGCGTTTCGTAGTCCTTGTTGGTCGTTCCGCCCACCGCCTCCTTACTGCAAAACAAGACATAATAAAAAAAATTACCTATTGTTGTCACGAACAAAATGTTCAGATTACAATAGGTAATTCACGCCGTCGATAACCATAGACTAATCAGTGAGTGAATGCCGACTTTTATAACGGTCAGGGCCGGGATTTTTTGCGGATAATTATTACCGCAACGGTAAACAACGCAAGCAACGCAACCGCGTTAGAACCTCCTAAACCCGCGCTGCAAGACGCGGAATCGTCTGTCGTAGCAATACGAGTCAAAGATATCATTGCGTCGTATAACACGCCGTATACGGCGTTTACTTCACGTTGAGTCGCTTCCGTCGAAAGCGTTTCCGCTTCCGCTATTTTCTCGGTAAGCGTCGCGTACGTTTCCGGGGTGTAGTCCTTTTTGTCAAGTCCTTTTACGAACGCAAGCAACGCATCCAGTTTCGTTCTGTCGCCCGCCTTTGGCGCAAGTTCTTTCGCGACTAACGTAAAGTCGTCGAAATACGTGTCGCAAAGCCATGTGCGAAGCCCTACCCCGCTCGCTTTTATTTCGCTTATTTCACGGCTTATAACGGGTATGTCCGCCCCGTCTGTAAAGACGTAAATCCAGCCGTCCTTGATTACCGTTTTAAGTAAAACGTATTCGCCGTTATATTTAACGTTGCCGCTTACCGCAATCTTTCCGAGATAGCCCTTAGCGTTATCGAACGAATAAATCGAAACGATGTATTCTTCCGCGCCGATAGCCTTTTCAACGTGTACGTTAAGCGAAGTTATGAATCCCGACGACAATTTGCCCGTAGCGTTTACGATAACGCCCGAATTGAGTTCGCCGCCTTCTCTCATGGGCGCGATTTTAACCGAAAGGCTCATATTCGTAACCGCAACGCCTTTAAGCATCAATTTGTATTCCGTTTCCTTATCGACGTACAAACAGCCGTTTTCTACCGATACGCCGTCCTTTACGGAATAATTAGCGAAGTTGCCGAGATAATCTTCGTCGGAGTCGAACTCTATTGCGAGTTCTGCGCCATCGATTTCGTACGCCGTGCCTTTTTCCAGAATCAAAGACGTATTGTCAAGATATATTTTGCCTTCCCCGACATATTCGATTCCTACCGACACCTGCATATTACGTTCAATGCTGAACTTCAATTCTTCGGCGGTAAATTCATCCGAGCCGTTCAATTCTTTTTCGGCGATTATTTTGCCCGTTACCAAATCTTTCGCGAACGCTTTCGCTCTACCCGTCGTTAAAACGTATTCAAATCTGAACGAGTGTTCTCCGCCGATACGGAACACGCCTTGCGACAAACTTCCGTTGCCTTGAATAAACGCGCTGTAACCGTACCCGTCGAACGCTTTTTCGGTACCTACGACACCCGTTCTCGACCAATAAGACGTACCCGTAACGAAGTTTTCTTCGCCGTCGAACTTAACAACTTTGTCGAAGTTTGCGTTTTGCAAATCTTTCGCGCCTTCCAAATCGGCGTCGGTTATCAAGCCCGTTACTTTAATTCCGTTAAACGTACTCCAATTGCCGTATACGTTGTTTATTATAGTTATATCTCTTATCGGGGAATAGTCGTCCGACTCGGCCGCTTCGGCAAATCCGTAAGTACCTGAATAGTAGTTGCTGGTGCCGTAGAACGGGTTATCCGACCAGGAACCTATGTCGTTCCACGCACCGTTCAAGTGGCAATTCTCAACTCTTATATCTCTTATTTCGACTTTTGATGCGTCGTTAAAATCGGACCCCCAAGGAATAAACGTCAAACCGTGTCCGCCGTAAATGTTACAATCTCTTATCGAGAAATTATACAACGACCTGTCGTCGGCGGTACTGCGACTGCGCCAGACGGAAACGTCGTCTCTCGGATCGTTGGTGCAAACGCACAATGCAAGCGCATCGTCGTTGCTGTAAGTGATAAACCTTTCCATTACGACGTCGTGAACAGCCGTGGAAAAGTCGATGCCGTCCGCGTTAAGACAATTCGCTTCTTCTTCGTAAAGGTCGCGAATATACAGGCGGGATGTTTCTCTTACGTATACATGCCAGTTGTTGCTTCTTCTTATCGTAACGTCGTTTATTTCTATCCGGTCACAACCGTAAATCGCGATAGGAATCATATGCACGTTGCTTGTGCAACCTATCGTATATTCGTTGTCCGAATAATAAACTCCGTCGACGACGCAACCGTTAGCGTCCATACATTCCGAACCGTTGTCGCTCATACGGATTTCTCCGCCGCCCGTGATTTTTACGTTTTCGCAATCCTTAATAAACACGAACGGGTTGTGCATCAACGCCGAAAGGCCCCACGCTATGTCCCTACCCATGTTTGTATGTCCCAGATATACCTGATATTTGTAGTCCGTCAGTCTGGGCGATTGCAACAGTATCGCGCCTTTCTCGATACAAAGTTCTACGTTGCTTTTAAGCGTTATGCCCGTAGAAACGTATCTGTTGCCGTACGTTTTATCGCCAAACGGCAAAACGACCTTACCGCCACCCGATTGACTTACCGCATCTATCGCCGCTTGTATAGCCGTCGTATCGTCGGTAAACCCATCGCCCGTCGCGTTATACGGCGAAACGGTTACGTCTACCGTATAATTTTTCAACGTAAACGCGTACGGATTTTGAGCAAAATCGTCATAGTTGGTCACTAAAAATCTCTTCGACACCTTTTTACCGTTTATCGCCGCGATGAAATACGTCGCAAGACGAGAATCTGTGCCTTCACCTTGGTCGAACACTACCTCAAAGGTTCCACCCGATACTTTTGCCGTACCCAACGCCTTAACGCCTTTAAACGACAAATCTTCAAGATAGTTTTGTACAGGTGTTTCGTAAACTGTTACCGTTTCTCCGTTGTAAATCGACGACACGGCACCTTTAACCGTAATTTTGTCGTTTGCCGCAACGCATTCCGAAACGTTACCTATATAATCGTAATAAGGGGCTTCGTGCGAAAATTTCATTTCGTCTATCGATACTTCGCCGTTGTCCGCGTTAAACGCAAAACCGAATCCGCGCAAATAACCTTTTGCCAAAGAATTGACGGATAAGTTAAAATAATACGTCCGATAGTCCGAGTCGGGTTCTATATCGTACTCGACGAATTTTAAGTCGTCGAACGTTTTGTCTTCGGACGTTATGAAATAAACCTTAACCTTGTCTGCCGTCGAATTATTTTTGATTTTAGCAACGACGGTATTCATAACGGGAAGATACGCCGAGGCAAAAGTTCCTCTGTTTACTTCAAACACGGGCGAATAAACCCCGCCGTTTACTTCGTTAAGCGTTACTTTAAGCGCGTCATCGTAAGACACCGCAGCGCCTTTACCCGTGTAATATTTAACGCTTTCGGGCGTAGAGAAACTTAAATCCACGTCGCCGAGAATATGTTCTATTTCCGTAACGGAACTCACGGGGTTTTTAAAATCGACTTTTACGTTCGCGCCCTTGAAAAACACTCTGCCCGTACCGAAAAGCATGTCGCCCGTACTGCGGGAAGATATTACTTTCGTAGCATTGCCGTCTGCTTGCACAACGTACCCTTCGAGGCAGTTTTCGTCAAACACGAAACGCAGTTTTGCCCATTCGTTCATCGTTAAATCGAGCGTTTCCGATACGAGTTTGTTTTCTCCCGAATACAGTTCTATTTTGTTTATGAACTTATCATAACGCAAAGATACCGAGCCCGTAGCCGTTTTATATTCGACAATCGCAGGCGAATACCAGTTCGCGTCGAAACGGGTAATTCTCATATCGAAATCGAGCGTGTTCGCGTTGCCTATACTCGTCAGTTCGACAGCCGTGTCGTGAGTCGCAAGACGCGATATGATAACGTCGTCGTCCGATTGAGTCTTCTCCCAGCCGTCGGACGGCATTACTATAACGTCTTTCAGCTCCGCTTTTTTAAACGAATTGACTTTTCTGAAACTCGCGTTAACGTTAGACCCGCCGAGAGTTACGTTCTTGTTGCCGACGAACGCGTCTACTCCCGAAACGGACAGAACGGGTTCTTCCGCCGCGCCTAAATACACGTTTAAACCACCGTCTTCTTCGACAAGCCTAACGGAATACCATTTATCTTTTTCTAACTGTACGGTTCCGCTTTTGAGCAGTTCGTCTCCTTTCTTCATCGTAACGGTATTATTATATGCGTCGAACGCGCAAATATAGTTGTCCGTGCCGACCAGATAAGTTATCTGAACGGGCGAATACCAGTTGGAATCGTACGTGTTAATTCTGAAATCAAGCGTAAGGGTATTGTCCCCTTCACTTCTCGCAACGGATACCACCGTGCCGTGCGTCGCAAGGCGAGTGTATACCGTTTCGCCGTCTTCCGTCGTTTCCGACCACCCTTGGCTAGGCAACGTACATACTGCGTCGGCGTTACTTTTCGTGAAACTCCACGACAAAATCATACACAGCGCGAATGCTACCGCAAAGACTACGATAAACGTACTTCTTATGTATCTTTTCATACGTTTTCCCCTTTTTTATCTTTTTTTGAAAAAAGAATATCTTGTTCGTTTCGTCTTATCTTGTTTATTTCGTCGACAACACAACGAAAGAATTAGCGGGCACTCTTACGTTTACCGCGCCGCCTTCGATCGCTATCGCTTTATCGCTCGATATCGGTTTAACCGTACCATCGCATTTGCTTGCCCTTACTTCGTAAACGTTCATATTTTCGGGGTAACCGACGTTATAGTTGACGAAAGATATTTTCTTTACGTCGTTCGACGTGTTGCAAACCATATAACTCCACGATTTATCGGGAAGTCTGAACGCTATCGCGCACAACTCGTTGTCTTTGCTTACTATCGGGTATACGTCGCTGCCGACTTCCGTGTATTTGGTGATAAGCGACCATGTATAATACTGCGGACGAGCGACGTAACCGTTGTTTCTGAACTTCCAAAGTCCGAGATTCATCATCGAACTGCCGTAGTACATATCGGCGATTTCCCAGTATTTCATACTGACGCAACCTTTGTTCGTCAAACATATCATATACCGGGCAAGGAACAACGCTCTTTCGTAAGTGTCTATATCCGTCTGATTGCACGGATCGACGACGTTTTTACTGCCGAACTCCGCTATGCCGAATGTTCTGTTTATTTCGTCCGTCAAACTTACCATACCTTCGCCGTAGTCGCACAACGTGCCGTTGTCGTCTTTGTCGTCGAAACGGTAAGTCGAAGCCGTGTATTTATCGAATACTTCGCCAAGGCTCGTAACGTATTTGTTAAAGCCCATTACGTTTGAAGACGCGGTAGCGGGTCCGGAAAAATGTATTTTGTCTCTTATTCCTTCTTTTTTAAGTTTAGCGTCCACCTTTTTAACGAGTTCGACATATTCGGTATGGCTTACTGACGCGTTTGCCGTTACGTAAGCAAGGTCGGGTTCGGGATACACGCTGAATTCGTTTACGCAAGTGTATTTTTTAACGTTAAAAACGTAGTTCAAAAGGGCGTAAACGCTTTCCGCAAACTCGTCTAATCCCGCGAACGCGTTGCCGTTTTCGTCGACTAATTTGGGGGAAGTTATCCAGTTTTTAGTGTACGGCGAAGCAAGCCACGATTTTTTTATTTTACCGTCCTGCGACTCGAATAAGGGTTGACAGCCGTAAAAACTCAGATCTACAAGAATACCGTTAGCCTGACAAAAGTCGAGTAATCTGAACAATTGACTCATTTCCGCCGAGTTAAAATCGACGTTAGGACTGTCGTAATCGAAAATGTTATAATCCGAGTTGTCGTTGCCCCTTTCATACCATTCGGGGAAAACCTGCGTTCTTATGTTCTGGATATTCATTTCCTTTACTCTGTCGTAAAGCATATCGAGTTCTTCGTCGGAAAAGCCGTTTTCGGGTTTATAAATATGCGTGTCTATCTGCGTGCCGTACCCTTGCGTTTTCTTGCCGTTAGTTTCCTTTACGGACAACTCTTTGTAGCCGTCGGGAATCGTTGCGTCAGTGATTACGTCTTTTTCGTTTTTGCATGCGGAAAAAGAGAACATCGCTGTTATTATAAGAATAATACATAAAAGTTTTTTCATAATTCACCTGTTTAGTTTAAGCCGCTCGTTGTTTGAAGCGGCGTAACGTCTATTTACCCGATATAACGGTAAAACTCTTTGATCTGAGCGTAACGTTCATAACGCCGTCAGCCATCGTAACTTTTCGTGAAGACGTTATCGTCCTGTTCGTCGAAGGCATGGTAGAACCCGAGAGTTCGTACACGTTCATTTGTCCTTGCGACGTACTGTGCCTGCTGACGATCGATACCTTTTTAAGTTGCGTACCGTTATTCGCTATAAGGTACGTCCATTTCCCGTTAGGCAGTCTGTACGCGGTTATACATATATCGGCGTCGGAAGAAGTCCCCGAATACATTTCGCTGCCGAAATCCGTATATTTCGTTATGAGCGACCAACTGTAAAACTGCGGCCTTGCCTGTGCTTTATCTTTTTCGCTTATCGTTTTCCACAACCCTAAACGCATGATATACCCGCCGTAGTTGACGTCGTTCAATACCCAGTACTTAATGTTGGTGCAGCCCGCGTTGGTGTAATTTATAAGCATTCTCGCAAGGAATATAGCCCTCTCGTAAGTGTCCGTGTCTTCCTGGTTTGCGGGATCTACAAACCTGTTCGTTCCGCATTCGCAAACGCCCCACGTGTTGTTGACTTCTTTACACGCCGTTACGTTTTGCAAAGCGTAGTTATACATATCTTCGTTACTGTTGTCGTTGTTGAACATATACACGGATGAAGAGTTTTTATCGTACACGCCCCGCAAATCGTTAATATACGCTTTATACCTGTCTATGTCGTTGGCGCAGTCGCCCGGCCCCGTACATTTGATTTTGCCTACTATATCGTCTTTAAGCAATCTGTTGTAAACAACTTTGTAAAACTTGACGTATTCCGCGTCGACGCAACTCCCGTTTTCGTTAAAGAACGAGCCGTTGGGTTCGGGATAAATGCTGAATTCGTAAAGACATGTGTATTTTTTTACGTTGAGCAAATAGTTCAGACACGCGCTGACGCTCTCGGCGTACTCTTCGTACCCCGCAAACGGATTGCCGTTTACATCTTTCAGTTTAGGCGCGGTTATCCAGTTCTTTTTGTAAGAGTTGGCAAGCCACGAGCCTTTGATAAGTCCGTCCTGCGATTCGAAAAACCCGTTGCAACCGTAAAAACTCAAATCGACTTTTATATTTCGCTCTTCACAAATATCGAGCAGTTTGTACAGTTGTTGCATTTCTATCGAATTAAAATCGACGTTGGGGCTATTGTAATCGAACGTATTATAGTCCGAGTTGTCGTTGCCCCTTTCGTACCATTCGGGAAAGATCTGCGTTCTTATCGATTGCAAATTCATGTCGTCGATTCTCGCAAGCCATTCTTTTAAGTCGGCGTCCGTGTAAAAATTGCCGTACGATTCTTTGAATATGTGCGTGTCTACCTGACAGCCGTACCCTTCGGTCTTTCCCGAAGAATAGTCGCTTATGTCAAGCCGCACGTTGCCCTCGGGTACGATTACGTCTCCCGTCATGATTTCGTCTACCTCTATTGCAGGCTCTTTTTCTACGGGCGCGCCGCAGCCCGCAATCGTCGTTAAACACATAGCCGTCAACAAAATCAACGCGAAAAATCTTTTCATATACCTTTTCTCTTTAACAACACCGTGCCCGTAGCGGCCGCAAGAACAAGAACGAGCGCCGCGTCTGCGCTTACGCCGCCTCCGCAACCTTTCTTTTCGGGCTTAGGCGGTTCGGGGTCGGTGGAAGTCGTGCCGCCCGTAACTCTTAACGTGATATAGGACATCGCCTGATTGTCTTCCGTTACGAATCCCTTAAAGTCGATATCGTACATTCCCGCTTTGTCGGGAGTCCACGCCCAGAAACCGTTGGTAATAGTTCCTATATTTTCACCGTTGCAGGTCACCGTATACGTTACGTCGGCTTGGTCTCCTTCGTAAGCGAACAAGTCGGAAAGTTGTATTTCTATCGGGTCGCCTACTTCGTAACCCGCCGCCGTGATGTAATCCTTAGCCGTTATTTTGTAAACGGGCGCTTCGCATTGACCTATGAGTTCTCCGTTCGCGTCGTTGTCGTAAGAAACGAGTTTAACCTTTTCGATAGCCATAAAATTGTTCATTTTCGACGGGGAATATCCTACCGGCCAGTCAGACATTGCGTACATACCTATCGAGCCGTTCAACTCGGAATATTTTACGTCGTATTCTTTCTTGCTGTCGCTGTCGTAGTAAGTGTCGTCGACGAGTCTTGCCTCCGAGCATAGTCTTCCGTCGATAAACGCTTGACAAAGTTTGCCTTTTTCCGTAACGCCGTCCGTGGTTTCTTCGTAGTTTTTGACTTCGAGTTCTACCCAGTGCTTTTTACCGTCCACGATGTTTAAATCGGCGGATTTTTGATCGCCTACGTAAGCCTGCCCGCTCATCGAACAGTTTTTAGCGAACGCATTGTATTTCAAAAAGGTACATATCGGCGTTCCGCCGGACGTCAAACCTATATCGAGCGTCATATAAACTTTGTTTGCGTACCACGGTTTGCTGTCTTCGGCAACCATATCTTCGCCTGCAACGTCTACCAGAAAGGAAATATGGAACTCACTGTATCTCCACTGCGCTTTTCCCTCGGCGGGTACATTCAAGTTAGCGTTTAAGTACATAGAGAGTTTAAACTCGCCGAATCTTCCGCCGTTGAACATCGTGGTGCATTGTTGGTTGACAACGAACTCTTCGAATCTCATTCCCGTGTTTTCGTCGACGGAAAACGTTGCGGTCGACAACGTAGGCATAGCCCAGTTATTTTTGTTCGTAGCTAAATTGTATCCTTCGGGAATGTCGACAACGTATTCTTCGCTCGGTTGTTCGCCGTCCGCAAAGGCGGTCGTCACGCCAGAAACAAGGGTGAATGCAAGTAACCATATAACAAATAAACTAATTACTCTTTTCATAACTTTCTCCGTTTTATTTTATTTTCTTCTCGAAATGAATCTGTTGTATTGTTGAGTGAGCCACGTAAGGTATTCGCTTGCCGTCGTTCTGTATTTTTGCGATTGAGCGGTAAATACCGTGTCGGGATCGACTACGCCGTTCCACACCTTTACCAGACAGTCTTGGAAAAAATCGTTTTCGGCGGTCTGGTGGTTCAACGCCATGTTCTCGTCTTCGCCCAAAATAAGCATATTTTCGCACGCGTTTCTGAACAGCGGAGCCGTTCTTACCGTGTTTATCCAACCGTATTCTTCTTCGGTGTACTGATCGTAAAGTTTAAAGGAATACGTTTGCCATTTGAGCAGCCCGTATTTCCCCGAATAGGGCGGCGTGGTTTCGTATCTGTCTTTTTTGTTCTCGGGGTAAGAGTATTTGCCTTCGCCCGCATCTATCCAATGTTCATTTTCAACGCCGTAAGTCGCCAGATTGTAATTCGCGACATCCGAAGCAAGCCAGTCTAAATATTCGAGCATAACTTCCGACTGCGTGGATTTTTTGTTGATGACAAGACAGCTGTTTGCCGATTGTTTGCCCATATATCCGCGCGTAGCCGTAGTGTTGCCGCTTTCGTCTACGCCGTACAAAGGTTCTAATACCGTGAACGTTGCGTTCGGATTGTTCGCTTTCGTTTTTCTCGCAACCGAAATAAGTCTTGTGATTTCGGGATCGACTACGTAGATAGCCGTCGTTCCCGTTACGAAAGCCTGTTGCTTTTTGTCTTTAAGCCCCGTATAACATTCTTCTTCCCAAAGCCCTTCCTTAGACCACAGATACTCTAAACGCATCGTTTTAAGGTAATCTTCGGAGATTTGCCCCGGCACTACGGAAGTTGCGTTTCCCTTATCGTCAACGCTTTCTACCGTTTTGAACATATAACTCGACGACGAAAAAGGACCTACCGCAAGAGTCGATTCTACGTCCCACGGGTATCCGCTGAGCGGCGCTTTTATCGTCGGAATCTGCGCTTTCATTCTTCTCATCATGTCCGTAAAGTCGTTGATGTTTACGAGCGTCTTTTTCTTGCCGTTCGGCTTGGCGGTTATCTCGCCCAGGTCGTCGTTAAAGCCTTGTTCCGTCGTATAACCTACTTGTTCCATATAATCTTTACGAACGAGTACGCCGTACTGGTTGGAAAGTTCCAGCGACGGCACGCCGTAAACCGAACCGTCGACGGTGGTCGTCGCAGCCAATTCTTTTTCTACGAGCTTGTTCAGACTTTCGTAGTTTTCTATCAAATCGCCTATTTCCATACAGACGTTTTGACTGATGACTATTTCGTCGATACCCGCCTGACCGATATATCCTACCGCGGCGTCCCAGGACGATCCCGCCATTTTGTTGGACATTACCGTGTTGAAGTCGGATTCCGAATATACTTGTACTTGAAGGTCGATTTTTACTCCTTTGTCCTGATAGAACTTTTCTTCGATTTTCGACTTGACGTAGTTATCGTCGCTTCTTTCCGCGATTTCGCTCGACGAAACGATTATATTAAGCGTATGCGTTTCGTCGTCTTTATTTCCGCCACCGCTGCCGCTGTTCGTTTTTCCGCAAGATACCGCAGTAAAAGCGCAAACGACAATCATCAACAATGCTAATAACTTTTTCATTTTTCCTTCCTTCTTTTTTTATTCTTTAACGGAGCCTAAAACAACGCCGTTGATAAAGTATTTTTGTAATATGGGATAGATTATGATTATAGGTAAAGTCGCTACGACTACCGAAGCGTTTTTAATCGCTTCCGTCGGTAAATCGTTGTTACCGCCCAAAACCGCCGACGCGCTTTCTACCATTTCGCGAAGTATCGCCTGAATGGGCGCGATGTTTCGATGTGCTTTGTCAATGAACAGCAAAGGTCCGAACCAGTTGTTCCAAAAACCTACCGAAGTGAACAGTATGACGGACGCTATTACGGGAAAACTCGTAGGCATTACCACCTTAAACAGCGTTTGAAAGTGATTTGCGCTGTCGAGTTCGCTCGCTTCGAGCATAGATTTGGGTAACGTGTAGAAAAAGTTTCTCGTTAAAAGTATGTTCCACGCGCTGACGGAACCCGGTAAAATTACCGCCCATACAGTATTTTCGAGTCCTAACCCCCTTACTACAAGGTAGTACGGAATAGTACCGCCCGCGAACAACATAGTAAATATCGCAAACACGGAGAAAAACTTCTTGCCGACAAAATCGTCGTGTATCAAAGCGTATGAATACAAACAACTCGTCGCTATCATCAAAAACGTGCCTACGACCGTAATGAATATAGAGTTCCAAACGGAACGCAAGAACAGTTTGTTGGTGAACAACACGTATTTATACGCGTAAAAGTCTATCGTTTTGGGTATAAGCGTGTATCCGTATCTCGCGAACGACGCCGAAGTCGACAACGACGCGGATATAATGTAGAATACCGGCAAAATAAAGGTTATCGAAAGTAAAATAATCAAAACTATATTTACTACGTTTAAAATCTTTTCGTTTTTAGCCTTTTGCATACATTCACCCCCCTTACCACAGTCCTTGATTGTCCGTACGCTTTACTATCGCGTTTGCTACCAATACGAGAATAAGCGAGATGATGCTTTGTACCAAACTTATCGCGGTAGACGACGAAAAACCTTTTGGTCCGCCTTGAAGGTTTCTGTATACCAGACTCGAAAACACTTCCGTTACTTCGCGCAGTTCGTAGTTACTGCCTCCGACCAACGAATAGATTTGGTCGAAGTCGTCTTTAATCAGATTACCCGCGTTAAGTATGAGTTGAATACCGATAACGGGCATCATGCCGGGCAGGGTTACCGTCCACAGTTTTTGCCAGCTGCCCGCGCCGTCTATTGCCGCCGCTTCGTACAAGTCGGGGTTTATAGCCGTGATTGCGGCAAGGTAGATAATCGACCCCCAACCGACGGTTTTCCAGACGGAAGTTGTCGTGAGTATCCCCCACCAGTATTTCGGCTCGCTGTAAAATCTTATTTTTTCGTGACCCAACGCGATGAGCAGATTGTTCACCAACCCGCCGTTCGTGGACAACAGCAGGTAAACGATGTTTGAAACGACTACCCACGAAACGAAATACGGCAAATAGGAAATCGTTTGTACCGATTTCTTGAAAAAGCCGTTTCTTAACGCGTTAAACATCAACGCAAGTATTATCGCCGCAGGGAACCCGAATATAAACTTCAACAACGCCATTACAATGGTGTTTCTGAATATCAAAAAGAACTCGGAACCCGGATGAGTGAACATCGTGTAGAAATGCTGGAATCCGCCCATGCTCGCCCATTCACTGCCGAATATGCCGCCGTCTACAGTATAGTTTTTAAACGCCACGATTATGCCGACCATAGGCGCGTAATTGAACAAAGCGAAAAGCACGAATCCCGGCAAAACAAACAAATACAAAACTTTGTTTTTCTTTATCTTGCCGAACGTTTTACTTCTGAAAAACTTTTTGAACGCGCCCGTGAATATTCCCGTTAAAATCAACCCGATAGTCAAAACTAAAATCGTGCATAACGCGATTATCGGCCCTAAGTTCTTTTGTTGTCTGAAAACAACGAATCCCAAAAACGCCGAATACTCGCCCGTTCTCGTTCCGTAATTTATTCCGTCCTCTTCGAGATACTCTTCCGTCGCCGTTACTTTTTCCGGCATTAAGGTAACTTTGTTGTTTTTGTCTACCGAAACGTTCCTGTCCCCCGTAAAGAATACTTTGCCCGGGAAAGTTATTTCTATCGACGTGACGTTCTCGAATCCGCAAATCGCGTAAGTGAAGAATATGTTGTTTTTGTCATAGTATTCGTTGTTCGCCTCTTTAAAGGAACTCGTCGCTATTTTTTCGCCCGATACGGTTACGGGATTAACGGCGATTTTTTCGTCTTTGTCGATGATGAACCGCGACTGATTCCAATTGATGAAGCCTTTTGAAAAGTCCCCGTTCGCCGCTTTGTTGAAGTAATTCCTTTCCGCCGTTTGTCCGCCGAAGTCGGCCCCGCTCATAAACCTGAAAAGCCCTAAACCTTTCGTCGCGTCTATTCGTTTAAACGAGACTTTGACGATAATACAGTCCCCGCCGTCCGTTACGGATTTTATCGTAACTCGCTCCATCGTAGACTGTTCTTTAACACCATTTGCAACAGAATCGGCAACCGCTTTTACACTCTCAACGGTTACGCCTTCGCTTTTTGAAACCGTAACGACGGCAGTACCCGAACCATCCGAGTTAAACTTAACGCCGACCGACGCGCAACTTGACAAAACCGTCGTGAGGCATATCAAGATTATTATTGAAAGTATTTTAATTTTTTTAGTCAAATTACCATCTCCGCGTAAAATTATTATCGTAACAATTATACACCGCGCGTATACATTATTTCAATAGCAATAATTTACTATAAAGTTAACAATATTTGACTACATTTATAATGTATATTTATAAAAACCCTCGTTTTTTTTGCAAAACAGTTGATTTTCTGCGTATTTGTTGTATAATATTTATGAGGGAGAACGTTATGAAACGCGGCAAATACCATTACGACAATAATTTTACAATAAACCCCAAAGAATACGGCGATTTGCTCTTGTACCAACTCGGCGAACTGATGTGCGACTCGTCTACCGTAATTGACGCACACACCCACCTTGACTGGTTTGAACTCACTTACGTTTTTTCGGGCAAAGGGACGATTTACACGAACAACGTACCCGCCAAAGTCAGAGGAAACGACGTGTACGTTTCCAAACCGAAAGAAATACACAAACTCGTGTCGGACAGTTCGGACCCGATGCGGTATTGTTTTGTCGCGTTCAATTTTAAGAAAAACTCCCCGCTATACGACGTTTTGACGAAAAACAACGGATTTGCTCTTGAAAAGACGGACAGAGTTTTTAACATGCCCGAGTTCGAGAACAGTTTTCAGCATTTGCTTTCTTACATTTACAACGACGAAGACGTTCTTAACAACCTTCTTCTGGAACGCGAACTCGAATCGATTGTTTTAAAGATGCTGAAACACATAAAACATAACAATTTCAATACCTACAGTCCCCCTAAAATAAACAATATCGAAATGTTGAGTTTCAATATCATCAACTACATCGACAACAATCTGACGACGATAGACAAGACTTCACGCTTATCGCAGATTTTCAACTATAATTACTCTTACATTTCGCGCTGTTTCAAAAACACGACGGGGCTTTCGATTTCAGAATACTTTACCGATAAAAAACTTGCGATCGCCAAAAAAATTATCGAAGAAGGCAATATGAGTATTACCGAAATATCAAACCATTTAAACTATACTTCCATTTACGTTTTTTCGCGCGCTTTCAAAAACAAATACGGCATAAGCCCGAAACTCTACAAGGAGCAAACGTCTGACGGCAACAAATCGTAAACCTCCTTTGCGATGCCGGACTACAGTTCGTTTTATTCTTGTCCGGCATACCAGCCAAGAATAAAATATGTGCAAACGAAAAAATCCTACCCGAAAAAATCGGGTGGGATTTTTTGTCGTTTATGAATTATCTTCTTTTCTTCAATACGAGTATCGCCGCGCCGAGCAACGTCGCTACCGCGAATATTCCGCCGAGAGACACCGCCGCAAGACAACCACTCTTTTCGCCGCCTTGTTGTCCCTTTTCGTACGCGCTTATAGCCTTTTCAACCGTTTCTACGTCGCCGTAATTCGTAACGTAATTTTTCTGAGCCGAAGTAAGCGCAACGTAATCCGATTTAACTTCTTTAACCGCATTCTTAGCCGCTTCTACGTTATCCGCGGTAATCGTCGCATAAGTCGTTTTGAGCGTCTCAATCTTATCGCTTACGACTTTCGCAGCCGCTTTATCGACGTTTTCCGGCAGAGAGTTTTCGTAATCACCGATCGCTATTTCAACCGTTTCCACATCGCCGTAATTCGTAACGTATCCTTTTTGAGCGTCGGTAAGCGCAGCGTAAGCCGCTTTGACTTCTTCAACCGCATTCTTAGCCGCTTCTACATTATCCGCGGTAATCGTCGCGTAAGTCGTTTTGAGCGCCTCGATCTTATCGCTTACGATTTTCGCAGCCGCTTTATCAGCCGCAGCCG
>ENA-OOXT01001420-OOXT01001420.1-human-gut-metagenome-genome-assembly--contig:-NODE-1420-length-15459-cov-3.847053_pt1 | contig 15459 bp, 8 predicted proteins | sample MGYA00241590_ERZ501349 | MGnify/ENA primary metagenome ERZ501349 (study PRJEB25962, sample SAMEA2042838) | human gut metagenome | biome: human gut; feature: human-associated habitat; material: faeces...
GTGAGCATCTGGATTTCGAGGTCGCTCGCCGAAGGGAAAATCGTATTCAGGTCGCCCAGAATCGGTGAAACGGCCAGTCCGGGCAACGACGTTACGGCCGATACCGACCAGATCGCCAATAGCACCGGAAGCGAGATCGTGCCTTTGCCTGTGGATATTTTCATGGTAACGGGGTTTGGTTTTCTTGGTCGGTGTCACAACCTTTATGCCAGCGTTTTCGGCTGACGGAGGTCGCGGTGTTTGCAGACGTTGTCGGGTGCGGAAAATGGAAGAGAATCGGTGTTTTCGGCAGACAGGGGGCCGGGAGGCCGCCTCTTTCTGTCGGATTCGGCAGCACACTTGTATCGGTCGAGGCTTCGGCATCGTTCCGATGCGCATTCCGGCAGACGAAATTGCCGACTGCCGGATGACAGCCGTCCGGTACGGATATGTAAAAAGCAGCCCTTTCGGACTGCTTCGGATAGATGTTACGACTCGGTTATGAGCGGTTCGGCGGTTAATACTCCTCCTCGTTGAAAAAATTTATCCATATTGATTATCAGTATATTAAGATACAATCAATGAATTTTGCGCAAACAAACCAGACCATCTAAGACGGTCTGAGGCGATGGGAGGAAATGGTGGGCAAAAAAAATTATAATTGTTTCCTAATAGGAATTATGCTTTTTTCAATTAGGGCATTGTCTATTGAACGACACAATTCATATATAGAATTAATTGCTCTATTTGTAACATTATATCTTAACGCTAATTTATTACCTTGTAATGGTATTAAATGATTTTTATCTCTAGTTTTAAATTTATCATCAGCAATGCTATCGCCATGTATTATCAAATGTCGAACCTCAATATAAATCAGCGCATCATTTTTTAATTCTTCTTTGATCTTTATCTTTGTTATTTTACATAACCGCTCAACCATATCTGAAGTACTTCTAAGATTTTCTAAGATTCTAAAAACTCTTTTTGCCATTTCATTAATAACAGAGTCATAGTTTCCCAACGAAACGATATCTGCAAAACTGAGTGCTCGTTCCGCGTCATTTCCCAAAATACTTAACAAACGTTGAGGTTGTGTATGTGCAATTTCTGAGATAACATGAGCGATATAATCACTAAAAAGACAATGCAATTCAATAAATGCCTGTTCATTCATTTGTTTTCTTGCTGCTACAAATGTACGGTTTATATCTATGGTTTTATTGGGAATATTTAATTGTCGTCTTTTTTGAGTAGAAGATCCTAAAACTGATGCAATAGTTTTTGAATCATCGCCATGTGTACACTGTCTGTTTGCCAGTTTTAATGACAAATCTACTAATTGAAGATTTTGTTTTAAGCTACGGATTTTCCCTTCAAAACGTTGCCAGCTTTTAGATTCACTTTTCATACTAACACTTAGTTTGACATACAAATATAAGGTATTTTTTGTCTAAAACGCAAAACATTAAAATTATTAAGGAAACATTTGGTGGTATAACTTATAATATTTGAGTTTTACTATCTTTGTGATGTACAAATAAAGTTGTAAAGTATGAATAGAGAAATGAATCGGCTGAAAGTAGTACTAGCTGAGACGAAACGCACCAACCGTTGGTTGGCAGAACAATTGGGGAAAGATCAAGCAACTGTTTCCAAATGGTGCACAAACACTAGTCAGCCGAGTCTTGAAACATTATTCCAAATAGCAGATTGCTTAGGTGTTAAAGTACAGGATTTGATTAGTAAAAACAACCCTAAAGAACATGAACAACACACAAAACACAGATAAGTGTATCACAATAGATGTCTCAGAACGTATTGAATACTTGTAAAATAATACTCGAATAAATATACCATAGTCTCTTAATATTACCGAAGTCGTCTATATATAAATCATACAAAAAATGACGGAATCTCTCTTCATAAAATTCTGTAAATATGTGGATGAATCTATTTTCCCAAAAGAGAATAGAGGAGAGAGTGTTGCATTCATTGTCGATCAGGCTTTCATTGATGATTTTTGCAAGAAACACTCTGTCTCAGAAGATGCCCTGCTAAAAGACGTGAAGATCAATTTAAACAGGACATCAAAGGATAATCATCTACATGTAAAAGGAGTCCTTGCAATACAACTTTATGCCGCCACTAAAAGAGAGGACACCGGAGAGATAAGTTCAAGTAATTATAGAGAACGACTGTGTCAAATTCTTAACTTGGACATTTATCAGGAACTCAAACCTTGGATGGAAACCAACCAAGATAACTTTTGGGAGGCTTTTTATTCCTGGTGTAGAAAGAACGATTTCCAGATAGTTGAGTACCGACCTAGCCCTGGCCCTTGGAGATATGTGCAGTATCCAGTACAGCAAGCGTCAAGGGTTTTCACTCAAAAGGATCTAAAAACTATCGCTTATTATTTCGTCAAACATAATCTACAACCAGGAGAGGATATTAGTGAACACGATTTCTGGAAGATTCTTTGGAAAAAGTCGCTTCCAAACTATGTCTATACCAGTCATCATGGTCGCCGACTTGTCGAGAATCAAGATTATCTACCTGACGCATACAAGCAAGTATATAACTTCTACTTAAGGTGGGATGGGAAATACTTGGATATTGAAAGTAATCGATATTCAAAGGTATCAAAAGAACAATATTTCATATACTTATCTGAAAAAGGGCATATTGATGTTAGAGATAAATATATGAAACTGAAAAAACAGATTGACTGGGATTGTTTTTCTAAATCTTCCATTGAGACTTTCTATTCGTTCAAACGAGATAAAATCATATTGTTCCGCAAGAATGAAGAATATGAAGGATATTGGGAAGAGACTCGTTATCTTGAACGTCAGGACAAGGATGGAAAAACAATATTTGAAGACGGCATGGCTGTAGTTATTATGGGGAACAACTCTGTTTATCAGTACTCGATGGAGGATCCTTTTTCCCATCTTAGGCCGATTTATACAAATAGAAAAATCAAAATATACAGATTTCAATATTCGCATAATCTGGCATACCTTTATACAGAGAAAAAATTCTTTGGACTTGAAGGAGGATTGAAGATTGGAAGAATGCAGTTTTTACTTGGCGGAGCTCCTTTTCTTTCGATGTCTAAGAATAGCCTTTTCTGGATTGATGGGAAGAGACCACCTAAAGGACATGTTGATGGATATTTGGACTTGAATTTTCTATCTTCTGGATCTCACGACATTAAATTCCCTGGATTTAAGAAGATAGAATTTGAGATTATTAGTCCGGAATTAATTAATCCGTCTTGGGATGAGTCTTATACTAAATGGTTATTCTCTTGTAAAGAACGAAAATGGTTGGCGGCTAAATCTGAGGAAGGAATAGTAGGACTAGATTACTCTATGTTCAAAATCAAAGGCAAGTCAGAAACCGACACAGGAATTCTTACACGTTGGGCGCAATTCCATTTAACGGAAAAGAGCAATACTGGCGAAAGAAATATAGCAGTGAAACTATTAAACAAACAATAAATATGGCTACTTTGGATTATAATAAATATGATGTTATTGGAATTGTGAACAGAATGGGTGCGTCCCAGAATGCTCAGATAATCGGTATCGGATTGTCAGATCGCGAAACAGGCGTATTTATTCCAGTACAAGCAGACGACAGAAATACAGTTTTTCCTACTAGAGGTTGTGTATTTGCCTTTAATTTTTTGAAGCATCATCCAGATTGGGAAAGCGAGTGTGTCTGCCTTTGTGTTAAGCCAAATAACAATCCAAATATAATCAATGGCGAGGATTATGTTTGGGACTGGAAAGATGAGCCATATATTTATGCAGACAGACTAAAAGAACTCAATACTATAATGGGTGAAGATGGTGGGGAAAATTATAATACGCTCTTGAGTGAAAATCTTTTACCGTGTGAGGACATTACATATTTTATTGGTGGGGACAAAATATACAGACTTGATCGTGAGATAAGGCTTGTCCCATTTTGGAAACTGTCTAAAGTAAGTTCATCTCTGATAACTTACAAGGACAACACATACCTTTTAGAAGATATAAATATCCCAGAAGATGGCAAAATTGACATAACCTCTGATAATCAACTGATTGAATGGTATAAGAAAAATGTCCTTAAAAAAGAATGGAATTCGATTTATGAAGCAAAGGACTTTAAATCTGTTGATGCCGTAGTAACATCGGAACTACAAAGATTAAAGATTCCGACCAGCATCTATCAAAATAGACTTGCTAGAATAATGGAATTAAGTTCAAATGTATCGCTTACATTTGAAGAATTGGAAGATTTATCTTCTGCACCATGGTTTAAAGATGTGGTGCAGAAAGCCATGGACGAAAATGCTGAAAGGTATCTTGAAAAATTAAAGAAAAATCACTCAGCAGAAATTAGTCGTCTTAAGAGTGATTATGAACAGGAATTGTCTGTTCTTGACAACAAAGTCAAGCAAGATAAGGAATCTTTGCAGCGACAAATAGAAGACAAAAAAGAAGAGCTCACAAGAATAACATTGAATAACAAGAAAGAAGAATGTGAACTCAAAAAGACTATTCTAAAGTTGCAAGGAGAATTAGATTCCATAACTAATGAAATAGAAAATAAAAATAAGATCATAGAAGAACTCGACTCACGAAAAGAATCAATCATAGCTGATTTTAGTATAGTAAAAGAGGTTCTCAGTTCCTCAACTAATTCTCCAACAGGGAAACTAACCGTCACAGCGACTGATTTCAATATGAATAATGAGCGTGAATTTCCCACAGCGGGCCCATTTAGAAAAAATATAGAATCACTTCTGATGAAATCTAATGGGATTAAAGTATCGGCTGATGAAATTGTGACCAAACTTTCACTCCATAATGTTGTTCTCTTTCCTGACAATAAGACACTTCTTGCGACAATGCAAGCGACAAGACGTTGTCGATATGTGGTATCGTATGTGGGTGTTGACTGGAAATCATTTAATAATCTCTGGGAATCCGGTCTTTCTGTTATAATAAACGAAGCCATAAATAATCCGGATTTAATTCACTTCCTGGTACTTAGAAATATCAACATGTCTTATATTCCATGTTATCTCCAGCCGATATTGGATATGGAATCAGGTCTTATAAAATATTACCCTGGAACAGAATTGGAATTCCCGGAAAATTTGAGAATTCTGTGCACAAGAGTCAAGGAAACTGTTATACCTGTAACAGAAGCATCACTTGAAGGTGTTGGCTGTATCACTACTTGCGATGAAAGATATACCGGAAATGGTAACATCGCTGAAGGATATCTCCCTGTCAGCGTTTTCTCTGATCTTCCTGTTGATGAACAATATAGTGAAACAAATATTTACGATTCATATACAGATGACGAATAGCAAGATTTGTATAGCCCAAGAACTTCTTCTCAAATGGATGGCTTGCGGAGAAAAGAAACGCAGTTATGAATCTATTAGGAGGAATTGTGAGTATTTAGACCAAGCATATGAACTTGGTCTAGGAAACAATGCAATTTGGGCTCTGTTTCATCCTCTATTCAGAACAGGAGTAATAGAATTTACAGGTAAGGATTGTTATGCGTTAAGTCCGACAATAGCGATAGAATCAGATGGACATTTCATATATAATAGCCCTTTGCCACAAAAGAAGACTAATAGCACCAAATTTACTGGAATATATCGGACAGAGGATCCTGACGATATTGAGGGAATAAAGATTGTTCATTTCAATGCGGAGAAGATATTGAAACACATCCCGTCTGTTAAAGAAGTAATAGATTCATACCCGATATCTATTGAAGATTTATCACAAGCCGAGTACTATCATTACAAAGGAGCAAAAGGCCTTACCAAAAGAGTTAACGAAGGAACCGTTAGGTATTTTTGCATCCCTGAAGTAGTATACCAAAGAGAAATACCTGGAAGATCTATAAATCCCGATGCCTTCAACATTGCATACAACTATAGTCGGAGTATAAACGGAATTTTTTCCGGAAAATTTTACAGCCAACATCATATACTCGAGATGCAATCTTTTGGTTTACCTGTTACAATAGAAAGAATACTATTCCTAGAGTCTATGCTTTGTGGAGAGCCTCCTGAGAATATAAATAGTGGTAAGCGATTTTTTGCGATTAGAAATGGTGTCGTAAAACAGTTAAACAGAATACTTTGTAATACAATAGAATATGAATAATCCAATAGAAATATATAATGATCTCCTCAAAGTCTATTTGAAATACATCAATAGCGGACTCCCTTTTTCTCATGATGAACTCAATGCAGAAAGAAATGCCTTGTTGGAGGAGAAGGGCACAATATGCCAACCACCTATCATTGAATTGGTTCCAAAGTATAATGAAAAAGCCACGCTGGAACAGTTCTGCCGTGATGAAAATGTGTTAATGGATATAAATGCATTTGTCAATACCGGACTTTTTGGGCAAAACATTCATGGTGAAAGAAAATTATATGATCACCAGTATAAGGCCCTTAAAGATGCATTTATTGATAGAAAGCATATAGTTGTTACAACAGGAACAGGTTCAGGAAAGACCGAATGCTTCCTCCTGCCAATAATATCAGACCTAATTACAGAATCCAAGAATTGGGACACTAATAGGCCAAGAGCGATGAGAGCGATGATACTTTATCCTTTAAATGCTCTTGCCGAAGATCAAATGATAAGACTGCGCAAAGCGCTCAATAGTAGGAGGAATGATGGGACTGGTGCACTTGATTGGCTAGATAGTAATCGTGATGGCAATCGTTTTTATTTTGGGCGTTATACGGGAAGCACACCTGTTAGCGGAGATAAAATCAAGTCTCGTTCAAAGCTAAATGACGAGAAGAAGGTTTTGGAACAAGATTGGAAAGCAGCTAAAGACGCTTCCAACATAAATGGGAACACAGAATTACTTTACCATGTGCCATGTATGGAAGATGATTCTGCCGAAATGTGGGATAGATTTTCAATGCAGGAAAATGCGCCAGATATACTTATCACGAACTATAGTATGCTTAATATCATCCTCATGAGAGATATGGAAGCTTCTATATTCGAAGACACAAAGAGATGGCTGCAAGAAGACAAGTCTCATGTATTTCATTTGGTTATTGATGAGTTGCACTCGTACAGAGGAACTGCCGGCACTGAGGTTGCTTATTTGATTCGCATTCTGCTTGATAGATTAGGGTTAACACCGGACTCACCGCAAGTTCAGTTTTTAGCTTCCAGTGCTTCAATGGAGGAGACTCAGCAGACCTTTGATTATCTTAGTGAGTTTTTTGGGGTAGACAAAAATTATTTTTCCTCAAAATTCAGTATTATTAGTACTCCCAAAGTTAATTCTATTGGGCTGCCATCAATCAGCCTTCCATGGAAAGAATTGAAGGAATACGCGACTACTTCCGATGATAACAAACTCCTTTCCCAACTTTCATGTACATCGTTCTTTGATGTAACAAAGAAATATTGTTTGGTGGATTGGTTGAAATACTGTCTCAGCACTGAAAAAGGTATTATCGCAAGGGATATTGAAAAAATGTCAGAAAAGCTTGATAGCAGTATAGATGATAAACTATCTGTTGTCTGCGCATTACTGAAAATTCTATGCAAGAGTGAAAATAATGGAAGTTTTGTGGCTCCCATCAGAGCTCATTTCTTCTTTAGAAGTGTTAGTGGGCTTTGGGCATGTTCTTGCCCAGAATGCTCTTCTGTACGACAAGAGAATATTTTTGTTGGGCGAAATATTGGACGATTCTATAAAAGGCCACGAACAATCTGTGATTGCGGAAATAAAGTTCTGGAAGTATTGCTTTGTGAAAATTGTGGAGAAATTTATTTAGGAGGCTACCTTCAGGAAAAAAACGGACGCAAATATATAACCATAGAAAAGCCTATTTCCGAAAAATTCACAAATTACGGTGTCTTGTGGAAAGATAAAGATGGTGAGCACCATGACGGATGGATAAGAGTTGATTACGATCCGGTAAATGGTGAGTATAGAGAAAATCCTGATGGGAAATACAGTTTACATATACAGACTAGCGATAAAGAAACGCTTTTGCCAAGCACATGCCCTCAGTGTGAAATTTCCTATAAAATACAGGATAGAAACAGCCTAACGCCAATAAGGAAGCACACAACAGGACTTCAAAAGGTGAACCAAATTATGGCAGATGGTCTCATACGATCAATGAAACGGTCCGGAGAAAGTAATACAAAGGTAGTGCTATTCTCAGATAGCCGTCAAGCTGCGGCCAAGCTTTCTGCAGGAATCGAACTTGACCACTATCGAGATGCTCTTCGTTGGATAATCCTTAGAGCACTTAATAGCGATACAAAAGATGTTGACTTTCTAAAAAGAATTAGAACAAAAAAACAGAATGAACTAACTCCAGAGGAAGTCAGTGAGTTTAGAAGGATATCTGGAGAAACAATATATAGACCAATAACAGATAAAATAAGAGATGAGTGGGATGGCTGGGCAGATGAATCTGATATTCATGCATTAAACACATATTTTGCCAATATCGGAGGTGTCCGTTTAGATAATATAGAGGATAGGGTTTTTTCGGCAATGATCAAGGTCGGCATCAATCCAGCTGGGCCAAAACCATCTGTAACCCAAAGTATTAATGGTGGTTCGTGGGATGAGTTGTTTGATTTTAAGACTGGTAAAGCATATACAGCACTTGGTAATGCAAAAACAAATTTCCTTGACCGAATCATTTATTCAAATAAAATTGAACAGTTAGCAAGTATTTTCGCCAATAAAAACAAGTCTTTTGAAGATCTCAAATTAGGATATCTTAAACCCTCATCGACATGCAACAATATCGACGAGGAAGTAATATGTTCTGTCATACGTATTCTTGGCTCAAGAAGAAGGATTATGGGGATACCAACTAAATTTCCTCGTGATGATAAGTTCCCTCAACAAGCCAAGGATTATGTAAAAAAAGTGTACGGATTCTCAAAGAAGGTAGAACTTGAAGAAAAACTCGATGAGATAAGACAGTTCCTTCGTGAAAACCACATTATTGACAGCCAATATATGGCACTCAGTGGTGAGGGATTGTCGTTCGCTAAAGCAAACCCTGGCTCGCGATATTGGACTTGTCCTGTTTGTAGAACAAATCACATGCATGACTCTCACGGTTTCTGCGTTAATTGTCATGCTAGCCTCGGTGAACCGTCTATACTGACGTCAAGTGATATCAATGACCCTAATGATTACTATTTGACATTGCTTAATGCAACCGATTCCATTTATAGACTTCATTGCGAAGAACTTACTGGACAGACTTCTAAGGAGGATTCGAGAAAAAGGCAAAGACTTTTTCAAGACATTTTCCTCAATTCTGAAAATCCGGTTGTTGATGGTATAGATATGCTAAGTGTTACAACAACTATGGAAGCTGGTGTTGATATTGGCTCTCTTTCTGTGGTAGTGATGGGAAATGTTCCTCCTCAGAGATTTAACTACCAACAGCGAGTAGGACGTGCCGGAAGACGTGGTAATCCACTTTCCATTGCGCTTACCGTTGCTCGTGGTTCTAGTCATGATCTTACTCATTTCTTTGAGACAGAGCGAATGGTTTCTGATACTCCAAAGGATCCTTATCTTGAAGTCAGGACTAAAGAAATTGCCGAAAGAATTATATACAAAGAAATCTTATACTCTGCTATAGGTTCAGATACTAATAATACTGAAAGCGTTCACGGCAGTTTTGGAACTATATCAGATTGGAAAAACAACGCCTCGAAAGTTCAGGCCTGGATTTGTAAAAACTCAAATCAAATTAAGCATATAATTGAGATTGTTACAAGAGGTACTGAATTGTCAAAACTCCAGAAAGAGGAAATACGAGACTATATAAACAATTCTCTTGTTGAAAGAATTACGGCAATATGTGAGAGTGATGAATTTACGCAGGATATTCTAAGTGAACGATTAGCAAATGCAGGTATGCTTCCTATGTTCGGATTCCCTACTAGGACAAGAAACTTGTACCTGAGCAGACCGGATAAACTCCCATGGAATGATGTCGTATCAAGAGATATCGACATGGCCCTAAACTCATTTGCTCCAGGACATGAAATCGTAAAAGACAAAAAAGTCTACAAGGCAGTTGGAGTTATTGAATATGAGTACAATAATGCACACATTGTAACCCCGAAGAGTAACTCTCGCAACAAATATCCTAGACCATTATGTAGATGTAAAAACTGTGGCTTTTCAACTATAAGTTCAGACGATAAGTTAACTTCCTGTCCTGTTTGCGGAGAAAATTTGGAGACCGTCAAAATTTGTTCTCCTCTTGGCTATTGTGTTGACTATGATAAACCTGCCGATGACTTCAATGGAAGTTTTGATTGGTATTCACCAAACAGCGATATAAAGTTGGATTGCGAAGAATATCTGAGTGTTTGTCCACAAGTAAAGAATCTTACTATAAGGAACAACCAGATCCCTTCACAGGGGCTTGTACATCTCATTAATGATAATAATGGGGAGCTTTATAAACTCGGTAAAAATACCGAAGGATTATATATTTCCAGAAATGCATATTCTGAGGAAGAAGCTAAAAAACTAGTTCTCAGTTATGAGAGCAATTACGCATTTGTCTCTTCCAAAAGCACAGGAGTGCTTGCTATGTCAATAAAAGAAGTCAGTGACGACATCTGCTTGGATCCTATAAAGGAAAATAACCCCAATAGCCATGCAGTACGCGCTGCTTTCCTTTCATGGGGCTATCTTGTAAGAAAAGCTATATCAAGTTATCTAGATATAGATGCGTCTGAACTTAATGTGGGATATTTTATTTCGCCAACTACACATAAGGCTGAAGTGTTTTTCGTTGAGAAACTTGAAAATGGCGCCGGATATTGTAATTTCTTAAGTGGTCGACGTTATAAAGAAATCCCGTTAAAGGCAATTGTTGAGCCACTTACAAAAGGTGGTGATATTTACAATTTCCTGTGTGAAGAAAAACACATGACTGAGTGTACCTCATCATGTTATGACTGTATAAGGGACTTTTCAAATCAGACTCTCCATGCAGTTTTAGACTGGAGATTAGGATTGGATCTTGGTCGTTTAGCAGAAAATCCTGATACCAGGATAGATTTTGATGCGGAATATTGGAAAGGTTATGTTTCAACAACAATTTTGAATATCCTTAAACTTCAAGGTTATACAGCAACTTTTAAGGATGGATTAGTTAAAGGGACAGACCAATCAGGAAGAAAATTCTGTATAGTACATCCACTATGGTCAAGAACTCGTGTGAAAAAGATTATCGATAACATGAGTGGAATCGTAGAACCTATTTCTATTTTCGACATCTCGAAGTTGAAATAACAAAGGGTGCTTAATTCAAACATCCCTACTGAATTTTTTGAATACAATTCAGTAGGGATTAATAATTTGACAGCATCAAATTCAGTTATCTCCTTCGATATCCCTTCCTCTGCATCATTACCATTCGTGAGGCGTGAAGCAAGCACCTCCTCCGATAGGCTTCTTCCTCTTCATCTGGCCTTCTTCCGTCCCAGCGAAGGTCTGAATCGGCGTTGCCACCGCCTCCGCCGGATGAAACAGCGACAGGCTGTCCGCCAATCAAAGCATCAGCGATGGTGAAGATTCGTTCCCGCACAGAAGGCTCAGCCAGCTGGTCAAGAAATGTCTGCATCTGTTCAGTCTGATTGTCGTTGAGATCCGTCAGTCGTGCATACTCCTGTTGCAGCCATTTAAACTCCCGATAGTCCAGCAACGCATTATTCTGCACCGCTTGTATTTGCTGTTCGGCATCCTTCCGATACAGTTCTTCAATCTGACGGACAATCTTCACAAATCGGCTGGCGATAGACCTGTTCTGCTCCTCAATCCATTTGTCAACCCCGAATATCGGAGGTTTACCAGTAATCCGTGGCGGCTCAAAATCTATCTTGTGATTGCGGAAAGGTTGCGCCACTCTACCGACACGGTCTATATTCTTTGTCATCTGCTCCAGTTCCTGCTCCTTTTCTTGAAGCTTACATGCCTTGTCTTCAAGCTTTGACTGGTATTCGGAAATCTGTTTTTGTATTCTGGTCTTTTGAATTTCATATTCCTGAAGAGCGATTTTACCGGAAGCCAGAGACTTCTCAATTTCTTCAAGTTGGGATTGAGACCTGAATATCTGTGCTTCCAACCTCCGTATCATAGTCTGCAGTCCCTTGACTGCTTTCTCCGCCTGTTTTGCCTCTTTAGCCAATTTGCGGATATAGTCTCGCTTGTACAAATGCTGAACATTGCGCCCCTCAATACTATCACCACGTTCCAGCCCGTACTTGCTCCCTACCTCTTCATATAGAGAGGTGTGCATTTCCCGAAGAATATGGCCATACTCATAACGACTCTTGCCAAACTTAGCCGACCACATGACGCATTCGCGTCCGCTTTTGGCTCGTTGTCCGACAGGAACAATCAAGGCATGGATATGCGGGCTGCTCTCATCAAGATGAACCTGGAAGCCGATTATGTTTTCCTGTCCGTACCGTTTGGCGCACCAGTCATAGACATCTTTCGCCCATTGTTCGATTTCCGGACATCGCTGGAGATGACTGTTATCTGCACCCTTGTCCAGATTTACGGTTTGGGGCCCAAATGCCATCTCAAGCATACGGTCATGATTACCTCCGAAGATAAATTTCGCACAACAGTTTGGTTGAATTTTGCTGTCCGGTTTGAAAGGCTTCCAGCCCAGTTCAGTCAACCGTTCATGCAAACGTACTTCAAGCGATTTCTCTTGATAGCCTAACGGATGAACTTTCCCATCGGGCCCAATCTCAAAATTCAGTTTCATTCGGGTTTTGTCATAGTGATTGGTCGGATCCTGATTCTTTCTGTCAATCTTGTCGTCATTCCAATGCCTTTCGTTTTCATTCGCCTCTGCTGTGCCGAATGACTTCCCGGCTTCAACATGCATGGCCTGTTTAATATCTGTGTTCATATAGGGTATTCTTTTGATAAATGATTAATATATGAGCTTGCTCTTGTGCCAGTCCGCTCTGCGGGACAATGACCGGATTTTATTGCCGTCAGGCAAAAAGTCCTTATTGTGTTAAGGACTTTCTATAAATCCTCGGAACAAGTTCCTTTACTATTCAATAAGTTCCAGATCCAGTTCATCAATGAGCAACTGCAGTGCTGGATTACGTTGTATCATCTGGTGGAGTATCTGCCTCTTTGATGGTGAATACAGAAAGAAGTCTGCAATGTCCAATCCTTGGCTGCGTTGCTCTTCATCGGATGTAGTACATTCCAAAACATTGGACACAACAACCCGTTTGCATATTCCAGACAACAAAGCAGACTTATCTTGCCATTGTTCGGTTGCTCCTAAATCAGGGATGAGTGTAACTTCCCTGCCTTTGAGAACCTGCATGGCTTCACTGTTGAAACAACCGTTCTTTCCACCTGTTGCCAGCCATATATAATCGGAGATAAAATGGCTCATTACAACAGCGGTCTTTTCACTTTCCACCAGCATTACCGGAGACAATGAGTTAATAAGAAGATGTTCTCCAAACAGGCACTGCTTCAAATGAAAATCCTGCAACTTCAACTCAGAATGCGCCCAGCTGACAAAAGCCTGAGGCTCTTTAACCCGATGGCCTGTTTCGGCATTATAGCACATTACCTTACCGGTTCTTACCTGCCCATTTATATCTGTCTGCCAGAAAACCGTTGCGCCTCCCCATTTTGAAGATGTCCCTATGCGATACATTTCAAACAATCTGCTTGCCTCATTTTCACCAAATACATGACAGAAATACTGATATAAGGGGTTGATTGAATAATGTGACAGACTCCTTAACACATAAGATGAAGGAATATACGAAGGGACAATACAAGACGGAGTTTTATCTGCCGTCTTATAAGGGGCAGAAAAAAGTGCCTTGCCGCGTCCCTCATCCATTTCTAATACATCAGGATTATCCTTGAAGTATTCCTTAGGTGTATAGTGGTAGCCACAACTGTTTTCATGATCACACTTGCCGACATTACCGGGAAAGCTAATGCAGCCTTGTTCATCAATATACCTGACAAAACATCGGCTTTTACCACAGTTCGGACAAGTAGTCTTGCTTCCAGGGCGGTATTTCTGCAAATGGAATCTGTATTCACTCATGGTATTCTGATTTTAGTGTGGTTGCACTCTGCACTTTTGCACTTTGAGAAGATTGCACGGTATCTTGACAAGATGAAAGTGCAATAGTGCAAGGTGCATCAGTATTTTCTGTCATAAGTTTGCGATAGACTCCATGCTGAAGCTTTTCTATAAGAGGGTGTTTAAGCCGACATAATTGGTCAAGCGCATAATAGACGGTACGTCGGGACATATCAACTTTTCTACCGGCAATAACAGCATCCCCGGAAGTGAACCGATCTTCCAACAGAGAAAGCCAGGCTTCTTTCGTTTCGCCGATACTGTTTATGACAATGGTTTCCTGAATCCTCCTGTATGTTTCCTCATAATAATCAATCATACGGATCGCCGATTCTACGGAATCCCGCTCAATATATTGCATATCTCCACTATCAGTAGCCCATTTCATTACCTGAAACAACAGGGCAAGACGTGCTACATGGCCGTTGAGTTTCATCTTCCGGCTTTCAACATCCGCATCATCCTCAATGGCATTTACAGCATCTATAATTCCATTGTACCATTCATAAAAATATTCTTCCGCATCGTCAGACATTGTAATGATACGGGGATTGACCGTTGTACCCTTATCATCAAGGATACAGGGGATGCTTAGGATTCTGTTGATTATTGTCCTCCATTGATTCATGATATCAGGGCGGGCTGTATTCCGTTCTTCCCGTCTCCATCCGGATATCTTCCTGTTTTTGGGATAGACAAACAGAAAACGGTCAAGCAATCCGTTGGCAAGGAACTCTGCACGGAAGACTTCCTGCAGCATATTCGTCTGTACTGAACCGATGACATTTATACATGGATTCTTGATCAGAACAGGACGTGATTCTGATTTGCGGATAATCTTTAACGGCTGTCCGCTATAGGCTGTCAGCAGGTCTTCAATGAGGTTGTTCTTGCTGTTGTACCTTTTGACGGAATTGAACAAAGCCAGGATTTCATCGACGACCAATGTTATCCCACGCTGATTATGCTGATGAATATTCATCATCGCCTCCGGGGTGGAATCATAAATGACCGTCGTTACAAAATTCGGTTTCTTGAGCAGTTGTTCTTCCCCGTCACTTCCGTGCTTGTCTGCTGACATAGCTCTTTCATATTCGTCATATTCCTCATTATATTTCTCATGCAGCCGGTCATCATACTCATTAATCGGCTTATAGATAAAACCGAGGGGAGGAGTCTTTCCAAGCCCGGGACGTCCGACCAGCATCATATAAAGGGATGGGCAAGTTTTCCACTCGCCCTTTATACGGATATGACAA
>ENA-OOXT01001432-OOXT01001432.1-human-gut-metagenome-genome-assembly--contig:-NODE-1432-length-15380-cov-3.269103_pt1 | contig 15380 bp, 16 predicted proteins | sample MGYA00241590_ERZ501349 | MGnify/ENA primary metagenome ERZ501349 (study PRJEB25962, sample SAMEA2042838) | human gut metagenome | biome: human gut; feature: human-associated habitat; material: faeces...
GCATCTGCCGCACCTCGCTCGCCGTATCGGCACTTAGAATTATGCGGTATTGCCCCATGTTTTCCCGCGCTGGACAGGGCCGGTACGGGGGTATTTTGATTCGACCTTTTAACATTATAAGGCATAAATGTGGAAAAATAAAGAACAACCGGTGGTCAAAACAGGTAAAATGTGTAGAATTGCGCAAAATTATGAGCATGGCCGCGCCCTGCCCTTGCACGCAGTGCGCTGGTTGGGTATAATGATAGACAGTCAAAATATTCCGTTAAGGAGAATGAGTACAAATGAAATTAGGTATCGTAAGTTATGCTCCTAATTTTATATCTCAATGCTTGTCTCTAAATGCCCATAAAGCGTGATAGAATCAAGGTTTTCCGTATATTGACCCATATAAAGATTTATATATCTCTATGCTATAGAATGCCGAAATGGTGTAAAAATGGTGTAGAGAAATCAAAGGTACACAGGCGTAAAAAGTCTCACTGCAACCAAAAAATCGGGCTTCAGCTATAGGATAAGCCCAGATAAAAATGAATTGAACATAGAGCGGTTATCTGCCGTCAGGAGAAATCCTGGCTGGCGGGTAACCGCTCTTTTTTTGTTTCTGCCGCTACTGGTAGAAGCAGAAACTATGCAATGCAAGGAGGTTTTGTGAAATGAACAATATGTTGTTTACGAGTGCAGAGCCGTAAGGAGGTGGTCGGATGGCTGTTTTCCGGGTAGAGAAAAATGCCAACTATACAACCATGTGTAACTACCATCTGCGGGATCAGACACTGAGTCTGAAAGCAAAAGGACTTCTTTCCATGCTTCTCAGCCTGCCGGACACATGGCACTACTCTGTAAGAGGGCTTGCGGCAATCTCCTTGGAAGGTGTGGACGGTATTCTCACTGCCCTGAAAGAATTGGAAACACATGGCTATCTGGAACGCCGTCAGCTTCGTCAGCCGAACGGTCGCTTGGGACAAACGGAGTATGTGATTTTTGAAAAGCCGAAATTGCAGCCGTGTATGGATTCACCGTGTACGGAAAAGCCGGATACGGTAAGTCCGAGTACGGTTCCACCGTATACGATAACTCCCTCACAAAGAAGTAAAGAAGGATCAAGTAAAGAACAATTAAGTACAGATGAGAAGGCAAAAACAGTATCACAACCTTCTCGTCATCGGTACGGAATGTATCAGAATGTACTTCTTTCGGACGAAGAATTGCAAAAGCTCCAAACTGAGTTTCCAGCAGACTATCAGAGCCGCATTGAACGATTGTCGGAATATATGGCTTCCAGCGGAAGGCGTTATAAAAATCATTTAGCTACCATTCGTAGTTGGGCAAGGCGGGATTCCAAACAGTCCAAACTGCCAGCCTACAACCACGATAACTATCGGTACAAGGAGGGAGAAAGTTTATGAATACAATGTTCGGTTTTCTGGATCGTATTCAGGTTCAGAAAGAACCTGGGCCAGAGCAGTATCTCGGCGAAGATGGACTCATTTATTGTGGGAAATGTCATACGCCGGTTCAATGCCGGATCACATTTGAGGGCAGAGAACGGATCATGCCCTGCATCTGCAAATGCCAGAAGGAAGAACGGGAACGGCAGGAACAGCGTATGAAGGAGGAAGAGCAGCTGCTCTATGTCCGTCGTCTAAAAGCGGCAGGTATCCAGGAGCGACATCTTCAGGATTGGACATTTGCATCAGCGACGGATACTCCCAGCGTCCAGATGGCGAAACGGTATACGGAGAATTGGAAGAAGGTCAAGGCAGAAAACCTTGGTCTTTTACTTTGGGGCGATGTTGGAACAGGAAAATCATTCCTGGCTGCCTGTATTGCTAATGCATTGTTGGAAAAAGGTGTTCCTGTCCTGATGACCAATTTTTCCAAAATCCTAAACCAGATGGGTGCCATGTATTCGGATGAGCGGTACCGCTATATTGCTTCTTTCAACCGCTTCTCTCTGCTGATTATTGATGATCTTGGAATTGAGCGGAATACCGAGTATGCGCTGGAACAGGTTTACGCTGTTGTTGATGAGCGCTATAAAGCGGGACTTCCATTGATTATCACAACAAACCTGACAATCAGCCAGCTCCGTAATCCTGAAGATGTGGCACACGCCAGAATTTACAGCCGGATACTGGAGATGTGTACGCCTGTACACGTTCCGGGGCTAGACCGGCGCACTGCGATTGGAAAATCGAAGCAGGAACTGGTCAAGGAGGTACTGTTCTCCTAGTAGAAAAACGGCTGTACAGCCGGGAAAGAGAGGGTTTTATGAATGCCTGTAAAAAAGTCTGAACGGGTTCAGGAGATTCCACTCTCTGAATTACACCCGTTCAAAAATCACCCTTTCCGGGTGGTGGATGATGAAGCCATGCAACGCACAGTAGAAAGCGTGGCACAATTTGGCGTATTAGCTCCTGCGCTTGCCCGCCCCCGTTCGGAGGGCGGATATGAATTAGTGGCAGGCCATCGGCGCATGAGGGCATCTGAGCTTGCCGGGCTTGAAACCATGCCGGTGATTATCCGGCAAATGGATGATGATACCGCAACCATCGCAATGGTGGACTCCAATCTTCAAAGGGAGACGCTTCTCCCCAGTGAGCGTGCGTTTGCTTACAAGATGAAGATGGAGGCGATGAAGCATCAGGGAGAACGGACGGATTTAACTTCCGGCCAACTTGGCCGGAAGTCTGACGGTAAAGAATCCAGAGAGCTCATTGCTGAGCAAACCGGTGAAAGCGCCCGTCAGGTTCAACGATTTATCAATTTGACCAATCTGATCCCGGAGCTTCTGGATATGGTGGATCGTAAAGAAATCGCATTCAACCCGGCGGTGGAATTGTCTTTTCTAAAAAAAGAGGAACAGAAAGGTTTCCTGGAAGCTATGGATTACGGACAGTCCACTCCATCGTTGTCTCAGGCACAGCGGATTAAAAAGCTCAGTCAGGCAGGGATGTGTACCCAGGAAGCTATGAACACGATTATGAATGAAGAGAAAAAGAGCGAATTGGATACGGTCACGCTTAAGAATGACGTACTCCGCAAGTATTTCCCGCGCTCTTATACTCCAAAGCAAATGCAAGATACGATTATCCGCCTGTTGGAACAATGGCAGAAAAAGAGACAGCGGGATCAGTCAAGGTAAAGGAGAACAAATATGCTCAACAAAAATGAAATGAATGGTAAAGCCAATGCTGTGGATGTAGATGTGGACTTGCTGGTGGCAGGTATCGGAGAAATGCTGGATGGAATCCGGCACTGCCTGAAAGCTACCGATCTGCACAGCAGTTCAACAGACAGCGATTACATTCTGATGGTCGCTGCGCTTCCGGGGAAAGGTATCCAGGTAAAAGACGTCACCGAATGTTTTGATGTGCTGAAATGCTTCGGCACAGACGATTCCGTAATTCAGGCTCCGGACTGTGATTTGCTTATGAGTTATGATGAACGGCAGGTTCTGGTGCTGGATGGTCGGAAATATCTGGTCGGCCCTGCTGTCTTCTATGATGTGGACGGTGACGGTGAGGACGTTTCTGTGACTGCAGAGGACATCTACGATGTACAGCGCATGGTCGCTAACCGCACGGTAATTCTTTGTGCTGACGGGCAGGACTTTCCGGCGCTTCTGCTGAATGGTGAGGTATGAAGAAATATGAGATGATTTATGCCGATCCGCCCTGGCGTTACCGCAGCGGCAAGGTACAGGGAGCCGCAATCAATCATTACGCTACAATGTCAGATGAGGAACTATATCAGCTTCCCGTTGCAGAAATTGCGGCAGATAATTGTGTATTGCTTCTGTGGGCAACCTTTCCAAAGCTCCCGGAAGCCCTTCGGCTAATTGAAGCGTGGGGCTTCCAGTACAAGACAGTCGGCTTTGTATGGGTAAAGACAAATCCATCCGGAAACGGCTTTTTTCTCGGCCTTGGCTGGTGGACACGCAGTAATGCTGAGATATGTTTGCTGGCAGTCAGAGGGAAACCAAAACGTCAGTGCGCCGGTATTTCTCAGCTGATTATCAGTCCCAGAGAGCGGCACAGTAAAAAGCCGGATGTTGTTCGTAATCTGGCGGTTACGCTGGTGGGTGATGTACCGCGCATTGAGTTATTCGCAAGGGAAACGTCTACCGGCTGGGATGTCTGGGGAAATGAGGTGGATTGCAGCATTACGCTGACGCAATCGGAAGGAGATGTGCATGAGTAACGGAAAAACGATTGGTGAACTGATAGAAGAAATGCGTCTGAAAGCTGGCGCAAAGGAGTATCACGGACATGAGTATATGGCACTGGAGCGCTTTGCTGACGATACCCGCCATATGATTATCTTTGATGTTCTGACAAAAGATTCTCCTGTTGGATGGCAAGGTGAGCGAACCCGTTTGTTTTTAACGGATGAAGGGTATCGAAAATCCCTCGAAAATCAGGAAAAAGGTCACATCAAGATTTTAAGCCATGCCCGTGTAGTGCAGGGACACCTGTATTACGATAAAAAAGAACAGATTCGTTGATGCCGGAACGGTAGTTTTTCTACCTGATCCGGCATCTTTCATTTTCCCCGATTTCGTGTTCGGGTTAAGGAGGTGGTCTATTGCAGGAGGAAGTAGAAAACAGGACACTGAATCTGGCGATCAGCACAACAAAGTTGAGCGGTCGGGCGCTGCTTGCGGCCTTTCGGAAATATATGCAGCACCGACGCAATGTAAAAGCAAAGAAGCTGACTGCTGAAAACGAAAAGCCCGTAGGTGAGCAGACCATTGATCAGCTATTAGGGCAAAATCAGGGTGCCACCAATATTGAGATTGAAAAAACGGACATCAAAGGCTTTAAGAGGTTTCTGGACAAGTATGGCATTGATTATGCCATTACGAAAGATCCGTCCCAGACGCCGCCCCGGTATCTGGTATTTTTCAAAGCCAGGGATGGGGACGCCATGACCGCTGCGTTTAAGGAATACTCCGCTTCTCTGCTGCAAAAGCAAAAGAAACCGAGCGTGCTCAAGCAGCTGAACAAACTGAAGCAGTTGGTTGTTTCCATGCCTGCGAAGGTACGGCAGAAGAAACAGGAGCGTGATTTATGAGTAAGAAAGAAATCAAACGCCTGGTAATTCTGAATATCCCGTATCTGATCCTTGGGTTGCTTGCTACCAATCTCGGAGAAGCATGGCGTCTGGCAGAAGGAATAGATATTTCTGCAAAATTGTTGGCGTTCTTCTCCACAGTCGGTCAGGCTTTTGCCAATCCGATGCCCAGCTTCTACCCTTCCGATTTGCTGGTCGGGCTGTTTGCCGGAGGATGTGTCCGGCTGGCAGTTTATCTGAAAGGGAAAAATGCTAAGAAGTATCGCCACAATATGGAATACGGGTCGGCGCGATGGGGAACAGCCAAAGACATTGAACCATTCATGGCTCCGAAATTTGAAGATAATATTATCCTGACAAAGACGGAACGCTTGATGTTATCGAACCGGCCTGATAATCCAAAGAACGCCCGCAATAAGAACGTCTTAATTGTAGGTGGCTCCGGCTCCGGTAAGACCAGATTCTGGATTAAGCCTAATCTTCTCCAGTGTAACTCCAAAGAGTATCCGACTTCCTTTGTAGTCACCGATCCGAAGGGCCAGATCGTCTGCGAATGCGGAAACGCATTGCTAAAGCATGGGTATCGGATCAAGATTTTTAACACTATCAACTTCAAAAAGTCCATGCGGTACAATCCATTCGCCTATGTGCATAGCGAGAAGGATATTTTGAAACTGGTGACAACTTTGATGGCGAATACGAAGGGGGACGGAAAAAGCGGTGACGAGTTCTGGGAAAAATCGGAGAAGCTACTCTATACGGCGCTGATCGCCTATATCCATTACGAGGCTCCGGTGGAGGAACAAAATTTTGCTACGCTGCTGACATTTCTGAATGCGATGGAAGTCCGGGAGGATGATGAAGAATTTCAAAATCCGGTGGATTTGATGTTTGAGGCACTGGAAAGAAAGAAGCCGGATTCCTTTGCGGTTCGGCAATACCGACTCTATAAATTAGCCGCTGGCAAAACTGCAAAGTCGATCCTGATTTCCTGTGGTGCCAGATTGGCTCCATTTGACATTCAGGAATTGCGGGAAATTACTGCCTACGATGAGCTGCAGCTGGATACTCTTGGAGATCGGAAAACGGCGTTGTTCTTAATCATGAGTGATACGGACAGCACCTTCAATTTTTTGATTTCGATGGTGTACACACAGTTGTTTAACCTGCTTTGCGAAAAGGCGGATGATGTGTATGGAGGTCGGCTTCCGGTTCATGTGCGCTGTCTGATTGATGAGGCAGCAAATATTGGGCAGATCCCCAACTTGGAGAAGCTGGTAGCAACCATCCGAAGCCGGGAAATCTCTGCCTGTCTGGTGCTGCAGGCAAAAAGCCAGCTGAAAGCCATTTACAAGGACAATGCGGATACGATTGTTGGCAATATGGATTCGCAGATTTTCCTGGGTGGCTCTGAGCCGACAACACTGAAAGAACTAAATGCCGCCCTGGGTAAGGAAACGATTGATATGTTCAACACTTCCGATACCAGGGGCAACAGCCCGTCATACGGCACAAATTATCAAAAGACCGGTCATGATCTCGCTTCCATCGATGAGCTTGCCGTATTGGACGGCGGCAAGTGCATCCTTCAGCTGCGCGGCGTCCGGCCATTTTTGTCCGATAAATATGATCTGACCCAGCACCCGAACTACAAATACACGTCCGATTTTGATAAGCGCAACACCTTCGACATTGAGAAATTCCTGAACAGGAAAATGAAGTTGAAAAAGAACGATGTCTTTACGGTCGTGGATGCTGACGCTTTGTAACGCAAGTCTGTCTGGAATGGCAGGCTTTTTATTTATGCCCTGAATCCCTGACTGCGCAAAGAATAGTCCGACTGCGGTAAGCAGAGAAATTTATCTGGTTCTGATGCGCGGTTCACATTCAGGCATTCTCTCCGCCTGCAAAAACAGAATGCAGAAATCACAATATCAATTTAAGAAAGGAAAGACCGAAGCCGGGAGCCGTTGGAAGGAAGAATGCCAGCGGCTTTTGCTTTCTGTCTTTGCTGTGCGGATTCTTATTACAGACAATCTCCCGATATGCTTCGGTCGCAGGTATTTTGTATGGATTTCTTTAATGAAGCGATTACCGTTCTCCAGACCCTCGTTGTTGCTCTCGGCGCTGGCCTTGGTATTTGGGGCGCGATTAACCTTCTGGAAGGTTACGGAAACGACAATCCGGGTGCAAAATCCCAGGGGATTAAGCAGCTGATGGCGGGAGGCGGTGTTGTTTTAATCGGCACCCAGCTTGTACCGTTACTTTCCGGTTTGTTTAGCTGAGAAACTTAGGAGGGAGATGACTCATGGATCGGATATTTGAAGCGATTGAAGAATGGATGAGGAATCTTCTGACAGGCATGGTAAGTTCCAACCTGACAACAATGTATACCGATGTCAATGAAAAGACCGGTCAGATTGCTGCTCAGGTTGGGCAGACACCGCAGGGCTGGAATGGGAACATTTTCAGCATGATACAAAATCTTTCCGATTCGGTCATTGTACCGATTGCCGGTATGATTATTACCTTTGTGCTTTGTTATGAGCTGATTTCCATGTTAACAGAGAAGAACAATATGCATGACATTGATACATGGATGTTCTTTAAATATTTTTTCAAGATGTGGGTGGCAGTCTGGATCGTCAGCCATACATTTACGATTACCATGGCGGTATTTGATGTCGGGCAGTCAGTAGTGAGCCGGGCCGCTGGTGTCATCAGTTCCGATACAGCAATCAATATAGATACGATGATTACCACGATGGAAACGGCAATGGAATCTATGGAAATCGGTGAACTTGTCATACTGGCACTGGAAACGATGCTTGTGAGCCTGTGTATGAAGGTTATCTCAGTCTTTATTACAGTGATTTTGTATGGGCGTATGATTGAAATCTATCTCTATTCGTCCGTTGGAGCTATTCCATTTGCAACTATGTCTAACCGGGAATGGGGGCAGATTGGAAACAACTATCTTCGTGGATTGTTTGCACTGGCATTTCAGGGATTCTTTATGATGGTCTGCGTGGGAATTTACGCAGTCTTAGTAGCGAATATCCAGATGTCAGATAACATTCATTCTGCATTGTTCGGCGTGATGGCATACACGGTGATCCTTTGTTTCAGTTTGATGAAAACAGGAAACTTTGCCCGTAGTATCTTCAACGCTCACTAGAAAGGAGGAACTGGCAATGGCATTTGTATCAGTGCCTAAAGACTTAACCAAGGTTAAAAATAAGATCATCTTCAACCTGACCAAACGGCAGCTGATCTGTTTTGGGATTGCGGCGGCAGTAGGAGTTCCGTTTTATTTCCTTACCAGAGGGATCATCGGTTCCAGTAACGCAGCCACCGGGATGTGCCTTTTGATGCTTCCGGCATTTTTATTTGCCATGTATGAAAAGGATGGACTTCCGTTAGAAAAGGTTTTGAAAAATATGATTACCGTGAAATTTATCCGTCCTCCGGTACGGAAGTATCAGATGGAAAATCTGTATGAGAAGAAATTTATCATGGTCAGAAAAAAGAAGGGAGGACAGAAGAGTGTTAAAAAGAAAAAACGATAGACAGCCACCGCAGAGATTGGAAGAAGAACGTTATGCAAATGATTACTGGCTGGATGAAGAGGATGGTGGAGAAGATATTCCAGATCCGGCGGTCAGCAGTAAGCCGGTAAGCGGCAGACTGCACAGCGAGCCAATGGTAACAGGTTATGAAGCATTGGAAAGACAGAGAGGGGTACGCCGACCAAACAGAAAGCTGACCCGCAGGGAAAAGAAGGCTTTGAAAAGGGCACAGAAATATGAAGCGAAACTTCATAAAGAGCATGAAAAAGCCGATAAGAAAAATGCGAAGAAAGAAGCGAAGCTTGTGGCGAAAGCAGAGAAACAGGCAATGCGTGAAGCAAAGAAAAGTGCAAAGAAGAAAAAGAGCAGTTCATCTACAGCACCGCCAAGACAGCAGCCGGAAGGAAAGAAGGTTTCGGGAGGAAAAGGCGGAACCACAGAAAAGAAAGTGGCAAATACTGCCAAAGATAAACGGATTACAGCACAGCAGTCCATTCCTTATCATGAGATGGGGAGAGATGGTATCTGCCGTGTGCAGGATAGATTTTATTCCAAGACCATCCGTTTTTATGACATCAACTACCAGTTAGCTCAGAATGAGGATAAAAATGCGATTTTTGAAAACTGGTGTGACTTCTTAAATTATTTTGACAGTACGATTCATTTTCAGCTTTCCTTTATCAATCAGCACAGCAACATGGCGGAGTATGAAAAGGTTATCCATATCAATCCGCAGGAGGATGAGTTTGATGATCTGCGTATGGAGTTTGCACAGATGCTTAATAATCAGCTGGCGAAAGGAAATAATGGTCTGATGCGTACCAAGTATATCACGTTTGGTATTGAAGCAGAGAATATCCGGGAAGCACGACCGAAGCTGGAACGTATCGAGTCGGATATTATGAATAACTTCAAGATTCTTGGAGTGACAGCTTATCCGCTGAATGGAACGGAAAGGCTGCAGATCATGTACGAGACATTTAATCAAGATAGTAAAGTCCCTTTCCATTTTTCTTATGATGAGGTACTTCGGACAGGTCTTAGCACAAAGGATTATATCGCACCGACCAGCTTCGTATTTAAGAATGGAAAAGACTTTCAGATGGGTGGAACGATAGGAGCCGTTTCTTATCTTCAGATTCTTGCCCCAGAGCTTACGGACAAGATGCTGGCAGAGTTTTTGGAGATGGACAGTAACCTTATGGTGAATTTCCATATCCAGTCCATTGACCAGATGAAAGCGATCAAGCTGGTAAAGAGCAAGGTGACCGATATTAACCGGATGAAGATTGAGGAGCAGAAAAAGGCAGTCCGTGCCGGATATGACATGGACATTATCCCATCAGACTTAAATACATATGGTGGAGAAGCCAAGAGACTTCTGGAAGATTTACAGTCCAGGAATGAGAGGATGTTCCTTGTAACGGCACTGTTTTTAAATACGGCAGAGACAAAGCAGGAGCTTGAAAATGTCGTATTCCAGACTGCCGGTATTGCACAGAAATATAACTGTGCATTGAAACGTCTGGATTATCAGCAGGAGCAGGGGATTATGAGCTGCCTGCCGCTTGCTATGAATCTTGTGCCGATCAAAAGGGCACTTACTACAACATCTACGGCAATCTTTGTTCCGTTTACCACACAGGAATTGTTTATGGGCGGGGAATCCATTTACTATGGTTTAAATGCCCTTTCCAATAACCTGATCATGGCAGACAGAAAGAAACTGAAAAACCCGAATGGTTTGATTTTGGGTACACCGGGTGCCGGTAAGTCATTTGCGGCAAAGCGTGAGATCACCAACGCATTTATCGTGACAAAAGATGACATTATCGTGTGCGATCCGGAAGGGGAGTATTATCCGTTGTTCCGGGCATTTCATGGACAGGTTATCCGCATTTCACCAACCAGCCATGATTATATCAATCCGATGGACATCAATTTGGATTATGCAGATGATGATGACCCACTTTCCTTAAAGTCCGATTTTATCCTGTCTCTTTGTGAGCTGGTAGTTGGCGGGAAGAATGGACTGGAGCCGGTAGAAAAAACAGTTATTGACCGTTGTGTGCGTCTGGTGTATCAGGACTTCCTTTCTGACCCAGTACCGGAAAAGATGCCGATCTTAGAGGATTTATATAATCTTCTCCGTGAGCAGAAGGAGCAGGAGGCACAGCGTCTTGCGACTGCATTGGAAATCTACGTTAACGGTTCTCTGAAAGTATTCAACCACAGAACCAACGTGGAACTGAATAACCGCATGGTATGTTTCGACATCAAAGACTTAGGAAAACAGCTGAAAAAACTTGGTATGCTGATCGTACAGGATCAGGTATGGAACAGAGTAACGATTAACCGTTCAGCGAATAAGAGTACCAGATATTACATTGATGAATTTCATCTGCTTTTAAAAGAAGAGCAGACAGCTTCGTACAGCGTGGAGATCTGGAAGCGATTCCGTAAATGGGGCGGTATTCCGACGGGTATCACACAGAATGTAAAAGACCTGCTTGCCAGCCGTGAGATAGAAAATATCTTTGAAAATTCTGACTTTATCCTGATGTTAAACCAGGCATCCGGTGACAGGCAGATTCTTGCAAAGCAGCTGAACATTTCACCACATCAGCTTTCTTATGTTACCAACAGTGGAGAAGGTGAGGGACTGGTCTTTTATGGCAGTACCATTATCCCGTTTAAGGATAAATTTGATAATTCTCTGATGCTGTATGCGTTGATGACTTCTAAGCCAGATGAGGTAGAGAAGCGTAAAAAACTTGGTATCGGAGAAAGAGACGATTAAAAAATATAAAAAACAAAATAGAACAAAAGCAGGGGATGAGCCGGGAAAAGATTTCCGGCCTTTTTTCTGCCCAAGAATGAAATGGAGGATCACTACATGAGAGATTATACGAATTTTGAGAGATGCAATGGGGAACCTTGCTGTGTATTTGCAGAGAGAATCTGTGCAGACAATTATAAAGAACTTTTAGAAAAAGGAAAGGACAGTAACGGGGAGGAGGTGTTTGGCGAGATGTTAGATGATCTGCTGTATTTAGCGGAACTGATTGACTTTATGGGGATTACTTCATGTCTGGCTGCAAGAAGAACATTGAGTGAAAGGCTTACAGATAAGCTGACAGATTCCATTGCAGGACTGGCAGATGAGGTACTGGAAAAATGGGAGAGCTATCAGGATAAAGCAGAATAACAGGTAAACAGTAAAGGGGATGGTGAGATTTGCAGGAGCATGAGTATAAGGCGAGAGATAAAACCGTCCAGAAGATGAGTCGTGATGGTCTTAGAGAAGAGAACCTTCGGAATAAAGAAGAAAAAAGGATCACTGGACGGGATATGGATACAGAGGTTTCCCGTAGTGAAAAAAAGGATGAACTGGATTTCAGTAAGAGAAGGCGTGAGCATATCAATGAAAAAAGGGAAACAGAACATCCGGAGCAAAGTTCCAAAAAAACCAGATATAGTAGAGAATCTGTACTGGATAAGGAGTCAGAACAAGATATAGATGGAGAACTGGATACGGAACAAGTAGCCGATGAAAGCACAGCTGCAACGAAATCCGCATTTCGCAGTGAGAGCATCCGTGGACAGCCAAGGGGAGAACGGGCTTATCTGGAAACGGTTGCAGACAGCCGGGATCTCCGTAAGAAAAAGATGGTCAGAGATTATGCGTTAAAAGAAAGACGGAAGGAAAAGGAGTCTTCCGAAGAAAGCAAGACGGCAAAGAGAGAAGCTGCCCGGTACAGGGAAACTTCAGAAGTGGCAGAAGAGTCTCTGGATGGATTTTCGGAGGAGATCAAAGGCAAATCGAAGCGGGAACGTGTGCTGAAAGAACAGCGGAAAAAGAGTTCCAGATTATCGTTTGGCGATGAAAGTGATGGCATGGTACATGGAGCCGGTATCGGTATCCGAAGTTCTGCATCTGCCGTGAAAGATGCTGCGGCTACGGCGGCTCATTGGAAAACCCATGAGGCAGAAGAGGATAATGCTGCGGTAGAAGGGGCACACCGGGCAGAGCTTGCAGGAGAGAGCCTTGCAAGAAAATCCATTTATACAAGGGAACGCTTAAAGCAAAGGAGGGAACAGTCAAAAAGACTAAAAGAAAGCGTTCTTGATGAAGCAGAAAAAAGCAGGCAGATGTTTGAATCTGTTTATGGAAATGAAGCAAAAAATATGGTGAAGAAGGAAGCGGAGCAGAAAAGAAAATCTGCATTGCAAAAGCTGTTCCAGAAGAAACGTTATCAGAAACAGTATCAGGCAGCAAAGCAGAGTAAAAAGGCAAAGGATGCAGCGATCACTTCAGCACAGAAATTTACAGAGAAAGCAAAAGATGCAGTCAAAATGATTGTGGCACAAAATCGTGGGATTTTTGCTACAGTTGCTATCTTTGGATTGATCTTTGTCTTGATTGCAGCAAGTTTTACCAGCTGCAGTGCATCCCTGCAGGGAGCTTCGTCTGCCATTATTTCCACCAGTTATTCCAGTACAGATGAGGACATTTATGCCGCTGAAAATGCATACCGGGCATTAGAAGAAGCCTTAAATACGCAGATCAATCAGATGGAATCCACGCATCCGGATTACGATGAATACCGGTACCAGATTGATGAGATCGGTCATAATCCATATCAGCTGATCTCTTATCTGACAGTTAAATACGGTAGTTTTACTTATGATGAAGTAGCAGAGGAGATAGAGTCCATTTTCCGTCAGCAGTATGGTATTACGACAGATTCTACCAGAGAGACAGTTACCGAAACAAAGACAGTCCGGGTAGGAGAATCACTGGGACAGGTTGTCACCAGTGGGTATTGTAACTGTTCCATCTGCTGTGGGCAGTGGAGTGGAGGACCGACAGCCAGTGGTGCGATGCCGACAGCCAATCATACGATCGCCGTAGATGCATCGAATCCTTTTGTACCGATGGGAACCCATGTCATTATGAATGGTGTGGAATATGTAGTAGAAGATACCGGAGCTTTTGCAAGATATGGTGTTCAGTTTGATGTTTATTATGATAACCATGCAGCAGCTTCCGCACACGGGCACCAGACATGGGAGGCATACATAGCAGACAGCAATGGAAGCCAGGAAGTGCAGGTTACGACAACGAAAGAAGTAAACCGTCTGGATGTGACGATGACCAACCGCAATCTGGATACCGTATTGAGAAGCCGCATGACGGAAGAAGAACAGGAAAGATACGATGCGTATAACAAATATTATGGAAATCGTGATTACCTGTTTGACTTAAACAGCATACCCACCGGAAGTGGAGGCTTTGGTTATACCATACCGACAGATGCTTTATCTGATCCACAGTTTGCAAAGATGATCCGGGAAGCAGAGAAATATCTGGGAGTTCCTTATGTCTGGGGTGGTTATTCCCCAAGTGGATTTGATTGTTCCGGATTTGTAAGCTGGGTTATCAATAATTGTGGAAATGGATGGAATATTGGAAGATGTACTGCCGATGGACTTCGTTCTCACTGTTCGCAGGTATCTCCATCGGAAGCAAAACCGGGAGACTTGATCTTCTTCCAGGGAACCTATAACACAAGTGGAGCGAGTCATGTTGGAATCTATGTCGGCAATAACATGATGATCCATTGTGGTAAGCCGGTGCAATATACCAGTATCGCAAGTGCCTACTGGCAGGAACACTTTATGGCATTTGGTCGTCTGCATTAGAGGAGGTGACAGGCAGATGAACATGAAATTGAAAAAGATTCTGGATGATATTCAGAAAACAGAGGATAAGATTGCAGAGCTTCAGGAACATCTGAAACGGCAGAATACTTTAAAACAGCAGATGGAAGATATGGAGATTATCAAATCATTTCGTTCGATGAAGTTGGACAGTCGGGAGCTGCTGGTACTGCTTGACGGGATTCAGAAAGGAACCGTTACGATTCAGATGAATGAGGACGGCGGTATCACAGTGGAAGATACCAAGGAGACACCCCAAAAAGAAAGCGATAACAGACCACCTGTGGGGCAGGTGGCAGAAAGAGAGGTTTTAGACGATGAGGAATAAAGTGGTAAAGAAACTTCTGACGATTGCTATGGCGGTAACAATGATTTCGGGAACATCCCTTGCTACTGTTTATGCAAATGCAAATCCGCCGGCAGAAGAGACAACGACAGAAGTAGTGCAGGAGACTTCTACGGAAACAACCGAAGATACGGAGAAGAAAGAGGATACCGGAAGGGTGAGTGGAGAGAGTAACAATTCCACTTTTTCTACACCGGGAAATGCCCAGCTTGTAGATGATAAGGAAAATGATGATACAAAGCAGTTCCTCACCATCCAGACAAAAAAGGGAAATACTTTTTATATGGTAATTGACCGTTCCAGTACATCAGAAAATGTCTATATGATGTCGTTGGTTGATGAAAATGACCTTGCAGAATTCCTGGATGAAACAGAGGACAGTAAGACAGAGGAAGAACAGAAGGTAGTGATTCCGGAAACAACCACAGAAACAACACCTGCTGTGGAAAAAGAAACAGAAGAAACAACGCAGAAAAATACAGGCGGTTCAGATATTTGGAAACTCTGTACCATTGTATTAGCAGGGGGACTTGGTATTGGTGCAGTGGTTGTATATCTGAAATATGGTCGTAAAAAAGAAGATGGTTTTGTCAGTGAACAACTTGAATTTACAGACGGACCGTTTATTAATGAAGAACAGGAAAATGAAGATGGACAGGAAG